>MKWU01000504.1_pt1 | contig 73901 bp, 64 predicted proteins | sample 809101 | NCBI WGS metagenome assembly MKWU01 (sample SAMN05860141, study PRJNA318959) | sponge metagenome | host: Aplysina aerophoba | place: Slovenia: Piran, Adriatic Sea, Gulf of Piran | collected 2013-05-07 | reverse complement strand
ATTGGTACAACGGCGAGCCCCCTCATAGCGCGACCCGCTTCGTCACACCCAATTCCCGCCACACCAGTCGGGAACTGGAGAACCTCAACAAGCGATCCCTTCTCTGTGCAAAGGCCCGTGCGTCGAAGCCAGAACGATGGTCAGGGCCAACCCGCAACTGGCAGCCCACCGGCCCAGTCTGGTTAAACCCTGTTCGCAGCACAACTCCGGTAAAAATGAGAGAGGCCGCATGAAACAACCGGTCAACTCCTCTGACAAACACCGTCTTCAGGACCCGTTCATAGTTTGAGTTGAGGGTCGAAGTAATCACGCAAGAAATCGCCGATGATATTGACGCTGAGCACAATCAGCATCAGAAACACACCCGGGAATACCACAATCCACCAAGCAGAGAAGAAGAAGGTCTGAGCGTCACTGAGAATGCCGCCCAAGGTAGGCGTTGGTGGAGGAATACCCAGTCCGAGGAAGCTCAACGTAGCCTCGGTAATGATCATTTGGCCTAGGGTCAGCGTGATAGTCACCAACACAAGCCCAACGACCTGTGGAGCAATATGGCGTACTAATATTCGCTCTATCGAACACCCAATACTTCGAGCGGCCTCGACAAAGTCTATTTCTCTTAGTCTCAACACCTCCCCTCTCACCAACTTCGCAAATGTCACCCACCCCATCAATCCGAGTATCAAAGCTATGTTGACCAAGCCAGGCCCAATGGCTGCAACGATTGTGATGGCAACTACCACAAAAGGCAGAGACAATAGTGCATCCACAGTTCGCATAATGACAGCATCGACCAGCCCTCCCAGGAATCCAGCAACCAGACCGAGCGATGTGCCAATGAGACACGCAATGAGCACGGACAAGCCACCTACCATGAGCGAGATACGGGTGGCCAACAGGAGTCGGGCCAAGAGATCCCGCCCTAGGGAGTCTGTTCCCAAGAGCGCAGGCAGCCCATTTTGCTCTTGAATCAGGGCTGGTGCCCTGAGTGACTGTGCCAACCTCTGATCGAATGGGTCAACGGGGTAAAGTGGTGCGAGGACGGCAGCTAGCACCATTAGGAACAGCACCGCATGCGCTGCAAACACTCGCTTGGATCGCCAAGTCGTGCGCAGATACTGTCGCCACCAGGTCCTGGCTCGGATCGTTGAAGGGGAATCGGGTCCTCTGTCCTCTTCCATTAGTCCCACAGACGGATCCTCGGATCGATCGCACCATAAGAAAAATCCAAAGCCAAATTGAACACAAGAACGAATAACGAGACAAAGAGGGTACAGGAGATCACAACAGGATAATCCCGAGCAAAAGCAGCTTGCGCCAGAAGTTGACCTAGTCCAGGCCAACCGAAAATGGATTCCACTACGACCGCTCCTCCGATAACGAAGCGCATTTGCAGCGTTAGTTGTGTCGCGACAGGGATCGCTGCATTGCGCAATGCATGCTTGATAATGACCATATGCTCTCGCACGCCTTTGGAACGAGCCACAGTGACATACGGGAGATTCAAAACCTCAATGAGGCTGGTCCGTGTCACCCTCGTCATCCCGGCCAGCAAGAACAAGGAGAGTGAGGCGGCCGGCAGTACTAAATGTGCTGCGGTCCCGTAACCTGAGGGAGGGAGCACTGGAAAGATTACCCCAAACATAAAGATTAGAACCAAGGCTATCCAGAATACGGGGGTGGATTGTCCCACCATGCTCAGCAGAATTGCTAGCGTATCCAGACTACTTCCTCTCCTCACGGCAGCCAAAATACCCAAGGGGATTCCAAACAGAGCCGCAAGACCCAAAGCAGAGAACGCCAGAAGTAGTGTTGCTGGTAGCCTCTGCAAGACCATACCCAGGGCGGGCCTTCGAGTCTGCACCGATTTGCCGAAATCCAGCTGCGCCATTTGGTTCAGAAATGTGAAGTAGCGGAAGACTAACGGTCGATCAAGACCAAAGGATTTTCGCATTGCTTCAACGTCTTCCTGAGATGCCGATGGCGGCAACATCAGTCGAATCGGATCCCCCGAGACGTTTAAGACCAGAAACACCATGGAGAGCACTAAGAAGATGGCAAGCAACCCCTGGAGGGTACGCTGTCCGAGAAAGGAAAACATTAGGAGAATGTGGCCGCACGAGAAAGGTGACGGGCAAGGGAAATCCAGAATTCGCAATCGAATTGATGCCGGTCAGTACGGCAGCTCACGGGTTCATTGTCCAGCACGCATCGTCGGATCACACTTGGCCCTCCCAACAATCCAAGGCACGTTCGTCGATCCGTATTCGGTGCGACGGGGTTGTGGGGGCCGTCAGGCACAAGCATCTGCAAAAAAGGCGATCCAGACCGGGGTTCCTTGCTCCTCACTAGTCCTCCGCTACAGGGATTCCGCCGCATGTTCGAGCGGACCCTGGGTGAGATGAATGCCGTGTTCAGACCAGAGCCGCTTGGTTTCTCTCTGAAGACTTCGACGCAATATCCTTGTGGTCGTGCATTAGGGTTCAGGACCATCACCGACGTAAGCCTCAAAGTCCGTGAAGCCCTGAAAGCACGTAATTGAGGATATAGTTTTCTGGCTCCAAAGGCCTTCTCTAGGCTTCGGTGCAGGGGATCACCCGCTGCGCTTCAGTGTCGAACAGGCCATGATCCGAAATGCGAAAGTAAGGGGCTACTTCCATGCCTAGCCAGAAGAGAAAGAACAGCGGCTCTCGCCACCTTACGCCGCCTTCGCGCAGCATATTCTCCAGGAGCTTTATCTTGTTGATGACTTCTTGAGCAGGGGCTGTAGCCATTATGCCTGCCAAGGGCAGGGGCAGCTCTGCAGTAATCTCGCCTTGCTGCACAAGCACAATACCCCCTTGAAGTTCGATCACACGATTGGCAGCGCGAACCAGTGCCTCTTTACTGCGCCCCAGCGCGACAATGCCGTGGTGATCATGGGCAAGGCTGACTGCAACAGCCCCCTCTTGCAGGCCATAGTCCTTTAGTAGACCGAGGCCAACGAGTTCGCTGAACTCGCGGTTGGCACAAATCAAATAGAGGTAGTTCTCAGCCGTGCTGGTCAGATCGATTTCGCCATTTACAACTGGCAGATTGGCGTCGACAAGCTCCGTGAATCGCGTTTCCTGGTTGAGTTGGATGACCTTGGCTGAAACGGTAGAGTCATCGAAGCTATCAGGCAAATAGCACAGTTGATTTTCGGTAATGGGGTCACGGTTGACCGTATGTAGTAAGTGGTCACTGTATTGTGGGGCTCTGTCATGTTCGGAATGGGGCTGATCGAAGAAGCGACCTGAGCACATTACACGTTCGATCGATAGAGATTCAAGCGAATCAAACACCAAGACATCGGCATAAGCCCCCGGTCGCAGTGTTCCGATCAACTCGCCAAGACGGTAGTGTGAGGAGACGTTATGCGTCACCATTTTTAGGGCGTCGATGGGGCTGATGCCATGCTCAATCGCAACCCGGACCTTCTTAAGCATATACGTGTCCGGCGTCATGTCGGAAGCCTTCATATCGTCTGTGACCAAGCCAATATGTTCTGGGGGAAGACCCTCCGACTTGACCACTTCGATCAATGTCTCCACCTCTTTTGCCAACGTACCGTTGCGAAGCATGACGAATAGACCTTTGCGGATCTTTTCGACAACTTCATCTTGTTGGCGAGATTCATGATCGGAACTCAAACCGACTGCAAGACACGCATCCAATTCATCGCCTCGTGTGAAGAAAAGATGCCCTTCGGGTGTGCGGCGATTCTCGGTTGCGTTGGTCAACAAGGCCAGATCGCTTGGTCTTCCGTGAGTAAGCCATTCCACGATCTTGTTTCCAATGACTTCCGCTAAACCGACGGTCTCTGGACCCTCCAGGAGGTCCAGGGCTTCAGCAGGAACCAAGGTGCCGAGTGTTCGTTGAATCTCAGGCAAAAAAGGCAATTGAATCGGAGTCATCAGTAACGTCTTTAGCGGCGTTTGCTTCATTGCGAGTAACATTTCTTGAATACCAGGTTTCCCGGCTATGGCACCTACCTCATGGAAATCTGTGGCTACGGTTGTGACTCCACACTGCAATGCCAGTTTCGCAAAATTCACCGGATCGACAAGAGAGCTTTCAACATGAATATGACCATCCACAAACCCAGGCGTAAGAAGCTTCTCGCTGACATCATAAGTTTCGGTAGTGTGGGTACAAGGATCCGTCGTTATCCTCGCAATCCATCGTCCCGAAATCCAGATATCCCCTCGAAGCACCTCATTCGTGTAGACATTGAGATAATGTCCACCTGCCAGAATTAGATCGGGGGATTCCAATCCGAGAGCAACCCTGCCTAAGCGGAAGCGTTCTTGGTCGGTTGGAAAAAGTGGGTCAATCATGCATACACCCTTGGATCAAGAGTATTCGGAAGGGGGGTTGGCAGTGGCAACAACCGATAGTCGATGCCACTGCCCCTACTCTCTTACTTCAACCTGGCGTCGTTCATAAGCAGGAACTCATCAGATCGAGGCGCCCAATCCAAGCGCTCACTCATCCCAAACAGAACCGGCTGTTTGTAGAGGAATATGGCTGGTGCCGCCTCATTGACTAGTGGCATTACCTGATTGTAAAGGTCGCTCCGAAGATCTTGATCAGTTGTTGAGCTCGCTCGATTAAGCAAATCGTCGATTTCAGGGTTCTCGATTGTTCGCAGGAGGCCTCCGGTCCGGGTAATGAAGTCAAAGATGAAGGCTGGATCAAAGACGGGATTACCCCAACTCACAAAGTACATCGGAGAGGATTGGTGCGAAAAGATTGCACCGTTGAACGCACCAAACTCAAGGACGTTCAAGGTGACGGTGATACCAACGTCGTCCAAGAATCCCGCAATCGCTTGGGCCACGTTGGTGTCGTTGATAAAGAGGCCATTCACCATGTCCATTGTGATTTCAAAGCCATCTGGATAACCTGCATCCGCAAGCAGTTGCCTGGCTCTATCTGGATCGTAGGGGTACGGATCCACTTCAGAATCAAACCCGAAGTCTTGACTCGTTAACAGTGTCGTGGTTTGCTCCCCCCACCCACTTAATAGGTTGTCAATGATAGACACTTTGTCAATCGCGTAATTCATGGCTTGCCGGACCAGGACATCTCGCAATGGGGATTCTTGCACGGCATCCAGTCCCACAAAGACGACTCGAGTACCAGTGGCGCTTGCAAACCGTGTGTTCGGGTTGGCATCGATCTGTCGTTGAGCGGAAATCGGCGGATTAGTGATCAAATCCGCATTTCCACTGAGCAAGGTTGCTACCCTGCTCGCCGCAGAATTGATGAAACGGAACACCACCGCATCTACCTCAGCTGGACCATCCCAGTAGTCCTCATTCCGTTGCAGCACGATCTGATTGCCACGATCCCAACGCACAAACTCGAACGGGCCGGTTCCCACTGGCATCTCGTCAAAGGCCACATCTCCAACCTCTGTGAAGTTGTTCGGTGGTACGATCTGGAGTTCTGTGAAGAAATGCTCGGCAAGCGCAAAGGGCTCATTGGCAACGATGCGAACTGTCAGTTCATCAATGATCTCCACTCTGTCGATCCACTTGAAGTCAGATGCGCGGGTGGAATCGAGATCAGGGCCGAAAATGCGATCGATGGTGAATTTGACGGCTGCGGCCGTTAGCGGTTCGCCATTGTGGAATTGAACACCTGGGCGCAAATGGAACACCCACGAGGTGTCGGTATCTCGCTCGAAACTCTCGGCCAATGCAGGAACGTTTTGCCCATCGCGGGTCTTCCTTAGCAACGAATCGAAGATGTTGATCGTTACAGAGTACGTTGGTCCCTCCCTATGGATGGTTGGGTCTAGCCCAGGTGGCTCTGCACCTTGAATAATCACGAGTGGATCTTGGGCGGATACTTGGTTGCCGCCCACCAACATTGCCAGCATGCCAAGCAGTGCGATTCCTGACAGCTTTGTTTTTCTCATCGTGACCTCCCTAGTGAGTGTCGTGTTAGTACAGATCCGCTTAGGCACGTGCTGGAGTCTTGGCCGAGACCTCCCAGTTGATGACCGATTGCGTGGCTGTCGGCATGAGCCTTAGATTCATTGTGCAGGACAGCACCTCTGCGTTTATTGATTTCGCGACCCTCCATCGCAGTTTTCTCTGTTCCCGACGCGGCTTCTTGACTCAATCCTGATTTCCGCCCAATAGCTCTTGAGACTGCGGTTGCTCTGCCTCCAATCATCCTCAAATCCCATTGCAATTCAAGAGTATGGCGTTTCGGTGTGAGACCTTCGTTCACAGTAATCATTGCACACTTGTGGGCGATGGGCCCCCGTCTCAAGGAGCCGACTCTGGCCCTTCACACGGCACGAGAAACGCCAAAATCAGTTGCTGCTCTTCGCTTGAGGTGGGGAAATCGGAGCTCTCCAGATAGATGAACGCCGTCTTGTTGACCAAACATCTTACGTGGTCGACGTGAACGAATTCATCCATCCGCAAGCTTGTTAGCCCACCCCAACAGCGTGTGCAGCATCACGTTGGCCGCGTTCACCACATCCTCGGGCTTGGTGAATTCCTTGGGGTTGTGGCTGATGCCGTCCACGGAGGGGACGAAGTACATGGCGCTGGGCATCACGGCGCTCAAGGTTTGGGTATCATGGCTGGCAAAACACGTCAACTTGGTCTGCTTCAACCCTAAGTCCGTAGCCGCCTGCTGGATGAGGTCCACTACCCCTTCGTCCAGGGGCGCGGGTGCGACCTGGCCGACGGGTTCGATCTCCAACATCAGCCGATATTCCTCTGCACAGGCTTGAGCCAGAGATATCAACTGCCGCTGCATCGCTTCCATCTGCTCTGGAGAATCGTGGCGGATCTCCAACGCGAGCCGGACTTCGGCGGGCACAATGTTGAAGGTTTCTGGTTTGAACTGAGCCTGCCCGCAATTCATCACGCCGGGGGAAAACGCTGATTCTACCAGCGCTTTCGCCCGTAGGACGAAGTCGGAAGCGCCCCAAAGCGCGTCCTTGCGCTGGGCCATCGGCATTCCGGCAGCGTGGGCGGCCTCCCCGATGAAGCGCAGCCATTGCCAGTGGATGCCGAAGATCCTGGTGACCACCCCGACGTCCAAGTCGGCCTCCTCCAGCCGGGGCCCCTGCTCGATGTGGACTTCGACGAAGCCAGCATACCGCTTTGGGTCGCACTGAGCGTTCAACAGGCTGTCTGTGGTGATGCCCACCCCAGCCAAGGCTGCGGCGAAGCGGTCCGGCCCGCCGTGAACGTTTTTCAGCTCACCCGCCGTCAACGCTGGCTCGGCCGCCGTCAACGCTCTCGTCAATGTCCCCGCAAACGCCCGGCTGCCCATCAACCTGATCCATGTGCCCTCCTCGTCGGTGAACGACACGCACTGCAAGTTGACGGGCAACGACATCCCTGCCTCCTGGATGGTGCGCAGCGCTTCGAAGGCGGACAGCACTCCCAAGGGACCATCGAAGCGCCCGCCATTGGGGACCGAATCGAGGTGGGAACCGGCCAGCAGGATCTTCGCCTCGGGGTTGGAGCAGGGCAGGGTGGCAAACAGGTTGCCGGCCCCGTCCTTTGCAAAGTCCAGCCCGGCCTCCGCCACCCGCGCTTTAAACCAAGCGCGGGCCTCCAAATCGGGTCCAGATAGGGCGAGGCGGGAAACACCGCCTTCGGGTGTTTTCCCGATCTTGGACAGTTCGTCTAGGTCAGCCAGCAATCGCTCTGCGTTGATTTCCAGCATGGTGATCTCCCCTGAATTACCCCGCTCGCCACCCGAACAACACCCTCGAATGGAGCAGGTTGAAGGCTGCAATCCTGAGATTCACCCGCGTCCAAAGTCGGACTCTCCGGGTATAGCGACAAGAACGTCTTCACCTGAGCCGCCTCAAGAGGTCAGTGACCTCACCAGAGTACTCAGACTCAGGTACGGGTTCGCTTCCGAACTCGAGCAAGGGACTCAGATCACACACCATATACTCCTCCTCACGGTTGATCGCTTCGCTGTCAGCACGCCTATTACGAATATAGGCGCAACAACCTAATGATGCCGAAAGGCGTTGAGCACAGCTCACTCGTCGATTGTCCAAAGACTATCCCCGAGCAAACCTTCTGCAACCACGGGTATGGTGAAGCGCAGGAACTGGGCCTCAGGCAGCTTGGCCACGGTGCCAGAATGGGACGGCCTGCCGAGATCCCTAACCCCTCCGAAGTCGCGCAACAAAGAAGCCGTCGAGCCCAGCTTCAGGGAGGACGAAGCTCCCGTAGGGGGTAGTCCGGTGGGGGAGGGGCAGGTCCAACGGCTCTGCTTCGAAGTCTGCTGTCGCCTCAAGGAAGCTGCGCACCACCTCCGGTCCCTCCGCTCTCGTGAGGGAGCAGACGGCGTACACGAGGGTCCCACCGGAGGCGGTAAGGGCAGCGGCCGTGCTGAGCAGGGTGGACTGGAGTTGGGCCAGCTTGGGGAGGTCCTGACTCTTGAGCCTAAGCTTGATCTCGGGATGGCCGCGAAGGGTGCCGCTCCCACTACAAGGAGCGTCGAGGAGGAGCTTCATGGCCGGTGCCAGGTTCGGGACTGTGGTGAGGTCGGCCTGGATGTGCCTAGCCTGGAGACCGAGTCGGGCAAAGTTCTCCTCGGCTCGCCGCAGCCGCGCTGGGTTTAAGTCCACGCTCACGACCTTCGCCCCCTGGGCTGCGAGTTGCGCAGCCTTTACCCCTCCTCCCCCCGCTAGGTCGAGGACGCGCTCTCCCCTAGAGGCCTTGAGCAGGAGCGCCGGTAGGCGCGAGGAGGGGTTCTGGGGCTGGACGAGACCGTCGCGAAAGGCGCTGAGCCGCCTGAGGGGGGAGGGGCAGCGGACGGCGAAGGTGTCGGCGAGCGGGCCGGGTCGGACCTCACAGCCCTCCGCTTCGAGGCGGCGCTGGGCCCCCGTCCTTATGCCGGCAAGCCAGAGCGGTCCCGCCTCGAGCATCGCCCTTGCCGACCGTTCGGCCACCTCGGTGCCCAGCCCCTCGGCGAACTCGTCATAGAGCCAACTGGGGAGGCTGAGTTGCTCGGAGATCTTCGCTTTCCGGGGTGGGATGATCCTCCTCAGGACGGCGTTGGCCAGCCCCGCGAACTGCGGCACTACCGATTTGATGGTCTCGACCCATTGGTCGACCGCGGCATGCGTCGGGGTTCCCCGGACTAGCACCTCATAGCTGCCGAGGAGCAGGCCGTGCCGGACCCTGGCTGGAAGTCGGTCGGGGGCCCGTAACCGGGGCCGGAGGGCTGTCTCAAGGAAGATAAGGTGCCGCAGGGTTCCGTACAAGAGGTCGGTGATGAGGGTCCGGTCGCTCCGCAGCGGTCTGGATCTCAGAGCTTGGTCCAGCTCCGGTGTGGCGTGGGCGCCGCCCATGACCCGGCCTAGCAGGCTGAGGGCGACGCGACGCGGGGTGGGGGGGCCCTCGGCAACCGGGCGATCGGTGATCGAAGCTACTCCCCTTGAACCTGCATCGAGTGGACCGTAAAGCGCACGGCCGTCCGTTCCTCGTTTTGCAGCTCGAGCTTCACAAACGAGGGTTGGGTCACCAGGTCGAGCCCCTCCTCCGAGATGTAGCTCCGGGCGATGGCGATGGCCTTCACCGCCTGGTTGACGGCGAGCGGCCCGATTGCCTGGATCTCGACCTCCCCTTCGCTGCGTAACAGTGCCGCGATGGCTCCGGCTACGGAATTGGGTCGGGATGACCCCGAGACTCTCAAGACTGCGATGATCGACCTCCTCAGGCAACGCGGTGTAGGAGCGGTGTGTAGGTGCAAGGCCGATGAGAGAGAGGGACTCCCCAGCGGCCAGTGAGGTCCTAAAGTACGTTGATGAACAGGGGGTCCACCTCAGCTATGATACCTCCTCACCAGGGTTGCCCACCACCGAGAACCGGATCTCCCCAACACGTTTTCGGTTTTCGGGGTGCGCTAAAGCCGCTTGACACTGTAGAATACCACTTCGTATACTTCTATTAGTGAGTGCTACTCCGTGTATGCCTGGCAGACTCGCCCGAATTCTCCTAGTAGGGAGGGGGGACGTCGCTTAGGCACGCAAACGACCGAAGCGCCCGCCCCGTCAAGTCCTCTTGACGGGGCTTTTGTGTAACGGGTTCGCACGATGGAGGGAAAGATGAAGGGTGCACAGGTAGTCCTAAAAGCGCTTGAGAGGCAGGGCGCCGAGGTGATTTTTGGACACCCCGGTGGCGCGATTATGCCTGTCTACGATGCACTTTACGATGAGAAGCTGCGCCACGTGCTGGTACGTCACGAACAGGCCGGTGCTCACGCAGCCGATGCCTACTACCGGGCTAGTGGCAGGGTCGGGGTCGTGTTCGCGACCAGCGGTCCGGGGGCTACCAATCTGGTGACGGGCCTTGCGACAGCCCAGATGGACTCCTCGGCGGTGGTTGCCGTGACCGGGAACGTCCCTCTTCCTCTGATCGGTACCGACGCCTTCCAGGAGGCCGATGTCTACGGCATTACCGGGCCCATCACCAAGCACAACTACCTGGTCAAGGAGGTCAACGACATCCCCCGAATCGTCGCTGAGGCGTTCTACATCGCCTCGAGCGGGCGTCCGGGACCGGTCCTTATCGATGTTCCCAAGGATATCCAGCTCGCGGAATTCACCGGCAGCTTCGAGGTGGAGGTCGACCTCCCGGGCTACAAGCCCACGGTCGTGGGGCATGCGGGGCAGATCAAGAGGGCTGCGAAGGCTATTCGCGGTGCCCGCAAGCCGATCATGATGGTCGGTGGTGGGGGACAGACCGCTTTCGAGGAGGTCAACACCTTCGCCGAGAAGACCGGGATCCCGGTGATCACCACCCTGATGGGGATCGGTACCTATCCCGCTGGGGTCCCTCAATCCCTCGGCATGCCCGGTATGCACGGCACCGTGACCGCGAACCGGGCGATCACCCACTGCGATCTGATCGTCGGGGCGGGACTCCGCTTCGACGATCGGGTGACGGGTAAGATCAGCCGCTTCGCTCCCAACGCCGAGGTGGTCCATATCGACATCGACCCGGCCGAGATCTCTAAACTGGTGCGGGCTCATGTGCCGGTCGTCGGAGATCTCCGGGACGTATTGCCGCGCCTGACTGCGGAGTTGGGGCGACTCGACATCGACGAGTGGTGGGAGACCCTCGAGGAGTGGAAAGGTCGCTATCCAGAACGCTTTAAGCTGGACAAGCCGCTCGTCTCGCAAGAGGTGATTCAGATGTTCCGCGAGGCCACCGGAGGCGACTGCGTCGTCACCACGGAGGTGGGGCAGCATCAGATGTTCGCCGCCCGGCTGTTTCCGACCAACCGCCCTCGCACCTGGATCACGTCGGGCGGGTTGGGGACCATGGGCTTCGGCCTCCCGGCGGCCATAGGAGCCTCCTTCGCTCGACCCGGAGAACCCGTGGTGTGCATCGCGGGCGATGGGAGCGTCCAGATGAACATCCAGGAGTTGGCCACGATCTATAGGCATCAGCTCCCAATCATCATTGCGATCTGCAACAACGGTATGCTCGGTATGGTCCGCCAGTGGCAGGAGATGTTCCATGCCCAGCGCTACAGCGAAGTCTACCTGGCCGACTCCAACCCCGACTTTGCCAGACTTGCAGAGGCCTACGGGATCGACGGGTTCAATATCTTCGATCGCGAGACCGCTGCCGAACTTATCCCCGAGGTCCTTGCCAGGGGCAAGCCCGCCGTGATGAATTTCGTCGTCTACGAGTCCGAGAAGGTGTTCCCGATGATCCCGGCGGGTGCGGGGGTAGACGAGATGATCATCGGTGATCAGGAGCCCGAAGAGGCCGATCTCGCGACCAAAGAGGTTAAGGTCGGATGATCGATCGCCATATCTTGAGTGTGACGGTCCGCGACCGCCCTGGGGTCCTCGTCAGGATCGCAGGCCTGTTCGCCCGTCGCGGCTTCAATATCGAGTCCCTCTCTGTCGCCCAGTCCTTCCAACCGGGTATCAGCCGCACCACCTTCGTCGTCAGTGGCGAGGATGCGACCATAGAACAGGTCGAGAAGCAGCTTCAGAAACTCATCGATGTCATCAAGGTTGTCGATCATACGAAGTCTAAATATGTCGACCGGGAGCTGATGCTCATCAAGGTCCAGGTCGACACCGCCGAGGACCGTGTCGAGATCCGCCAGATCGCCCAGGACTTCAGGGCCCGCATCGTCGATGTAGCCCGAGAGGCCCTCGTCTTCGAGGTGACAGGGGACGAGGGCAAGCTGACCGCATTCATCGATCAGATGCAGGTCTTCGGAATCGTCGAACTCATTCGCACCGGCAGGATTGCGCTGCCCCGCAGCGCTGCCGATCCCAAACCTGGAGCCAAGCAGGCTAGGGCGGCCTGATATGGAGGATGGACTGCGGCATGGCTACGATCTACTACGATAGCGACGGGAATCTCGAGCATCTTAAGGGCCAGACGATCGCGGTGATCGGCTACGGCTCCCAGGGTCACGCCCACGCACTTAACGCCCAGGACTCCGGGCTCGACGTGGTTGTGGGGTTGAGGAAGGGCTCCACCTCTTGGGCCGAGGCTGAGGCGGAGGGGCTGAGGGTCGAGGAGGTCGCTGGGGCTGCCGCCGTGGGCGATCTCGTGGTGGTCCTGTTGCCAGACGAAATCCAAGGTGCCGTCTATCGTGCGGCGATTGAACCCAATCTTGAGAGCGGAAACGCACTGCTTTTCGCCCATGGATTCAACATCCACTTCGGCCAGATCGTGGCACCCGAAGGGGTGGATGTCTTTATGATCGCCCCCAAGGGTCCGGGGCACCTAGTGCGCCGGGTCTTCAAGGAGGGGGCGGGGGTGCCTGCTCTCCTCGCAATCCACCAGGATGCCACGGGGGGCGCCCGGCAGCGGGCGCTGGCATACGCTAAGGCTATAGGGGGTACCCGCGGGGGCGTGATCGAGACCACCTTCAAGGAGGAGACCGAGACCGACCTGTTCGGTGAGCAGGCTGTGCTCTGCGGGGGTGTCACGGCGCTTATGCAAGCCGGTTTCGACACGCTTGTGGCTGCAGGCTACCAGCCCGAAGTGGCGTACTTCGAATGCCTTCACGAGATGAAGCTGATAGTCGATCTTGTCTACGAGGGTGGGTTCGAAAAGATGAGGTACTCGATCTCGAATACCGCCGAGTATGGAGACTACGCTACCGGCCCGCACATTATCACCGATCAGACTCGAAACGAGATGAAGCGGATCCTCGCAGACATCCAGTCGGGTCTCTTCGCAAAGGATTTTCTGATGGAGAATCAGGTGGGACAGCCGAGATTGAAAACGGGCCGCCGGAATACCGAGGCGTCGCTACTCAGCCAGGTGGGCCGGCGACTACGGCGCATGATGCCTTTCATCGGCGGTTGAACGGGCGACGATCTTCGGAGGAAGGTCCTTCATGAGCCATATCAGAATTTTCGACACCACCCTCAGGGATGGAGAACAGACACCGGGCGTAGCTCTCAACACTGAGGCGAAGGTTGCAATAGCGAAGCAGCTCGCCCGCCTCGGCGTCGATATTATCGAGGCGGGGTTCCCTATCGCCAGTACCGGCGACTACGAGGCCGTTCGGCGGATCGCCACCGAGGTGCAGGGACTCGTCATCTGCGGGCTTGCGCGGACCGCAAAGCCCGATATTGAACGGGCCGCCCAGGCGCTCGAACCCGCCGCTAGAAGGCGGATTCATATCTTCACATCGGGCTCGAAGATTCACCTCGAACATATGCTTCGTAAGACTGAGGAGGAGGTCATTGCCACTTCGGTCGAGTGCGTCCGGCTGGCGGGGGAGTTCACCGACGACATCGAGTTCTCCGCGCAGGACTGCACTCGCAGCGACCCCGAGTTCCTGTACCGTCTGTACGGGGCGGCGATTGAGGCTGGTGCTACCACCATCAATATCCCTGACACCGTCGGTTACGGCATGCCGGAGGAGTACGCCGCGCTAATCCGGGAGATCCGGCGGAACACCCAGGGAGTCGACCACGTTGCCATCAGTACCCACTGCCACGACGATCTCGGGCTGGCGGTGGCCAACTCACTTGCGGCCGTTGCGGCGGGTGCTACCCAGGTGGAGTGCACGATCAACGGCATCGGAGAGCGGGCGGGGAACACCTCGCTCGAAGAGGTAGTGATGGCGCTCGACACCCGCCGGGATCACTGGGGGCACACCCACGGCATCGATACCCGGGAGATCTACCGGACCTCGCGGATGGTATCTATGTACACAGGCACTATGGTGCCTCCGAACAAGGCGGTCGTTGGAGACAACGCCTTCGCACACGAGTCGGGGATCCATCAGGACGGTGTGATCAAGGCGATTGAGACCTACGAGATTATGAGTGCGGAGATGGTTGGGCGCGACGCTGGGGTGCTGGTCATGGGCAAGCACTCAGGACGCCGGGCGTTCCGTCGCACCCTGGAGGAACTCGGCTACTCTGAACTCGAGGATGACAAGGTCAACGCGTTGTTCCGGCAGTTCAAGAACCTGTGCGACAGAAAGCAGTCCGTAACGACCGAGGATATCCGGGTCCTCGCTGAGGCGGAGGCGACACGCGTTCCCGAGACCTACCGCCTCGACGCTGTACAGTTCCAGTCAGGTACCCGGTTAACCCCGGTGGCTACGGTGCGCTTGGCCACCGACACCGGTATCTACGAGGAGGCTGCGACGGGCGATGGACCGGTCGACGCCGCCTACCGTGCCATCGAGCGGATCGCCCAGGTCCCCCTCAGGCTCGAATCGTACGAGATCCGGAGCGTCGGCAGTGGGAAGGACGCGCTCGGCGAGGTAAGCATCCGAGTGACCAGCGACGGGCAGACGGCACATGGTCGGGGTCTGTCTACCGACGTGGTCGAGGCCTCGGCGCAGGCCTATGTCGATGCCCTTAACAGACTCGCGGTCGGGGTGAGTCGCCCGACAGGTGAGAGCCGAGCGATCGGTACCCCCTGAGTAGGCAGCGGTGGGAGGTTGAGGTGTGATTGAGGTCTACGACACTACCCTGAGGGACGGCACCCAAGGCAAGGGGTTCACGCTCACCAGCCAGGACAAGATCGCTATCGCCCAGCGTCTCGATGCCTTCGGGGTCGACTACGTTGAGGGGGGTTGGCCCGGATCGAATCCGAAGGACAAGATCTTCTTCGAAACCATGAAGCAGGTCCCGCTGGTCCGGGCCAGACTTGCCGCCTTTGGGGCGACCTGCCGGAAGGGCGTCATGCCCGAGTTGGACGCTAACATCCAGGCTCTGCTGCAGGCTGAGACGCCCGTGGTGACGATCTTTGGGAAGTCGTGGACGCTCCACGTCACGGAGGCGCTCGGGACCACACTGGACGAGAACCTCGAGATGATCCGCAGATCGGTGGCCTTTCTCAAGGAGCAGGGCAAGGAGGTCATCTTCGACGCCGAGCACTACTTCGACGGCTGGGGGGCCGATTCCGCCTACGCTGAGGCTACGCTGGCGGCTGCGGTCGACGGAGGTGCGGACCGCATCGTCCTCTGCGATACGAACGGCGGGTCGCTCCCCGATGTCATTGCGGAGAGGGTGCGATGCGCGGTGGCGGAGTACGCTGTCCCTATCGGAATCCATGCCCATAACGACAGTGACCTCGCCGTAGCGAACACCCTGAGCGCGGTCGGGGCGGGGGCCAGTCACGTTCAGGGCACGATGAACGGCTACGGGGAGCGCTGCGGGAACGCCAATCTGATCAGTATTCTTGCGAACCTGGTCTTGAAACTCGGTCTCGAACAGCCTCAGCAGCTCGAACAGTTGCGGGAGCTGTCTCGCTATATCGATGAGCGGGCCAACATCCAGCCCAATCCCCGCGCCCCGTACGTTGGGGACGCTGCCTTCGCCCACAAGGGGGGCGTGCACGTCTCGGCTGTGAACAGGAGGAGCGAAACCTACGAGCACGTGTCGCCGGACCGCGTGGGGAACGGGCGTCGAGTCCTGGTGTCGGAGCTCTCGGGGCGGGCCAACGTGGTTACCAAGGCCGTCGAGTTCGGTGATGCCCTTCCTGAAGGTGATGCGGCCGTGCAGGTGGTGGAGCGGCTTAAAGAACTAGAGCATCGCGGCTACGCCTTCGAGAGCGCCGAGGCCTCGTTCCAACTTATGATGAAGAGGGTTAGGGGCGAATACCGACCCTTCTTCGAGTTGCACGGGTACACGGTCGTCATCGACAAGCGCGACGTCGATCCGGAACCCAGATGTGAAGCCGCCATCCGGGTCGAGGTGGGCGGCATATTCGAGCACACTGCTGCCGACGGAGAGGGGCCGGTAAACGCCCTCGCCCGGGCGCTCGACAAGGTGTTGATTCCGTTCTTTCCCTGTCTCTCTGAGGTCGAGCTTGTCGACTACAAGGTGCGAGTCCTAGCCGGACCCGAGACCGGTACCGCGAGCGTCGTGCGCGTTTTGGTGGAGATGTCGGACGGCCACTCTAGGTGGAGCACGGTCGGGGTGAGTACCAACATCATCGACGCCTCGTATGAGGCGCTGACCGACGCCATCGAATATAAGCTCCTCCTTGCAGGGGTTGAGCCTCCCGATCCGGTTCGGTTGGCCAGGATTGGGGCCTGAGCAGCCGGTGACGCGTTTTCATCGTATCTGTCGGCGAAGCTCCTCCTTCGAAACCAGAGGCAGGGTCGGAACCTCGAGCCCGGGGTAGGGTGCCTGTCCGGGACGCGTTTCTTGAGTGCGGGGTTAAATTGACAGGGTGAATGGGCGGGCTGTATGCTCTTTCATCATGTACTCCCGTGGAGAGCGGGATGACATGGTGTGATGTATCGTTTTGCAAGATTTCTCTGTTGAGAGGGGGTGAGGTGGGCATGGTCAGCGCCGCGGTGAAGAGGCCGCTGGATTCGCTATAGTCTGCTCGCCAGAACCTCACCTCTGGGCCCCCTGCTCGAGTTCGCTCCTCGTCGCCCCTCCTTCGAAAGGTCGCTACATGCCTAGATTTTCCGATGTTCGTACCCTGTCCTGGCCCCATGAGCGGGACTCCTGTGGCGTCGGGTTCATCGCCGACCTGCACGGGCGACCGAATCACAGGATCATAAAGCTTGCTGTGGGGGCCCTTGCCAACCTTGCACACAGGGGAGCTGTGAGCGCAGACGGGCTCACAGGGGATGGGGCAGGTGTGCTCACCCAGCTTCCCTACCGTCTGCTGCAGCGTGAGCTCGGTGCGGCGGGGCTCAAGGTGGCGGGGTGTGACCTAGCCCTGGGGGTCTTCTTTATTGAGAATTCGGCACCCTGGGAGCGCATCGTCGGGGAGATCGATGCCGAGATAGGGGTGTCCACCCTTCAGCACCTGATGTGGCGTGATCCCCCGATCGACCTTGAGGTGCTTGGGGACCGGGCCCGGCAGAGGTGTCCGCTCGTGAAGCAGCTCATCCTCGGCCGACCTGAGGGGCTCGATGATGGTGCCTTTGAGCGGCTCCTGTTCCTCACGAGGAAGAGGATAGAGGCCCGTCTCACCTCTGCGGATCTGGGGGGCGTCTACGTGCCCTCGCTCTCGAGTCGGACCGTGTGCTACAAGGGTCTGATGGTAGCTGATCAGCTCACCAGCTTCTACCACGATCTCAGCGACCCCGATTACGAGACGGCTATCGCTCTCTTCCACCAGCGCTACAGCACCAACACCACGCCCACCTGGTTTCTGGCTCAACCGTTCCGCTTCCTGGCCCACAACGGGGAGATCAATACACTTCAGGGCAACGTCAACTTCATGCGCTCGCGGGAGCCGGTCCTGGCTAGTGAGGTCTGGGGGGAGGATATCCGGGACCTCCTTCCTATCGTTGCTCCGGAGTCGAGCGACTCGGCTGCTCTAGATAGCGCCTTCGAGCTCATTCATCTCTCCGGTCGCGATCTGATACACACCCTTATGATGTTGGTTCCAGAGGCGTTCGAGGGCAACCCCGAGAACGATCCCGACCTGCAGGGTTTCTATCGGTACCACGCTACGCTGATGGAACCCTGGGACGGTCCTGCCGCGCTGGCTCTGACAGACGGTCGCTACGCGGTCGCAGCGCTCGACCGCAACGGCCTGCGTCCCCAGCGCTACTGGGTTACCGATGACGACCTCGTCATCGTCGGTTCCGAGGTCGGTCTCATACCGGTAGCGGTCGAGCGAGTGATCGAACGTGGCAGGCTGGGGCCGGGCATGATGCTCGCCGTCGACACAGCCGAGGGCCGAATTCTCAAGGACCGTGAGCTTAAGGGTCGCTACGCGAGGAGGCGACCATACCGCGCCTGGGTGGAGAGCAACTTGGTCAGACCGAGCCACCCGCCCGCCGACCCTGTTGTGGAGCGCGGTTGGGAACTGAAGGCCCTGAGGCGAGTGCAAAAGGTGTTCGGCTACGGAAGAGAGGACTACGATCGCATCTTCGAACCGATGGTGTTTGATGGCACGATTCCTATTGGGTCGATGGGAGATGACACTCCGCTCGCCGTCCTCTCCGAGCAGCCGCAGCTCCTCTACCGCTACTTCAAGCAGCGCTTCGCGCAGGTCACCAATCCGCCGATCGACCCCTACCGGGAACGGTTGGTCATGTCGCTCGAGACCGTGCTCGGTCCACGCGGGCAGCTCCTGGACGAGCAACCGGCTGCGGCCAAACTCATCAAGTTCGATTCACCCATTATCAGGGAGGCGGAGTTCGCCTGGCTCAAGGCGCAGGACACCTTTAAACCGGTCTTGCTCCAGGCCAGGTTCCCCGTCTCCGCCGGCCCCGAGGGGTTGGAGCCTAGGCTGGAGGAGCTCAGGGATGCAGCTGAGGCCTCGGTGCGGTCCGGGTCTGGCCTTATTATCCTGAGTGATCGTGAGATCGGGCCCGAGTGGGTGCCTATCCCTATGTTCCTCGCCGCCTCGGCCGTGCATCACCGCCTTCTGCAGGTCGGCCTCCGAACCCGGACCGCCATCGTCTGCGATACGGGCGAGCCGCGTGAGGACCATCACTATGCTTGTCTGATCGGCTACGGGGTCGCGCTTATTCACCCCTACTTAGCCTTCGCCACCGCACGGGACGTGCCCGACAAGTCGCGCAGGGGGGAGATCATCACCCCTGAGGAGAGCGTTCGCAACTATATCCAAGCCATCGAGGAGGGACTCCTCAAGATCATGTCGAAGATGGGGATCTCGTCTCTTTCGAGCTACCGAGGTGCCCAGATCTTCGAGGCCGTGGGCGTGGACCGTAGCGTGATCGATCGGTACTTCACGGGGACGCCGAGTCGCATCGCCGGTGTGAGCCTTGAGGCTTTCGGGACTGATGCTCTCCGCTTCCACGCAGAGGCCTATGGTGAGGATGATAAGCTTCGCGACCGCGGGATCTACCGCTTCCGGAAGGCGGGCGAATACCACGCACTAAATCCTATGGTGTTCAAGGCGCTTCATAAGGCCGTTCGGAAGGAGAGCTTCGAGGACTTCGAGGAGTATGTGGGGCATGTTGATAACGGCCCTGTCAGTGCGCTGCGTGACCTCATCACCTACAAGAGGGCTAGTGCACCTCTTGCCCTCACCCAGGTCGAGCCTGTGGAAGGGATTGTGCGGCGGTTTACGACCCAGGCGATGAGTCACGGGTCGGTATCACGAGAGACCCACGAGACCCTGTCGGTCGCCATGAATCGACTCGGTGCAAAGAGCAATTCGGGCGAGGGGGGTGAGGACCCGGTGCGGTTCCGACCGTACGAGCGGGACCGACCCGACCTCAGCGAAGCGGATTGGCACCCCCGCGAGGGCGACTGGGGCAACAGCGCCATTAAGCAGGTCGCCTCCGGCCGCTTTGGCGTCACGCCCGACTATCTTGTGAGCGCCTCCGAGTTGGAGATCAAGATGGCCCAGGGGTCGAAGCCGGGGGAGGGTGGCCAGATCCCCGGGCACAAGGTTAGCGATGAGATTGCCCGGATTCGCCGGAGCGTGCCGGGCGTGACACTGATCTCCCCACCACCACACCACGACATCTATTCGATCGAGGATCTAGCACAGCTGATCTACGACCTGAAACGGGTGAACCGCCGTGCGCGCGTGGGTGTGAAGCTCGTGGCTATTGCCGGGGTCGGCACGATCGCTGCTGGAGTGGCCAAGGGGTACGCGGACACCATCCAGATCTCAGGACACGAAGGGGGCACCGGTGCCTCGCCCCTCTCGAGTGTCAAGCACGCAGGGGTCCCCTGGGAGCTGGGGCTTGCGGAGACGCAGCAGGTTCTGGTCGAGCACGACCTTAGGAGCAGGGTCACTCTCAGGGTCGACGGTGGCCTGAAGACGGGTCGGGATGTCGTTATCTCCGCACTCCTCGGGGCGGAGGCGTTCGGCTTCGGTACTGCGGCACTCGTGGCTGCTGGCTGCGCGATGATTCGGCAGTGCCACTTGAACACCTGCCCTGTAGGTGTGGCGACCCAGCGGTCGGAACTCCGTGAGAAATACCATGGGACTCCGGAACATGTCATCAGGTTTTTTACCTATGTCGCTCAGCAGGTCCGGATGATCCTGGCTGAGATGGGGGTGGCCAGCCTCGATGACATTGTTGGTAGGGTCGACCTTCTCGTACCGCGAAAGCTCGACCTTCCCAAGGCGGTCTCGATCGATCTCTCCGCGATTCTCCGCGATCCCGACCCCGGAGGCACCAGGCCGCGTCGATCGCAGCAGGAGCGCAACGACCGACCGGAGCCGATGGTTCCTTTAGACGAGCGGCTCCTGGAAGATGCTCGCGACGCTATCCGTTCCGGCGACCGTGTGGACCTAGCGTACCGTATCAGTAACAGCGAGCGCACCGTCGGAGCACGGCTCTCCGGTGAGATCGCCCGGTTTCACGGCGGTGCCGGTTTGAAGGCAGGGACGGTGAATGTCACCTTCACCGGCGTGGCGGGGCAGAGCTTCGGGGCCTTTAATAATCGTGGGGTTAACCTCTCCCTGATCGGAGAGGCTCAGGATTATGTCGGCAAGGGGATGTACGGAGGTGAGATCGTCATCTCTGCTCCACCTGGGGGTAGGGGATCCGATGTCCTTGTGGGCAACACTGTGCTCTACGGCGCCACCGGTGGCACGCTGTTTGTAGCCGGTAGAGCTGGTGAGAGACTTGCCGTAAGGAATTCCGGGGGTAGGGCTGTTGTAGAGGGCTGCGGCGATCACGGCTGCGAGTATATGACCGGTGGAATCGTCGTCTTGCTCGGCGCCACGGGCCGCAACTTCGGTGCGGGCATGAGTGGCGGTGTGGCCTACCTCTTGGACGAAGACGGTCAGCTCCAGGCGAGGGTGAATACCGAGATGGTGGAGGTCCAGCGTTCCCTAGGTAGGGTGGACGATGCCCTGTTGCGACTCCTAGTGGGGCGCCACGAGGCGCTTACCGGTAGCCCTCAAGCGGCGGCACTTCTCTCGGACTGGGAGCGGACGAGGGGGCGATTCTGCAAGGTCGTCCCGCGTGTAGAAGGTGCGGAGGCGCCCGACGCCGCAGGCAGACGCGATAGGGAGGCTGCAGTGCTCAGGAGCTTCCTTGTGGAGATGGAACAGGCTTCGTGGCTCGACGGTAGCTAGGCGTCAGGCCTCGAAGGCGGTCACGGTGCCGTCCAAGGAGGCGACATAGACCCGGCCAGCGGCGACTAGAGGACTAGCCTGTATCGGGCTTGCCGATACCTGCTCTTCGAATAGCGCCTCTCCGCTCCGCGCGTCGAAGCCGAGCAGGTGACCGCTTTCCGTGGTCAGGTAGAGAATCCCGTCAGCTACCACCGGTGTGCCGGTAACTGCTCCGGGGAGGGTGCATGCCCAGACATCGTCCCCCGTCTTGTGAGCCAGGCACCTGAGATCCTTGTCCCATGAGGTGGCGAACACTAGACCTCGCCAAGCAGCTGGCGAGGCCCATAGGTCGCCACCGAGGTCGTAGGTCCACAAGACCTCGTGCGAATCGAGATTGAAGGCGTGGAGGGCGCCGTCACGCTCCGCCAGCAGAACCACCCCCCGATGCGCTGTTGGAGCGGCCCGCATGGTACCGACCTTAACGCGCAGGCGCTCTTTCCCGGACAGGGCGTCGAGGCAGTAAAGCCAACCATCGTCGGTAGTCACGAGGAGCGTGCCGCGGTGGGCGATCGGCGGAGCGGTCACGCCGGAAGGCAGCGCCACCTTCCACGCCCTACCCTCGGCCGGAGACTGGTACTCGATTCGGCCATCCGAGATAGCGAACACGATCCCGAGACCGTAGGGGAGCATGCCCGCGAGGTTACTCCCCTCCTGGCTCAGCACCGCGTTGCCCTCGGGCCAACCATGCACCTGAAATCCCCCATCCCTGCTGGCGATATAGAGCTGCCTGCGGTGGACTAGGGGAGGAAGATGGACCTCATCAGACGTGGCGATCTCTAAGTGCACACTGCCATCTGGCGGCCACAGGGAGGTGACAGAATCCCCCCTCTGTCCGACGAGCAAGAATCCCTCTCCTACACTGAGCCCTGAAGGCCACTGCGGCCCCGAAGCGAGTTTCGCTGCCCAGCGCTTCGACAATCCTAGAGTAGCGGCCGGTCCTTCGGGGTACACGCCCAGTCGGGAGGGGCCTCCCAGAGGTTCGCTGGCCTTGGCCGACAGCGCCTTGTAGCGGATCGACCGGAGGGTGTCCGCCACCGCATAGGCCGATGTGGGCCTCGACTCGGGCGTCTTGGCAAGGAGGCGTCCGAGCAGGCGCTCTAGGTCCTCAGGGGTCTCGGGGTTGAGCTCCCTGGCGGGGGTCAGTTCGGTGTACACGTGGTGGTAAAGGACCGCTTGATCGTTGTCTGCATCGAATGGAGTCGAACCGGTCACCATTTTGTAGAGGACAGCTCCGAAGGCGTATAGGTCCACCTGGAAGCCTGTGGCCTGCCCGATCGCCTGCTCTGGGGCCATGTAGTGGGGGGTCCCCAGGGTGAGGCCCGTACGGGTGAGACTCTTGCTCGTTTCAGCAAGCAGGACTAGGCCGAAATCCATCACCTTGGGCCTTCCCGAGCTAGTAAGAAGGATGTTCCTCGGGGTGAGATCTCTATGGACCATACCCAGTCGGTGGATGTAGCCGAGGGTGTCAGCGATTTCGATCGCCGCGTCGAGGAGCCGGGTCAGGGCCTCTGTATCCCCTTCCAGAGGACCGAGGTCTGTAACCATTCCCCCTGCAACGAGTTCCATAACAAAGTACACAAGGTCCGACCTGCCTAGGTCGAAAATGCTTACCACGCCCGGATGATTCAGCTGCGCGAGGGCACGAATCTCCCTCCGGAAACGTCCGCTGTCGGCTTCGGTTAGGTGAGGGCGCAGAACTTTGACGGCAGCGTCACGCTCAAGGATCGGGTCCCGGACATGGAACACGTGAGCCATTCCACCCTGGCCCAAGACTCCTGTGACCTCGTATCGTTCGTCGATGACGTCGCCGGGGTTGAACATCCCAGTTGAGTTGTCAGGATTCTTCGTTCTCGAGAGCTTTCAGCAGCTCAGGGTCGAGCTCCCCGCCCTCGACTGCTCGATTGAGCATTTCAATCCCGAGCCGCACGACCTCACTCTTGGAGACCAAGCGCTCGGGGTTCGACAGCTGGTAGGCTGTCTTGGTCAGCATCGAGTCCTGCTCCTCAGTGATCACCACCTGAAGCCGTTTGCTCTTCTCGCGTTTCGGCACCGATTGCCTCCTCTTGCACTCCCACGCCCGCAGTGCTCCTATGGAGATCTGTGTTAGAGAGAGTGAGTATCGTGTGCGAGTGGCCCGATTGTAGCATCTGAGTTATTTCCTTGACAATCCACAGGCCCATCGCCACTCTGTTGATCCTCAGTATGTGTTAATGTGCGTGTTCGCCGTGCAGGGGTGCTGTGCTGAATACAGTCACCGTACTTAACACAGTGGTCAACTTGAGTCCGTGCCGTGACCTCTTCGGCATCGATGGGGCCAGCTTTAGAGGCGGGGCGACTCTCTATCGAGCCAAGCCCCCACTTCCTCGAGGTCTCCCAGGAGCTTTCTCTGATCGCCCTTCTCTCCCCCTCGTGACGGGAACCTACGGCGACGGATCCCCGTTACCGGAAGTGAGGATCGGTAGAGACTAATAGGAGGGTAGGGGGACCGAGCTTACTAGGGCCTACCCGGGAACGGTGACCCTCCGCCGATGATACCCCGTGGCGCCGTCTGGAAGGGCACGCTGCCTCTTAGAGGTCTGGGTTATGCCACCCCCGTCGGTCGCCCGGACCAGCACCTCGTAAGTGCCCGGGTCGGCTTCCCAGCGGAACCCCCACAGCGTCCAGGAGAGGTCGTTCACGGGTTCGTCCAGAGTGGCACGCTGCCAGGTCGTGCCGCCGTCGACGGACACCTCAACCCTGTCGACACCGCGGAGACCCGCGAAGGCGATGCCGCCGATGGCCGCTGTCCCGTCCGGAAGGAGGGTGGCCTTGCCCGTGTCGATACGGCTCATGGTTAGCACGGTGGCCAGATCGCTCCAGCCGCGGGTCTGCCAGTAGCCGAGGTGGTCTTCGGCGGCCAGCTCGATCTCTTGGACCCATTTCACATTTTTCATCCCGTAGATTCCAGGCACTAGGACTCGTGCAGGGAATCCATGATCTCTCGTAAGCTGCTCACCGTTTTGGAGGTAGGCCACAATGGTGCCCTCGCGCAGGGCTTCATCCAGCACGAAGGAGTCGCTGTAGTTGTCGGCGGCGCGCAGGATCAACTCATTCGCCCCCCTCTGGACTCCGGCTGTTCTCAGCAGGTCGGCGAGCCGGACGCCAGTCCAGACACTGTTGCCGATGAGTTTGCCCCCGACCGTGTTGGAGATACAAGTCAGGGTGCTTGCACGCTCGACCGAGGGAAGAGCCTTAAGGTCGTCGAGGGTGAGCACGAGTTCATTATCGACCATGCCGGTGATCTTGAGGCTCCAACCTCTCTCGGACACCGATGGATTGAACACGTTCTTAGAGACCACATAATGGTCTTGGGTAGGGGTGATCTCCGGGCTTAGGCCCACCACGCTGCCGAGGAACCCCATTAGTTCCTGGGCTCGAGCCAGACCGGTGCGCAGCAACCCGACGAGCGAGGCTCCGAAGGTTATGGCGAGTAGGCCGTGGGCGACACCGCGTAGGGCCTCCCTGCGTTCGCGGGTGAACGGGCGCGGCTCCAGAGCCCACCTGGAGATGCCAAACACTAGGCCGAAGGTTGCGGCCCATAAGTGCGTGGAGAGGGGAGGGTAGAGGAAGTTTCCGGCCGAGAGGCCGAACAGGCCGAGCCCCTGGATCGGTAACAGGATGAACGCAACTGAGGCGACCATGACGATGCCGTAGAGGGCGATGGACGGCAGGTTGCCGATTCGAGCCGCGAGTCGACGGTAGAGCAGGCCTAATGCTAGCCAGGCGATTAGGAACAGGGCAACGGTCACGCCGAAGAGAACAAACTTCGCATACCGGTCCACGCCGAATGGCAGGCTGTGTACGAAGTTGAAGATTGCGGGGACGCCGAGCAGCTTCGCGGTGAAGTTGAACAGCATTTCCGGCGGCAACGCGGCGGCAGCCAGCCATTTCGTTGCCAGCATGGTGATCCCCAGGATAAGGCTCGCCAGAGCACTAACCCCGTAATCCGTACGAAAAACAGACAGTCTAGACAAGGCACCTACCCCCTATATCATCTCTCTGTATACTTCTGGACGGCGCCTGATTCCTCACGAATCTATCCCAATCTTCCCCGAGATGCGGGGTCTCGCTCCTTCCAGCCTCCTTTCCTTTGCGTCGGTGCGGTGGCGGTTGGAGCGTCGCCCGATAGATCCGCCCGGCCTGCAGTGAAGAGTTCGCTTGGGTTTCCCTCTCTCCTGGCTCTTGTTTCGATGTTCCCCTCCTCATACGTATCGATCGCACCCTCCCTCCCGCCGAGAGCGAGTTCGGGTCTCACTTTGTTGTCTGCCGCTGCCTGTGGAGGGTCGAACCCTGGCAGCAGCACCTTCAGAGCGACCCCTGAAAGAGCGAGCAGCAGTCCCAGTATCATGACCACCATCCAGAATGACCATTGTCGTGGACTGCCAGGTGAGGGGAGGGTCCCCGTCTTGATAGCCGCCCTCTGGGCGGCGTCGCTGACTGCGAGGAGATCCACGGCAGGGTGGATGGCGTCGTCGGGGCTAGAGAAGGCCCACGGCGACGGTTGGCTGGCGAGGGGTCGCCAAGGCGTAGCCCCGAAGGGGTCGTACAGCCCGACAAGGGCATAAACCTGCACCCTTTCTGGCGCGTCGAATGGGGTCCAGACGGTTAAGGTCCGCTCGCTCCGGTCGATCACCACAGGGAACTCGTCGTACGGACTTTCCTCTTCGGCCCTGGGATTTGGGGATGAGGCCAAAAATGCCGTGGCACCGTCGCGGGTAATCTGGAGTGCATATTCCCAGCCCGATCCGCTGGGTAGGACCATTCCGGATCCCGGAAGGGTGGCGTTTACCCCGCCTTTCAGAGTGTCGAGGTATACCTCGATTAGGGTCAGTTGGCTCGGGATGGAGACGAGCCCTACACGAACGGCGAGCGTGTCCTCTGCGAGGACCTCCACGGTCTCAAGGTCAAAGCCGCCCACGGTCTCCAGGACTGCTGCCGTTGGGGGGGTCAGCGTGCCGTCGCCGAGTGCGTCCCCGATCGGATCGTTCAGAACTAGGAGGTTCGCGAGGGTCAGGAGGAGGATCATCTATGCTGCGCCCGATGGGTGTAGGTGTAGGCGCCCTTCCTGAGAGAGTTCTATCAGCTTCTCAGCGAGCCTGTCGGAATCGTGTTGGGCGTAGGTGCCTGCACCGAGGAGGTCAAGTTCAACGGTTCTGATTCCGACCTTCGAGAATGGCTCTGGGTCGTGGCGGACTACGTCGGCGCCCTCGGAGCGGTAGGCCTCCTGTCGGAGTTCGTCGACGATTGCAGTGTTGACGAGCACCTGATCTGGATAGCGTCCGAGGTGGACGTGCAGAGCCTCGACATGATCAAAGGTGTTGAATCCGTCGGTCTCACCTGCCTCGGTCATGATATTCGTGACGTAGACGATGGGAACGTTCACGCGGTGGAGCGTAGAGCGGATACGGGGAATGAGGAGAGGTGGAAGGGTACTGGTGAACAGGCTCCCGGGGCCGAGGACCACGAGGTCGGCCTCGTGAGTCGCCTGAATAACCTCGGGAAGGCTTTCCGGGGCCTCCGGTCGAAGTCCTACCGATCGGATTGGCCCCGGTACGGAGCGAGCCTGACTCTCTCCGGCGACCCACGCGGCACTCTCCTTTTGCACCACCAGCGATATGGGTTCGGAGGTGGCCGGGTAGACCGCACCTTGCAGATTGAGCAGGGTGTTGAGAGCCCGCAGCGCCTGTCCAAAGTCACCTTCGACCTCTGCAAGGGTTGTGATGAGGAGGTTCCCGAAGGTGTGACCCTCAAGCTCACCCCCTCGGTGGAATCGGTATCCAAGCAGACGCCCGAGTTCCTGTTCGTTCCCCGAGAGTGCTGCGAGGCAGTCTGTGAGATCTCCGGGTGCGGGAATGTCGAAGGCCGCACGTAGCCTGCCTGAAGAACCACCGTCGTCACTCACCGTCACTACCCCCGTGAGGTTCGAGGTGTGATTCCGTAGACCCCTGAGGAGATTGGAGAGGCCCGTCCCACCTCCAAAGGCGACAATCCTCGGTCCTCTGGCCAGTAATAGCCTTCTGTGTAGCACGACCGCCGCATCCTCCGGGTGCGATGTCCAGTTCGACAGCAGGGAGCGGTTCAGGCGCTGAATCGCCACTACGGTCGTGGCTAGTCCCGCAAGGATGACCAAGAGTGATAGCCAGCTCCCTAGGCGATCCCAGGAGTCGCTTACGAGCACCGCCTCGATTGGAGCGGAGAGGACTTGGCGGTTCCCCGAGAAGAGCCATAGGAGGCCGGCGATAGCTCCACCGATGAGGATCACCATCCCAACCCCGGCAACTAGGACGTGCCGTTTTACGCCCATGCCCGGCGTAAGCCAGAGGCGCATAGAGTTCAGGTGGATGAGGCGCTCCCGTAGGCTCATACCTGGTGCTCCGCGAGGGCGAGGTCGAGATCCCTATGGTCGATCTTCACACGGAAGTGTTTGGCAAGGTCGTGGCCTAACCTGTCCGCGACAGCGACGGAGCGGTGTTGGCCACCCGTGCAGCCGATAGCGATCGTGTACCCCTGCCGACCCGAACTCGCCGCCCGCCCCGCAAGCATGCGGACCGTACTCCGCAAGTTCCCGTAGAATTCCAGTCCCTGTGGAGAGAAGATGCAGGCCTGGACCCTAGGATCTGTGCCGGAGAGGGAGCAGAGGATGGGGTCGTAGAAGGGGTTGGGCAGGGTGCGCGCGTCGAGGACAACGTCCGCGTCTCGTGGGAGGCCCCGTTTGAAGCCGAACGAGACTAGGCGGAGCGTGAAGGGGGTAGCAGCGGCGAACCTGTCCTGGATACGATTCGCCAGCTCCCGCACTGACAAGGTGGAGGTGTCCAGGAGTGTATCCGCTAGAGATCGGAGCGGCAGCAGGGCTGTGCGCTCGCGGTCCAGATCTTCGGAGAGGCTTCCCTCATTTAGGGGATGGGTGCGCCGGGTCAGGTTGAATCTACCCAAAAGGATCTCGTTGGGGGTGTCTAGAAATAGCACCTCCACGGGCCACCCGGTCTTGCGAAGGGAGGCGATCCCCTCCACCGCCTCCGCTAGGAAGGGCCCGGCCCGAATGTCGATGGCGAGGGCTACGGCCTGCACACCTCCCCCGACGAGGGTGGCGGTCAGGTTTCCCCATAGGCTAGGGGGGGTGTTGTCCACTACGAAGAAGCCGAGATCCTCGAGGGTGTGGAGGGTGGTAGTCTTTCCTGCTCCGCTGAGGCCCGAGACGATCACGAGGCGCTTCATGGTGCGGCGACTGACCCGGGTTGGCAAGAGAGGATCGCGTTACCGTCGTCCACTACGACTACTCCTGCACTTTGCCAGAGGAGGTGGCCGGGGCAGGTGGCGACGACCCTGTCTCCCCGCTGGAGCATTACCAAAGGTCGCCCTACGACCTGCTCCTGCACGAAGGGACCCTCCGGGTCGCCTTGCTCGCTGGAAGGGGTCGGGGCACTCTGCAGGACCGACCAGCGGCCCTCACGGTGCTGAACAAACGCCACCCGGCCAGCAACGACCACCTCGAAGACCACGCGATCCGAACTCAGGTTGAAGATCGACCAACTCTGCGGCTTGAGGAAGCCCACCGTCACCGAGGTGCAACTTTCGACGGCTGCCCCCTCCGTGAGAAGCTGCGGGACTGCCTCAGCAGTCACGGCGTCGCGGAGGTGTCTCGCCATCTGCTCCGCCCCGCTTAGGGTTTGGAAGCACCCGACTCGAACTCTGGCGTACTGGTGCCCCCCAGACATTGCAAACTCGGTGTAGGCGTCGTATCCGAGACTCTCCAGGATCTCTACCTTCTCGGTCGCCTGCCTGAAGTCGCGGAACGAAGCCGTCTGGATGGTCCACCCATCGGCTTGAGCCAACCCCAGGAGGGTGCTGATCAGGAGGGAGAAGGCAGTGAAGAGAAGGTACGGTGAGTCCCTCATGCCTGTGACTCTCCTCCGTAAACGACCTTGCGGAAGTTGTGGAGGATCTTGAGCCCGTACGTCTGGCTCTTTTCGGGGTGGAACTGGGTAGCGTGCAAGTTCCCGTCACTCACTAGGCTAGTGAACTCCACGTTGCCGTAGCGGGTCACAGCTCCTGAAAGGTCATGGTTTCGGAAGTCAGGATAGTAGGAGTTTGCAAAGTAGACGAATCCCCCGTCGGGAAGACCCCGGAGGAGGGGAGGATCTCCCCTCCTGAAGATCTGGTTCCAACCCATCTGCGGGATACTGACCCTCGGGTCGAGGAATCGCCGGACGGTGCCCCTTAGGAGGCCGAGACCTGGGAGGTCCGGCGCCTCCTCGGAAGCCTCCATGAGTAGCTGAAGGCCCACACAGATCCCTAAGAAGGGCCGCTGGTTAGCTAAGTGGTACCGAACCACGGGCTCGAAACCCGACTCGAGGAACGACTCCATGACCTGACGGAAATGCCCCTGTCCCGGCAAGACCAGAGCGTCGGCGTCGCGCGCCTCATCTGGTTCGGAGCAGCGCTGCGCCCCCAGTCCTGCCATTGTGAGCGCCTTGGCGACGCTGTGCAGGTTGCTCCCTCCGTAGTCGATAAGGACAATCTTCATGACCTCAACCTTAAACTAGGGCCTACAGACTGAAACTAGGGCCTACAGACTGCCCTTGGTCGATGGCACCCCAGAGGTGGTGACTCGCGTCGCCCCATATAGTGCCCGGGCCCACGCCTTGACCACGGCCTCGCAGACGTGATGGGCCTCCGAACCGGAGAGCACTCGCACGTGCACGGTGGCCCCCGCGTGGTTGGCGAAGCCGCGAAGCAACTCCCTAAGGTGGTAGGTTGTGAAGTCACCAGCTGGCCCCTCGAAACCGGTTGGATCGAAGGCCAGGAAGGGTCGACCGGAGAGGTCGATGACGACATGCACGAGGCTCTCATCCATGGGGGCCCAGGCGCTGGCGAAGCGATCGATACCCTCGCGTGCCCCGAGTGCAGACCGGAACGCCTCTCCGAGGGTGATTCCGATATCCTCTGCGAGGTGGTGTGTGTCGACATGCAGGTCCCCTTTGCCACTCACGTTGAGCGTGAAACGGCCGTGCCGGATCAACTGGTCGAGCATGTGGTTGAGGAAGCCGTGACCCGTTTCGGCCTGGCCGTTCGGCCCGCTGTCTAGGTCGAGGTCCACCTCGACCTGCGTCTCATTGGTCTCTCTCTGTACGGACGCCATTCTAGTCACCGGCCTTCACCCCCAGAACGGTCGCTAGCGCCTGAAGGAACTTCTCGTTCTCCTCCGGTCGGCCGACCGTGACCCTCAGCGCCCCCGCGAGGCTGTCTAGGTGGTCCTGTCTGCGGACTAGAACCCCCCGCTGCACCAGTCCTTCGAATACGGCCTCCGGATCGGGAACCCGGAAGAGAATAAAGTTCGTCTCCGAAGGATAGGGGTGGGTTCCGAGCGATGCAAGCGCTTGATGGAGCCTCTTGCGCTCGCGAAGGGTCGCCTCGACCCGCTCCCGTACCAAGTGATCGAGGTCGAGGGCAGCCTCTGCGGCGGCCACTTGGAGTGCTGATAGGGCGAAGGGCATCACCGTCTTTCTCATCTCGGTTGCGAGGTCGGGGTGGGCGAATCCATATCCGACTCGAACGCCCCCAAGGCCGAATGCTTTGCTAAACGTCCTCAAACTTACTAGGTGGGGGTGGCGCCTTACGAGGGAGAGGGAGTCGCTGCTGGCAAACTGGTGGTAGGCCTCATCGAGGATCAAAATCCAATCCCTCGCCGTGCGTTGCGCGAGGTGCTCGAGTTGCTCCCGACCAAACAGGTTTCCTGTAGGTGCTGCCGGGTTGGCGATGAAGACTACCCCTCTACGACCCTCAAGAGCCTCCGCGATAGCCTGTAGCGGAAGCTCGAAGGTTTCGGTGAGAGGGATCTCGATCAATTCCGCCGAGAGGATGCGGGCCTGGTCTGCGTAGACGGGAAAGGTAGGCTTGACCGTGACGACAGATCGCCCGATTCCCGCTGTGATTACGGCTGAACGGATGAGTTCGTTCGATCCTCCAGCCACGACGACGCCGGGCTCTTCCCAATCGTGTTTCGCTGCGATGCGGCGGCGCAGCTGACGGGCGTCGGGTTCAGGGTAGCGGTTGAACGGGATCTCAGCCAACCGGGTGAGTAGTGCCTCCTTGACCTTCATAGGGAGATCGTCTGGAGACTCGTTCTGATCCAGCTTCGTTTGCGCCTTCCGCCTCGAATAGCGGTAGCCGGAGAGATTCTGGATATCATCCCGAACAGCCATTGGGTTCAGTCTACCGCTGTGGAACTTCCCCTGCACGGATTGGCCCGCTCGCGGGCCGCGGCGCGGAGTTCTGTCAAACTCGACTCCAGACTCGGGTCGAGGCTGGTGGCGGTGTCCCACAACTCGAGGGCCTTGCAGTAGCGGTGAAGGCTGAAGTGGGCGAGCCCGAGATTGAGGAGTGCGCTTGCGTTTCCTGGGTTCAGTTCAGTAGCGTACTCGAGCGCCTCTAGGGCGAGATCGAAGCGCCCGAGTTGGAGGTGGGTGTAGCCAAGATTGTTGAGCACAATGTCGCTGTTGGGATAAGCCTCCGCCGCCAGCATATAACCGCTGAGCGCGTCCCGGTGGCGCCCTGTGAGTTGGAGGGCATAGGCCTCGTAGAAGGCGATAAGGGGGGTGGGCTGGAGCTCCATCGCTCGGGCGAAGGCGTCGGCGGCGTCGACCCAGAGGCGCTGATCGAGAGCAAATAGACCCCTGTCGAAATTTGAGGCAGCCTCCTGTGAGAGTTCGATGGTGGCCCCTCCCGTGATCTCGCGCTGCTGCGTGAGCAGCACCCGGGCCTGAGAAGCGAGGGGGGAGTCGGGGTTCAGTTCCAAGGCGCGGCCGAGGGCAGAATCTGCTTCGGCGAAGCGACCGATTCTTCCCAAGGCGATGCCGTACAGGGTGAGAGCAACTGCGTCCTCTTGGAGGTCGGTGATCTCCGCGAGGGTCTCGATGGCCGCCCGCGGCTGCCCCGCTTCAAGGAGGGTCTGGGCTAGGTTCACCTGAAACTCCTCATCGGCCTCTGCGACCGATCTGAACGCCAGAAAGGCCTCCTCGACTCGCCCCTGCTGAGCCAAGGCAATGGCCAGCGCGTTGGTCAGCCCTGGGTCGGCAGGTAGCTGGGCGAGGGCAGCACGAAGGAGGTCTTCAGCGAGCTCTGACTCGCCGGTACGAAGCCGAACCTCTGCGATCGCAGCGATCAGCGTAGGATTGCCGGGGAAGAGGTCGAGCCCTCCTTCGAGGAAATCGATGATGGCTTCGGAGTTGGTGAGCGGAAGAGTATTGACGAGTGCAAAGGTGGCAGGGGAGGCCGCGATAGGATTTTCAACCGTCTGTTGGAGGTACGAAAAGGCCCCATCTATATCGCCGAGGTGCACAGTCCTTTCCAGAAAGCTGCGGTGGAGTTGAATCGAATCGGGAAGGTTATCCACCGCCCGCCTGAGGACCTGAAGGGTGCGCTGGTCATCTTCCTGAAGATTCGCTAGGCCGAGGTAGGCGTTGAGGAGACGAGGAGAGCTCTCGATTGCGGCCTCGTAGGTGTCTGCGGCTGGACCCGGGGTGTCGAGGCTAGCTCTGGCGATGCCGGCGAGGGCGAGGGCGTGAGCGGGGTTCAGCCTCAATGCTTCGGTGAAAGCAAAAGCGGCTTGGCGGGTGTCGCCAGTTGTAAGGTGGACAGCACCGCGCACCACCCACGCCTCCACGTCCGTGGGGAGGAGTTCTGTGGCGCGGATCGATGCTTCGATCGCTGGCCCCTGCTCGCCTGAGAGGCTGAGAGACCTAGCGTACTCAGTGAGTACCCAGCTGGAGTCTGGATCGAGTTGGGCAGCGGCCTCAAGGTCCTCAAGCTCCACTACCGGGAGTCGGGCCATGGCGAGTCCTACCGGCCCTAGGCTCGGCAGTGAGGGAGCCTGCTCGGCGCTCCTTGCAGCCTCTCGAAGATCGCTACTAGATGGGGTGAGCCCCAGGGCTGTGATGACTTGGTCCAGTAGGGTGAGCAGGATTTCGTCCGGGGCATTGCTGCGAGGTGTGACTTGAACCGCGAGCGGCTCAGCGAATCGTGACCCGGTGAAGCTGACGATGACGGCAAACCCGGGTCCAGAATCCTCTACGCGACCGCTGATCAAGGCCTCTGCCTCGAATGTCCTCGCAGTGGACGCGACCGGGTCGAGTCCGGCGTCCAGGGCCCGCCGCACGAAAAGGGCAGCATCTCCTACTGCAGGGACGTACAGACCGTCGATGGTGTTGAGGCTGCGTTGGAGGCCGGTGGCCAGACCTAGGCCGAGGCCTGGCAGGGTCGCTGACTCGCTGAACGGAAGAACGACAATGCGGGTCGGCCCCTGAGCCAGCGCCACACAGGCTAACGCCAGAAGCAGGGCAACCCCGCTCCTGACGTTAATAGCCATCCTCATAACCATGCGGAGTATACTCTCCTTCGGGTGAGAGAGATGAACCCCTACCCTTGATGTCGGTCGAGGGCGAAGGCATCGGGTAACAGGTCGCACACCCTGTAGTGACGGACAGCCCCCGATAGACCTACCGTGTATAGGTCCGCTTCGGGAGAGAACTCGAGAAGGATCTGCCTGCAGGCGCCACAGGGTGTCACTGGAGGATCGGCCTCTGTGCAGATTACGATCTCGCAGAAGGAGCGGTCGCCCTCAGAAACCATCGCGGTGACCGCTGACTGCTCGGCGCACCTTGACAGGCCATACGAGGTGTTCTCGACATTCGCTCCAGTGATGATCAGGCCGGACGCCGTTCGCAGGGCGGCCCCGACCTTAAATCCAGAGAACGGCGCGTAGGCGTTCTCGCGAGCCCCACTGGCGGCCTCGAGTAAGTCTTCGGGTACCACTAGAACCATACCAGGATCTGCTGAAGAAGAGGTGGTCCGAGGACGACCAGGCCCACAGCCACGGCACCAATTGCTGCTATCAGTACGGAGGCGGCTGCGTAATCCTTGGCCTGCTTGGCGAGGGGCTCGACCCCTGGGGAAGCGAGGTCGACAGCCGCCTCGAGTGAGCTGTTAATCAGTTCGAGCGCCAAGACTACCATTGCGCAGATAAGTACCGGGATGAGACCGGTTCCAAGCCATAGCGCCAGCGCCAGCGCCGCCACCCCGATGGCGATCTCGGTCCGGAAGTTCGGTTGTTCTCTCCAGGCCAGAGTCAGGCCCCGGCTAGCGAGTTGGAAGGATCTAATCAGGCGGGGCGATTTCAAGGCCGATCACTCAACTCGAGGATCCGGGCCTGCGCCGTTCTGAATGCTATCCATTCGTCCTCCGAAGGATGGTTGTGGCCAAGTAGGTGCATCAGGCCGTGGGCGGCGAGAGTGAGGACCTCCTGTCGGAGGTCGTGACCGTGTGCAGGGGCCTGGCGAGCAGCTACGTCGACACCGATCATTATATCCCCGAGGTGGGAGACAATGGGAACTCCCGCATCCTCGGGCTCGGCTAGAGGAAAGGAGAGGACATCCGGAGTGGAGTCCTCCTGCCGGTATGTGAGGTTGAACTTCCGGATTTGCTCGTCTCCGCAGAGGATTAGCGTCAGTTCGTGCTCTGAGGCCCCGAGTTCGGCCTTGAGCTGTGTCAGGGCGAGCTTCAGCTCCTTATGAAACGGATACCGGCACGTCTCGTCGAGGATCTCCACCACGTCGTAGGCTCCGAATCTCTTGCACATTCGGGTAGCGGACCCGCCTGTGTAAGATGGCGGTCAATGTGCGTTCGAATGTGTTTGCAATGGTCTCGAGGTCACGGAGATTGAGAGGGCTTTCTGAGAGTTGGTCATCTTGCAGCCGCTGTTCGATGATTCGGTCGATTAGCGCTCGGATAGTTGACGTGCCCGGATCGACCAACGTTCGCGAACTTGACTCGACAGCGTCGGCCAGCATCAGCACAGCTGTCTCGGTGGTCTGCGGTTTGGAGCTGGGGTAGCGGAAATTCAACTCCTCGAGCGAGGGGGTCTCTTCGAGAGCACGCTTGTAGAAGTAGCTGAGGACTGTGGTGCCATGGTGTTCTGCGACGAACGGCTCGAGTTCCCTAGGTAGGCGGTACTCGCGCAGCAGTTCGCACCCGTCGCGGACGTGGCTGGTGATGATTAGGTAACTCAGGTGCGGACTCAGGCTGTTATGAGGGTTCTCGCCGGAGAACTGGTTCTCAATGAAGAACTGCGGCCTCCTGATCTTGCCGACATCGTGGTACAGCGCCCCCACGCGGGCGAGCAGGGCATTCCCACCGATATTCTGGACCGCCTGCTCGACAAGATTCGAGATGATCAGACTGTGCTGATAGCTTCCAGGGGCCTCAAGCAGGAGTCGCTGGAGTAGTGGACTGGCGGGGTTCGATAGCTCGAGGAGGCGAAAGGTTGTAAGGAAGCCGAAGGCGCTCTCTGCGACCGGGACCATCCCTAGGGCACCGATTCCCGCTACCAGACCGCCGGCGAGGACCAGAGCTGCCCCTGTCAGTGCAGGGAGCGGAGCGCTGGCCCCCGTGACGATCCCTATAAGCACTTGGCACAGGCCGGCTATCAACCCCCCCACGGTCGCTGCGACGAGCAGCGACAGACGCGTCGGGACGGCCCGAACCAGCAGGACGCTACTGACGCCTCCGACCAGAACTGTGAGCAGGGTTGCGGCTGGGAGGGCAGGGGCCAGCAGCATCGCCATCAGGGCGAGCCACCCCGACCATAAGAGGGCTGCGGTCTCGGAGACCAGGACAGCGACGAGGACCGGCACTAGGGCGAGGAAGAGGAAATTCTCCGTGGCAAGGAAAGCGAGGCGCTGCACAGCCAAAGTAGCGAGTGAGAGGAGTACAAGGAAGGCCAATTGTAGCCAACTTACGGTCTCCAGGTGGCGCGATGCATACAGGATGGCGAGGCCGAAGAGGCTGGCGAGCAGGAGACTTCCGATTACGATCCAGATCGTCTGTTTGAAGGCGTCAGAACGGGCACTGTACAGGCCGACCGCCTCGAGGGTCCGCAGGTGTTCCTCGGTTAGGGGTTCGTCCTCAAGGACAATGACCTGTCCGACCTGGAGCTCCCTCATCGCTGGGGGAACCGCCTGTGCGGCCGCATCCCGGGCCGCCTCCGTGAGCTGGAGATTGGGCGAGGAGGTGGGTAGCAGGTTCCTTTCGAGGACGAGGCGGGCCTCCCCCAGCCTGTCTGCAGGTGCTTCTAGAACGGCTCGAGCGATCAGAGCGGGTATGTCCTCGGCACGTACCCCCCTGGGGTTTTGGTAGGCATCGAGCACCACAGCGGTTACCTCTGCCGGCAGGTTGGCAGAGATCACGGTGCTGACGATCAGGCGTTGTATCTCCAGATCGGTGGTGAAGACCGGCTCGATCTGCAACCGGGCGGCCTGTCGCTCCCGCTCCGTGGCGATTTGATCGGTTACACGAATGTCGATCGGCGAGGTGTATGTTACCGGGCTCGTCTGCCCTGCGGTGAGGAGCGTCCTCTGGCGCTGGCCATAGACGTTATAGAGCAAGCCCGCGAGGGACAACACCGTCAGCAGGTAGAGCCCCGCTAGCCGCACTCTCAGCGCTTTTGGCCTAGCTGCCCTCATACGCCTTGATAATACGAGCCACGAGCGGGTGACGGACAACGTCCTGCTCCGTGAAGTATAGGAATTCGATGCCCTCGATTCCCTTCAGGATCTTCTCCGCTACGGTTAATCCGCTCTGTACGGAGCCTGGGAGGTCGGTCTGGGTCACATCCCCCGTCACCACGACCTTACTGTTAAAACCCATCCGGGTCAGGAACATCTTCATCTGCTCCTGGGTCGTGTTCTGGGCTTCATCGAGGATGATAAAGGCGTCGTTCAGCGTCCGTCCGCGCATGAAGGCCAGTGGAGCGACCTCGATACTCCCCTGATCCATGAGCTGGTCTATGCGGTTTCCCTGAAGCATGTCGTAAAGGGCGTCATAGAGGGGGCGGAGGTAGGGATCGATCTTCGCCTGTAGGTCCCCAGGCAGGAAGCCGAGCCGCTCGCCCGCTTCGACAGCCGGGCGGGTAAGGATAATCCGCTTGGTTCGCCGGTGAGCAAGGGCTTGTACGGCCATGGCGACGGCAAGGTAGGTCTTGCCCGTTCCGGCGGGTCCGATCCCAAAGGTGATGGCGCTTTTGTGGATGGCCCGGATGTAGCGGCGCTGTCCTGAGGTTTGTGGTTGCGCCCTCCGCGGAAGCGCAGGGTCGGGTTCTTCCTCCAACACGATAGTCGTGAGGTCGGCGTGTTCGAGCTCGGTGAGGCTGAGTTCGCCCCCTTGGCGGATTGTGCGTAGCAGGCTCTGGAAGGTCCGCGCCGCCTCTTCGACATCCTGATCGGCACCCGTGAGGCGGAGCTCATCCCCACGCGCTACGACCTTGGCGTTCAGACGGCTCCGTAGAGCTTTGAGGTTTTGGTCGTTGTGACCGAAGAGGCTCATTGCCTCGGCCGGACTGTGGAGCTTCAACGTTACCGTCGTGGCGATGGCGTCCTCCCTCTGCGTTCCCACGGCGGCCTATCCAGAATCTGCTTCCAGATGATGCCGTTGATGATATCTTGTCGATCTGCCGAGATCTGCCTGTTTCGACCCTCGTTCCCCTGTCCGGCTGCCCGGCGGACCCTCCGGACCGGCAGGTCGGAGCGCCTTTCGGGAACCTCTCTCTCTGCTGGTGGGGGAACCGAGGTTTGCAAGAGGGGACCTGACGGCACCTGCAAGGGGGCTGGTATCCTGATCGGGCCAGCGGGCGCAGCAGAGGGCACCGGAGGAGGAGGCGACGGCGGGGTTTGGGTTTGCCCAGACCGCTGCGGGAGTCGCGCTTCCGTCCGACCGCTCTGGTTCATGGCCTCTTGCACCCGGCGCCTAGCCTCCTCGAGTCGGCGCAAGAAGTCCTCGTCAGCTGGCTGCTGTTGTGGGATCTCCTGCTGCCTCTTGCCCATCACTCGGGGGTGGCTTGGTGGGCGTGACGGAACTGAGGGGGACCGACCACCCCTCCTGCTCAGTCGACTCAGCAGGGGTAGTCCTATGAAGAAGATGAGGATAAGCAGGCTGATAAGGGAGTCGAGACTCATTCTTCTACTTCGATGTCGGTGGCTTGGGCGATATTGGACCGCATGCGAGTGTCCGATTGGATGTTCTGGATGTTGTAGTAGTCCATAACGCCGAGATTGCCGTCCCGGAATGCCTCCGCAATCGCCAGCGGTACCTCGGCCTCGGCCTCAACCACTTTGGCCCTCATCTCCTCAACTAGGGCCCGATTCTCTTGCTCAGCCGCGACGGCCATGGCGCGGCGCTCCTCAGCCTTGGCTTGGGCGACATTCTTATCCGCCTCCGCCTGATCGGTCTGTAGGGTCGCCCCGATGTTGCGCCCGACGTTCACGTCGGCGATGTCGATCGACAAGATCTCGAATGCCGTGCCGCTGTCGAGGCCCTTGGCCAACACGGTCTTTGAGATCGTGTCAGGGTTCTCGAGCACGGACTTATGGCTGTTGGTCGAGCCGATCGAGGAGACGATACCCTCACCGACTCGGGCGATGATGGTCTCCTCCCCGGCACCCCCCACCAGCCGCTCGAGGTTGGCCCGCACCGTGACTCGCGCGGTGGAGATCAGTTCGATCCCGTCTTTGGCGACTGCGGAGACGTTTGGCGTTTGGATGACCCTGGGGTTCACCGACACCTTGACGGCATCGAGTACATCTCTACCGGCTAGATCGATAGCGGCGGCACGGTCGAAAGGCAGGGTGATGCGCGCCTTGTCCGCCGCGATCCGGGCGTCGACGACCCGGTCGACATTGCCGCCAGCAAGGAAGTGCGCCTCGAGTTGGTTCTGCTCGACGCTGATACCGGCCTTGTCGGCCTTGATCAGCGGCAAGATGATGCTGCGGGGGGGCACCCGCCGCAGCCGCATTGCGACGAGACTGATCAGGCTGACCCGGACACCAGCGGCCAGTGCCGAGACCCACAGGCCCACCGGGATGATCGTAAATAGGACCAAGAAAAACAGGATTGCGGCGCTTGCGATGATGAGTAGGGTGAAGTCCATTCTCGTCTCCTCGTGAGTTCTGGAATCAGGTCCTGGTCCTAGGCTGCACGCACGGTGACCCGATTGCCCTCGACGTGCAACACCTCAATCTCCGATCCGGCGGAGATGAAATCCCCCTCCGTGATCACGTCCACCCGCTCCCTATCGAAGCGGGCGATCCCCGCAGGTCTCAGGTCGGAGAGCGCCACCCCGAACTGGCCGAGAAGGTGGCTCTTTTCGCCTACCAGTCTCGCCTTCTTGGGGTCGTCGGTCTCGTTTGTGAGACGGGTGTTTAACATGAGCACTTTGCCGATGCGGATATTAGGGAGGAGCCAGAACGCGAGAGCGAGTAGTGTTGCTCCAAACACAGCTGAGAGCGATACCACTATCACCGCGTTGCCCTGGAAGATTCGGAACACGGCGACCACGATAGCCGCGATGCCTAGAATGCCCGCCACCCCGAAGCCGGGGATGACCAGTACCTCGAGGGCGATGAGCAGGATGCCCGCGAGGATCAGGATCAGGTCGATGGGGCCCGCCGGGGTTGCTACGAAGGCGCCCATCCCGAGGAGTACCAATGCCAGGATTCCTGCCGCACCGGGGATGCCAAAGCCAGGGGTAAAGACCTCGATGAGGATTCCTCCTATCCCGATGGCAATGAGGATCGCCGCCAGGATCGGATTGGCGAGGGCGGTTCCCACCCGTTCGGTGAGGTTCGGCTCGAGCCGGACCACCGACACACCTCCGTAACCGAATGCGTTAAGGGCGTCCCGCAAGGTTCTCGCTTCGATATTTGCAATGCCATGCTCCACGGCCTGCGAACTGGTGAGCGTGATCAACTCCTCGCTAGTGGACAGTCCTGGAATTTCGATCCTCTGGTCGACCATCCCCTCGGCTATGCGGGCATTTCGGCCCCTCGCCTCGGCCACGCTTCGGAACTGTCCACGGACAGCCGAGTTGAACTTCTCGCCGACGGGGTTTGCACCGATCGGAGTCGCGACGATCGGTAGGGCCGCGCCGATGGAGGCGCCTGGGAGCATGGCTAACTGTTCGGCACTCATTGCGATCAGCGCGCCAGCGCTGAACGCCTTTTCTACTACGGCTATGGTAGGGAGTTCCGCTCGCGTTAAGATGGTATCGACGATACGTTGCATGGCGGCCACCTGTCCCCCGTTGGTATCGATGAGGAACACGACCGCGAGCGGCTGCTCCCAGTTGGCCTGACGAACCCGCGAGACGACGAACTCAGCGGTGGCCGGCGTGATATCGGTTTCAATGGGGATGAGCCACACGCTGTTGCCGGTTCCCTGTGACTGGCCAGCAGATAGAGTGAGTGTTACGGCAGCGAAGAGGGGGATGGCTGCACGCCACAACTTCACTGTCATACCCGTAGATGATAGCACGGTGGGGAGGTTATTCCGGATTCGACGACACCGTTACCGGCGCAGCTATTCCGACGGCTCACTTCGTCCCAAAATTATGAGAGAGCAAGCACCGCACCTAACTAAAACCCCCTCAGTCGACGGCAACCGCAACCACATCAGTTAGTGGTCCGGAGGCTTAACACCGGAATCGGAATCGTGACAAGCCAGCCCGCGATTACGACCCAGATCAGGTAGCGGAAGATCAGGGTGATGGCCGCGTTGAACGCCTCGCGGATCTGTCCGGTGATGCTTTCGATCAGGTTGGCTGCCTCCTGATCGAACAGGGCTCGCTGCTGCTCGAGGAAAGAGGCCATCCGGTCGGGATCTCCCTGGAGCTGCCGGTCCTGTTGGAGGGCCAGAGTTTGGGCGAGGTCCGGCATGGGACTGGCTTCGAGTGCTCTCCTGAGTGCAACCTCGTCGCCGGCCCGGGCTGCCGCAGAGACCGCCTCGAACTGGGTTTCGAAGGAGGTGTGTATCCGTGCTCCTACGTCCGCCCCGCCCGTCGCCGCGAGTTCCTCACTGCTGAAGAGGACGACCTCCCCTGGGACGCCCCCTGCAGCGGAGAATGAGTCGAACGAGGTGGCGAGGCTCGTTGCGAACACCGTGCCCATGACAGCAGCCCCGACGGTGCCCCCGATCTGGCGAAAAAACTGCACAGTACTCGTCGCCTGCCCCAACTTCTGCACCTCGACAGCGTTCTGGATGGCCAGCGTATAGAGGGGAAGTGAAGGGCCTATGCCCAAGCCGCAGATCACCATGTACAGGGTGACCCTCCAGTAGGGCACCTCTGCTGTCATGCTTGAAAGTAGCCACAGGCCAACAAAGAGTATCGCCCCGCCGATGAGCATAAGTAGCCGGTAGCGCCCGAAAAACGAGACCAGTTGGCCTGCAACGATGGCGCCGAATACTAGACCGAGAGAGAGTGGGATGAGGCTGACACCCGCTCGGGTCGCGGAGACCCCCACCACGTTCACCATGTATAGAGGGAGGAAGATAATCGTCGCCAAGAAGGCTGCCCCGAGGAGGAGCACTGCGAGGTTTGACAGGCTGAATACTCGATTCCCAAATAGCCTCATGTCGAGGATCGGGTTGCTCGACATGAGCGAGCGGAGCACGAAGAGAATCAGGAATATCAGGGAGGTGCCGAGCAGGCTCAGCGTCACCGCTCCTGCCCAAGGAAAATCGTTCTTGTCGAGTTGGAGCCCGAGGACGAGGGGCACGAGACCGAGGACGAGGAAGACTGCGGACAGGCCGTCAAGGGGTGCCCGCTCCCCCCCCGGCTGCAGTTGAGGCATCCTCCGGACGATAAACCAGAGGGCCAAGGCGCCGAAGGGAACGTTTACATAGAACACCCAGCGCCAGCCCTCGATACCGGGGATGATATTGCTGCCGTAATCCGTCAGTAGCCCGCCGACCCACGGCCCGACTACGCTGGCGATCCCGAAGGTTGCTCCGAGAAGCCCCTGGTATCGCCCTCTGACATTGGGAGGAAACAGATCGGCGATGATGATGAAAGCAAGCGAGAACAGTCCGGCTCCGCCTACGCCCTGGAGAGCCCGAAAGAGAATGAGTTGCGTCATTCCGTCCCCTAAGAGGGGCAGGCTGCCGAACTCTCCCGACAACCCGCATAGGAACGAGCCCGCAAGGAAGATAGAGATGGCTATGAGTTCAATTGTCTTCCTGGGGTACGTGTCGGCGAGCTTCCCATAGATGGGAACCAGCACAGTTGAGGCGAGCAGGTAGGCGGTGGCGACCCAGGTGAAGCGGTCGAGGCCGCGTAGGTCCTCGGCGATCTTCGGCAGTGCTGTCGATACGATGGTCTGATCCAGGGCACCCAGGAAGAGTGCGAGCAGTATCCCTACCAGGGTATATACTCTGTCTCGCTTCGAAAGTGTCACAATCCCTCCCGCTTCGTACCCGGATCCGCTCGGACAGCTTTGTGCTTCGGGGCGTGCTGCCTAGAACCCCAGCATGGGTTCAGCGCCTTCCGGTAGGGTGGCCGGTCGCGTGGGGTTCCAGCCTCCTTGCCGGCAATGACTATAGCTGGCGGGACTCCGCTCTAGCTGTATATCGTCCGACACCCCTCGGGAAGGTCGATTTGCAGGGCTCTGTTCTGCTAGGCTTACTACGTTGGGCTGCAAGAGCGACACGCCCGGTGGCTGGCAAGAATACTGATGCTCGGGCTCCACAAGCGGGGCCGGTGCGTCGTTTCCCAGAACTGGGCGTCAGCAAGAGCGCAGTTCACCGTTGTCTTTGGCTCAAGAGAGCCCCCATCAGCAGAGCTTCGAAGCCTGAAGTACTGGTTAAGCCTACTAGGTGTCAGACTCAGAACATATGCGCGAACAGTTCCAGCGACTCTCTAATCTGTTGGAATAAGCTCTCATAGAGCTTCCGCTGGGAGGTGTGAAGGGGTGGTCGAAGGTCGTAAGGTGCAACTTCGGTGCCGGCTATCACTTGGCGCACAGGAGCAGTGTGCCGTATCTTTCATAAGGAGCCTAAGTCCTCATAAGTCCGCCACGCCTGTGCTGTGGTGCGATGGTCGCGGGGAGGTGCTACCACCATCCCTTGCAGCACGGCCGTGGGGGTAGGCTAGTCGTGGAAATAGACATCGACCAGCCACGCCTGTCGGATGAGCTCGAGCATCTTGCTGGCCTTTCTGACGCTCCTGCTCCGGCGGTCACCAGGGTGCTCTACAGCGACACCGATCTGGCTGCTCGCGCCTATCTCAAGGGCCTACTGGCTGGCACCGGCTTGCGCCTACGTGAGGATGCCTTGGGCAACACCTTCGCCCGCTGGGAGGGTTGCGAGCCGGGACTCCCAGCAGTGGCCAGCGGCTCCCACATCGACGCCGTCCCCCACTCAGGCCGCTTCGATGGCACCGTCGGCGTGCTGGGTGCGCTCGAGGCGATCCGGGCGCTCCAGGCTGCAGGCTTCTCGCCAGGGCGCCCAATCGAGTTGATCCTGTTCACCTCTGAGGAGCCCACCCGATTCGGCCTGGGCTGTATAGGCTCCCGGGCTATGGCTGGAGCGGTCACGCCGCCGCAGCTCCGGCGCCTTGAGGATGAGGAGGGACGCAACCTCGATGAGGTTCGCCGCCAAGCCGGCTTTCGTGGTGACTTGGAGGATGTTCGGCTGCCGAAGGGTCATTACCACGCCTTTGTCGAGTTGCACATTGAGCAGGGACCCCTGCTCGAGCGCGAAGGAGTCTCTATCGGCGTGGTTGAAGCCATCGCTGCGCCGACGACATTGCACGTTAAGCTGCGTGGCGAAGGGGGACATGCCGGCACGGTTCTGATGTCGGAACGCAGGGATGCACTGCTGGCGGGGACACGGATCGCTCAGGCGGTAGAGGAAGCGGCCAGGGGAACCGGTAGCGGCAACAGCATTGCCACCGTAGGCATTTTCGACGTGCACCCACGGGCCGCCAACTCGATCCCTAGCGAGGTCTTCCTAACGGTCGACGCTCGCGACACCGAGCTGGCGCGCCGCGACACTATGGTGGTAGCGATCCGGGCTGCTATCGCCGCTGAGGAAGCCCGTGGTGTTGCCACCGAGGTCGAGGTGATCAATGCCGACCCGCCTGTGATCTGTGATGCGGAAGTGATCCAGGCCATCACTGCGGCTGCTGAAGAGGCCGGTTTCTGGACTCGACCGCTTTTCGGCCGTGCCTATCACGACGCGCTGTTCATGGCGCAACTGTGCCCCAGCGGTATGATCTTCATCCCCTGCCGTGGTGGTGTGAGCCACCGGCCTGATGAGTATGCCGAACCAGAAGCTATCGCTGCCGGGGTGAGGGTATTGGCGCGGACGCTAGCAAGGCTTGCAACAACCTGAGCGCGGGCATGGGCACCGGTACCTAGTCCGACTCTACTCAGCATCTAGAATACTGACGTGGATTATGTGTTGTGCAGGCGGAGTAGGCCCGGGCTCAGGCCGAGCCCAACCCTGCCGCGGGCCCGCCCGATCAGCACTTCAGACATGCCTGTTCCAGGTTGAGCAGGGGGCACCCTCACGCACTTTCGCAGCGGCCCCGTGCGGGGTCGTGCTCGAGGGCCGTTTCGAAGGTAATCTGAGCGCTGAGGCTGGCCGCGACCGAGCAGTACTTCGTCATGGCCAACTCGACGAAGCGGTCAGCGCTCTTCTGGTCGAGGCCGGGGATGTCGAAGACGTGCCGGGCGTGGATGTGGGTATAGGATCTAGGCGGGCTGTCAGCGCGGATTCCAGAGAGTTCGATCCGGTAATTGAGGATGTTCAGTCGCCGCTTCCCAAGGATCTCGACGATGTCGTAGGCGGCGCAGGCACCTAGGGCGTTTAGAAGCAACTGCATAGGTCGCATACCGGTCTTGGCGGTTTCCTCACCGTCGATCAACACGCGCTGCTCGTCTGGAGTGATACCGACAAAGCGCTTGTCGACGAGATGATAAACCACCGTGGTCTGGGTTCGGGGCATAGTCCACAATATGGGATGTCCCCCACCGGTGGCAAGTTGGGAGCATTGCGTTATTCGGTAGAAATAGCACAGTTGGGTGGTGGTGTGAGATTATCCCATACCTCTACTAGAGGAGGTGCGTACCAGACCAGAGCCCGTGGTTTCGTAATTGATGCCGATAGAGGGGTCATGATGAGGAGTGAAGGGGCGGTTCTCGAGTAGACTCCCACCGGGTTGTACCCTTATTAGGGGTAGGGAGAATCATCAGGAAATCGCTTTCCAGACGGGGAAGGCTTCATTTTAGGAGAGGCTTGAAGGGGGCATGAGATAATCTCACGCTACGACCTATAGTTGACGGAAACAGGTTATCGGTGGACTAGGAACCGAATCATCAAGGTGGCCAGTTCCCGAGGCGCTTCCAGGTTCAAGAAGTGCCTAGCCGAGCCAATGGTGGCGACCTCACCTTGTGGCAGCAGGTCGACCCAAGCCTGGGACCAGGCAGCAGGGTGAAGGGGATCATGCTCCCCCCGAATCAACAGCACTGGGGCCCTGCACTCGCTCAGAGAGCGCTTGAGGAGCGGGCGCTTGCGCCAGGCGCGGATCATCTGGTCATCCGCCTTGCTGCGAGTCATAACCCACCATTCGAAAAAGCCCGGTTCATCAGCGACGGCTGGGTCATGGAACTGGGAGCGAAACCAAGTGATCTCCTTGTTCTCTGACGTGTGAGTGGGGAGGTTCTTCCTAACAGGAAGTCCCGGCTGGTCGGCCCAGGGGCCGGTGCCGGAGATCAGCACTACTTGGTCGACGCGATCTGGATAGAGAATGGCGAACTCGAGGGCGTTGGTTCCGCTCATCGAACTGCCGACTACATTGACCCGATCGAGCCCTACCAGATCTAGGAATTTCGTGATCAGCGCGGCGATGTCGGGAACAGGCAAGTGTTCATCGAGGAGACCGGACTCGCCGTGCCCGGGCAGATCGAGGGCGATGGTGGTCAGTTGCTCGTTGAGGATTGGAGTGATGCGTGTCCACTCCGAAGCGCTGCCACCGATGGTGTGAAGGAGGAGGGTTGTCGAACCCTTGCCTCCGGACAGATAGGACAGGGGCAGTCCGTCGATGGTGACTCGGCTCCTCACTGGATCTCCTTGTATTGAGCTGGTCGGGTCGACATCAATCCCCACTAAAGGATTTGCGCTGCACCAGCTCTCCGCGCCCTGCTGCGGCTGTAATCTCTCCCTCGTGCCAAACGATATCTCCTCGTGAGAGGGTGGTGGCCGGATAACCGGTGACGCGAAAACCTTCGTAGGGCGTATAGTCCAGGTTCTGATGCAGTCCCGTGTGATGAAGGGTGACCTCACGCTGAGGATCGAAAATCATGATATCGGCATCTGCACCGACTGTCAGACTCCCTTTACGGGGGGCGAGGCCGAACAGTCTGGCGGGTCTGGTGGAGATCAGATCGACGAAGCGGTTAGAAGAGATGTGCCCTGCCTCAACTCCGAGCGTCCACACTAGAGGGACCAGGGTCTCAATCCCTGGGACACCATTTGGGATCAGGGTGAAGTCGTTGAAGCCTGCTCGCTTCTGCTCCATTCGGAAGGGGCAGTGATCGGAGGAAACCACCTGCAACAGGTTGCCCGCAAGCCCGCTCCACAGCTGCTTGGCCTGATCGGGTTCGCGAAGTGGGGGGGAGCAGACGAACTTGGCCCCTTCAAAATCTGGGCGCTCGTAGTTATCGACACTGATCGCCCCCAGGTATTGGGGACAGGATTCACCGTAGATTGGCACCTTCCGGCGGCGGGCTGCAGCGATGGCGTCCATCGCCTCCTGGCAAGAGACGTGGACGACGTAGAGTGGGGCACCAGCGATTTCGGCTAGGGCAATGGCGCGCGCAGTCGCCTCTCCTTCGGCGATGCGAGGCCGGGTGAGGGCGTGGTATCTCGGTGAGGTCTCGTTGCGGGCCAGGGCCTGCTGCTGAAGTGTAAAGATGGCGTCGCCGTTCTCGGCATGGACCATCACGAGCGCTCCTAGCTCCCTAGATGTCTGCAACAGCTGCAGCAATCCGGCGTCCTCAAGCATCAACGCACCCTTGTAGGCCATGAACACCTTTAGGCTGGGGAAGCCGAGTTCGATCAGGGTTTTCACCTGTTGTGGGATGGTGTCGTCCCAATGGGTAAGCGCGAGGTGGAAACTGTAGTCGATGGTCGCCTTCCCTTCGGCCTTTTGTTTCCAGATCTCCAGGGTCTTTAGTAGAGAGGTTTGGGGAGGTTGGATAGCGAAGTCGATGAGGCAGGTCACTCCTCCCGCCGCGGCCGCCCGGGTACCTGTCAGGAAATCGTCGGCGGTGGACGTGCCCATGAACGGCATCTCCATGTGGGTGTGGACATCGATGGCCCCAGGCATCACCAGCATGCCGGCAGCGTCGAGTTCCCGCTTGGCCTTGGGAAGGGCACCACCGACCTGAGCGATCTTCCCGGCTCTGATCCCCAGGTCCGCAGTAACGGTGTCGCTCGCTGTCACCAAGGTGCCGTGGCGAATGACAAGATCCATGAAATCCCTCCTCTGTGAATGGCGATGAGGTCGGCCTGCTACCCTCAGTAGCCCATCACGAATCCCCCATCGTCCCTGGATTCGCTGTGCCCGATCAGGATTCCCCGATTGTAATCGATAGCGATGGCGTGGGCTCTTCCCGTCGCTCCCCAGGCCGACTGAGCTGTAAGTTGATGACCCCGGCGTCCAAGTTCGTCAAAGAGACCGCCTGCGTTGCGATCTTCCAGGGTGATCTCCCGATCTCTCAGGTTGCCCCACCTTGGAGCATCTAGGGCTTCATGGAGTTGAGCGCCGCCATCGATCAGTTGAGTGATAATTTGCAGGTTGAACTGGACTTGAAGGTCACCGGCAGTAACGCCACCTACGACCAACGGTCGGCCCTCGTGGAACAGCATCCAGGTGTTTAAGGTGTGCAGCGGCCGCTTGCCAGGTTCTACGGCGTTGGGATGTCCCTCTTGCAGGCTGAAGCTGAGCATGCGACTGTTGAATAGGGCTCCGACACCGGGGACGGTCACCCCACAGCCCGGAAAGAGACTATGGATATTAGAGGCAATGTTGCGATCCTTGTCTACTACGCACAGGAAATCCGTGTCGGAGGAGATGGTGGTCTCTTCGGTGGTGAGGTTCCGGGCCCGATTCATATCGATGCCCTCAGCAAGTTCGGCAGCGAAATCCTTGTCGAGCAGCCGTTCGACGGGAACGTAGATGCGTTCGGGATCGCCGAGGTGGTGGTCTTTGACCTGGAAGGCGAGCTTCTTCGCTTCGAGCATGCAGTGGACCGCATCGGGACTGTGGAGTCCCCATTCCTTTAGGGGGAATGTCTCGACTATGTTCAACATCAACAGATGTAATAGCCCCTGCGATGGCAGGGGCTGTTGCATGACATCGAAGCCCCGATAGGTAACCGTCAGGGGTTTCTCGATGGAAGAGTGGTGGCTGGCGAAGTCATCGAGAGTAAAGAGTCCGCCGATACCCTGCCAGTAATCGACGATTTCTTGGGCCAGTGCGCCGCGATAGAAGCTGTCGGCTCCCTGCTGTCCAATAGTTTCGAGCGTGTCGGCTAACCAGGGTTGCCGTAGAATCTCTCCGATCCTGGGCGGGTCGCCGTTCGAATTCAGATACTGCCTTGCAGAGCCCTCATAGTGGCGGAAAGTACTTGAGGCACGTTTCAGGCTGCGGGCCAATCGATTCTGGACCGGGAAGCCCTGGCGTGCTACCTCGACCGCCGGACCCAGGAGGTCCGCTAAGGGCATTGTTCCGAACTGCCGACTTGCCTCTGCCCAGCCGTCGACCGTGCCCGGCACGCAGGAGGCTAGGGGTCCCTTTTCGGGAATCCCCCCAAGGTTGCAGAAGTGTTCCCGGGTCGCTCCCGACGGCGCTGCACCGCTGGCGTTGAGCGCCAACGTCGTTCCACTCCGGGCAAGGTGGAACATCATGAAGCTGTCACCACCCAAGTGACCCGTGTGGGGCTCGACCACAACATGGGTTGCAGCCATGGCTACGGCGGCGTCGACGGCATTCCCCCCACTTTGCAGGACTTCAAGGCCGACGCGGCTGGTTACCGGATTGGTCGAGGCTGTCATCCCGTTGCAGGCGATCAGGGCGCCACGTCGAGGAACGTGTTCGTCTCGGTCCCAACCGAGGTTCGCTAGGGCTTTGAGGATGTTCGGACCTCCATCAGCGGCGTTACTCGTATTGGATGCGCGGGTCGAGGGTTGCGTAGAGCATGTCCACCACTATGTTCACTAACACGTAGATGAGGGCGATGATCAGAATCAGGCCTTGGGCCAGAGGGAAATCTTTGCTGGTGACGGCCTCGAGCGTGAGTGACCCTAGGCCGCGCCGGGCAAAGACGGTTTCGGATACGACCGCGCCGGCTAGCAGGCTGCCAAACTGAAGCCCGACTAGGGTGACGACAGGGATCAGTGAATTGCGCAGTGCATGGATGAGAGTCACCCGCCGCTCTCTTATGCCCTTGGCGCGGGCAGTCCGTATGTAATCCTCGCCCAAGGTCTCGAGCAGACTGCTGCGGGTGAGTCGGGCGATGATGGCCGAGGCCGAGATGCCAAGGGTAAGGGCGGGGAGGATGACGAACTCAAAGCCCCCCACGCCTGAAGCAGGCAACCACCCCAACTGTACTGCAAAGACCAACATGGCCATCAGGCCGAACCAGAAGTTGGGCATAGAGACGCCGAAGGTGGCGGCCATCATCGACAGGGTATCCCACCAGCCACCTCGGTTCACGGCAGCAGCCACCCCAAGCAGGACGCCTAGCACGATGGCGAAGGTAATCGCAGTAATGGCCAGCTCCGCTGTGAACCGCCAGTTCTGACGGATCAGTTCGGAGACCGGCCGGTTACGGATAGTGGATCTGCCCATGTCGCCTCTAAACAAGCGAGACATGTAGATCAGGTACTGTACCGGTACGGGCTTGTCGAAACCATACTCCTTCTGAATGGACTCGTACACTTCCGGCGGGATCTCGACCGATTCTCCCGTCATCCGAAACATCGCCTTCACCGGGTCTCCGGGCACTAGGTGCATAAGTGAGAACACCAACACGGTGACCCCGAGAAGGACCGGGATGGTGCTTACAAGTCGCTTCAGGCCGTACTTCAGCATGATCGGGGAAGGGAAGGGGCAAACGGATCGTCGGGCTGACGACCTACCGCCCACCCCCTCCCTGAATGAGGTCTAGTTCGAAATCCAGACCTGGTAGAAGCTGGGCCAGCTGAACGCGGGGTAGAAGACGTCGTTGACCTCGTTACGCATGGCGAAGGGGTAGAAGACATCGACTAGCGGCACCGCATAGGCGTTTTCCAGCATGTGAACTTGGGCATCCACTGCTGCCTGGTAGCGCTCCTCGGCGGTCAGGGCAGACTCGATGGTATCGAAGTAGCCATCGAGAGTTGCATCTGAGAGCCCCCACCAGTTGTTGGTGCCGCCTGACTGATAGATCCGGTTCATGAGGTTCAGCCCGGTCCCCGAATTCGACCCGATGGTCATGTCGAAGTTGCCAGCCTCTTCAGCGTCGAACCAAGCCTGGGTTTGGAGCTCGACTAGGTCAACATCGATTCCGACCTCAGATAGCATCGCCTGGATCGGCTGAACCTCCGACAGGGCAGCTGAGGGGAAGATCATCTCGATGGTGAGCGGTTCCCCGTCCTTCTCCCTGATTCCGGACGAGCCCATGATCCAGCCCGACGCCTCGAGCAGTTCAGCAGCCCGTTCCGGATCGTAGTGGAGTTGGGCGTCGTGTACCGCTTGAGGGAAATCTCCCCCCATGTTTTTGCGACCGAGAATGCCGATGGCGACATTGGCGGCGCCCGAGTACCTTGGTGCGGCAACTAGTCCTTCTCGGTCAATAGCGTGGGCGATCGCTAGGCGGACGTTGAGATCGTCTATAGGTGCGCGTCTCAGATTGAACTGGAGTTGGCGAACGGTGCCAGCCTTGGGCTCGAGTTCAACACGAAACCGCGGGTCAGCTTCTAAGCCTGCAACATCGCTCTCGCCGATCATAACGATATCAGCCTGCCCCGATTCGAGGGCAGCGCGTCGCGTGGCAAATTCTCGGATACCCCGGATCTCGATCTGCCGGGCATAGGGCAGTCCCTGGATCTTGTAGATGTCGGGTCCCCAGGTGTAATCTTCGTTCCGCTCGAGCAGGACGTGATCGTTAGCAACCCACTCAACGACCTTGTAAGGTCCGGTGCTTACGACAACGAGGGTACCGTAGTCTTCACCATGTTGCGCGACCGCTGTGGGAGAGTCGAACCAGAGCCGGAGGCCGAGTTGGTTTAGGAACTGGACATAGGTCTCGTGGAAGGTGACCTGCACAGTGAATTCATCCAATACGGTTGTGTCCGCGTACCTGGCGGCTCCCAGCGCGGCGTAGCCTGCTCCAGCTTTGGCCTCAGCGATGCGGTCGAAGTTGAACTTTACCGCCTCGGCGCTGAACGGTGTTCCATCATGGAAGGTGACGTCCTGGCGCAGGGTGAAGGTGTAGACCGTGGCATCGTCATTCACGGTCCACTCAGTGGCTAAACCAGGCTGAACCGTGAGGTCATTCGGGTCGATGTTGACCAAGAAGTCGCCGAACATCCGGGCGTAAAGAGTCGCCTTAGTATGCCGGGCAGTGACTACGTCGAGGTTGCCGGTACCTGCGTTGTTAAGGACTACCCTGAGAAGATCGTACTCCTCTTGGGCGATGGATGTGCCTCCTGTGATAAGCAGGGCGGACACCACAATTGTGCGGAGTAACGGTTTTATAGCGCGATGGGTTCTCATCGAGACATGCTCCTTTTCCAGGGGTGGTTACTACCCGCGCATGGTTGGCTTTGGATCCCGAGTCTGGTCGGATTTGCTAACTCCTCCTTTCTGGTGTCGGCGTGCCTAGGTTTTGGGGTCGAGGACGTCGCGAAGTCCGTCTCCGAACAGGTTGATGGCGAGTACGGTGATCATGATGGCTAGGCCTGGGAACAGGGTGATCCACCACGCCTGCCTCATGTAGCTCCGCCCGGTTGAGAGCATGGCGCCCCACTCCGGTTCGGGGGGTTGTGCCCCCAACCCGAGGAAACTGAGCGAGGCTGTTGTCAGAATAGCGGTAGCGACGCCCAGCGAGGCTAGGACCACCACCGGCCCGATGACATTGGGCAGCAGATGGATGAACATGATGCGCGGGGGACTCCCGCCGAGTGCCCGGGCGGCGTCGACGTAATCTCTTTGTTTCTGCGATAAGGTCACGCCGCGCGTGACCCGGGCGTAACGTGGCACTTGAGCGATGGCGATGGCGAACAGCGCGTTGATGAGGGAAGGACCTAGGATGGTGATGACGGCGATGGCGAGTAGGAGGCTCGGGAAGGCCAGAAGAATATCGACCGCCCGCGAGATAATCGTGTCGATTCGACCCTCGTAGTATCCGGCAACCATACCGAGCAGGACACCTATGGTGCCCGATAGCAGCACCACCATTACCCCGACTCGAAGGGAGATACGAGCACCGTAGAGGATCCGGCTTAGGATGTCACGGCCGAACTCGTCTGTTCCCAGAGGGTGCTCGGCGCTAGGCGGGGCCAACCCCTGCCGGAGGTTTTGCTTTAGGGGGTCGAAGGGTGCGATCGCAGGTGCAGCGACAGCGAGGATGATAAGGATTAGGAGGATTGTGACACCGACCGTGGCCGACCGATGTCTCAGGAACCTCTTGATCAGGGCGAGCGCGACCCGGACTCGGGCGGACTGGATCGCCGATGAATGGAGGGTGGATTCGAGGGGCGGCTGGCTCACCTTAGGCACTCCCTTGTCGAGTCCTTGTGGTTGCAAGCCAGGATCGGTAGCGGGGGATACGGGCTTTCACCTCGTCGATCACCTTTCGCTCGTCGACGGTGATAACTTTGCCACCCTTGACCACGGTTCGGCCATCGACGATAACGGTGTGAACATCGGAAGGATAGACCGTATAGATCACTCCGGGGAGGGTACTGTAGAAAGGCTGGATGTGGGGCCGCTGCAGGTCGATGAGGATCAGGTCGGCCTTCTTGCCGGCTTCGAGACTACCGATATCCTGCTCCAGACCGAGCACTCTGGCACTGCCCATAGTGTGCAGCGACAGGAGCTCCCGGGCAGGCAGAGCTTCCGGGTCCGATGTCAGGGTCCGCACGGCCGCGAGGGCGTTGCGCATTCCCTCCCAGGGGTCCATTCTTATCCAGTCGGTCCCGAAGCCGGTGGCAACCCCTCTTTGCAAGAACTCCCATAGCCTTGGGAACCGCCCGCGCCGGGGGTAGATGGTGGGACAACAGGCGTAGCGAGTCCCCGTCTCTGCCATCCGATCGATGTCACTGTCGCTATTGTTCGAGCAGTGGATCGCTAGTGTCCGGCTCCCGAGAAATCCCAGTCGGTCGAGGTATTCGACGGGTGTGCAGCCCTGAGTCTCCTCGATATACTTCATCTCCGTTGGAGATTGCGCCACGTGAATGTGCAGGCCCACGCCGAGTTGCTCTGCCTGCGCCATCGCTTCCCTAAGGAGCTCTTCGGAGCAGGTATCAGTGGCGTGTGTGCCGATGAGACAGCGGATCCGCCCGTCGGCCGAGCCGTGGCGCCGTTCGATCAACTCTAGGTTGGCTTTGAGCTTGCGTCTGCGCCGTTCGGCGCTACGGCGGTAGTCACCCTGCCCGACCCGTGGCAGTTCGGCGTCGAACACCTTCTCCGCTAGGACTGCTCTGACCCCAATCTCATCGATGGCGTCAGCGAGCCGGTCGGCGTAGTAGTAGATGTCGTTGACTGTGGTGCAGCCGGCCCTGAGCACCTCGATGCAGCCGAGCATCCCCAACCAGTAGATATCGTCAGGTTCAAGGAGTTGCTCCATGGGGAAAGCGATATCGTAGAGGCCGCGGCCCATCACCCCCTCGTCGAGCAACCCGCGGAAGATGGGAGCGGCCAGGTGGGTATGGGCGTTGACCAGACCGGGCAGGATGAGGGCCCAGGGAACGTCTGTCGTCCGTTCCGAGCGCTCCAGCCAAGTCCCTGCATCGGCCATCGAACCGAATGCAGAGATACGGTCTCCGGTGAGGGCGATGAAGCCATTTTGAATTACCTCGCCCCGTTCCACATCGGCGACGATGGTCGCGTTGGTGAAGATCTGATCAGCTTGCATGCCCTGTTATCCTCGCTACGGTTTAGCCCCAGAGTTCGTAGGGGAGATGGGTGATGCGCTCGTGGCCGTTTTCAGTGATGATTAGGGTGTCCTCAAGGCAGGCGGTGTGCCTGCCAGGAACGATGATGTGCGGTTCGATGGCATAGCACTGTCCGGGCTCGAGGATCACCTCAGAGGTGGTGTTGAACGAGGGCCACTCGTGGATGTCCAGGCCGAGGCCGTGGCCGGACATCGAGGTGAGCCCCTCGAAGCTGGTTCCCTTGACCACCGCCAGGCCTTCGAGACTGACTTCTCTAACGGTCTTTCCGGGTTTGAGGGCGGCGACGATGGCCTCCTGAACGTCACGTGTTGCCTCGAGCAAGGCCTGCTTCTCAGGGGAGGGTTTGCCGATGGTGATGGACCGGGTCTGATCGGTATGATAGCCGTAACCGGAGGCAAATGAGAGCTTTGCGGCGAGGTCGATCTTGATGATATCGTCCGGGTCCGGGACGGTGAAGTTCGGGTAGCGCCGTAAGAGACCCGAGCGGAAGCCACTACCGATCAAAGTCTCATAGGCTATGAACATACCGTGCTCGCGCATGGTGGATTCTGCAGCCGCTGCGGCCAGGGTCTCACTCTTACCGGCCTTCAGGGCCTCGATGGCGGCCATCATAGCTAGGTCTGACACCTCGCCAGCCTTGCGCATGTGCGCTATCTCTTCCTCGTCTTTCACCAGCCGGAGGCGGTTGATCAACTGAGTGGCCGGTCTGAAGTCGGTCTCGGGCAGGGCCATCTTGAGATTTACCGCTTCGGTGTAGGTTATCGCTGTATCCTCAAAGCCGATTGTGCCCCTGGTGAGCCCCATGGTGCCGAAAGCCTCTCTCAATGTGGCTGCGGGATTCCGGGGGTCTGCCCCCAGAACCTGGAGGCTGGTGAGCGCGGCGACCGAGTCGCGCTCACCCCCGCGACAGACCAAGATGGGTTCGGTCTCGGGATCGGCGCTGACGATTAGGCCCGGAGGCCGGCTCCCGACCGTTCCCGAGAGGTAGAAGATAGAGGGTTCGGTGGTCAGTAGCATTCCGTCGAGGGCAGCATTGTGCAGAGCAGCCCGGGTTTTTGCCCAGCGTCCTGCAAGGTCAGTCATGGGCAGCGTCCACCTCGGTGCTTTGGAACACCTTCCTGGCCAGCTGTTCGAACTCCCCCTCGGGCAGGTAGTAGGGGTATTCGTCTCTGGCCTCCTTGTCTGCTAGGGCCTGTTTCAGTGCTCGAATCATCCTAGTCACGGAATCTGGATCGTGCGGCAGGTCCATCTGCCGCAGCTTCAACTCCGTCGCGTCCCCGTGGACAGTGTTCTCACCCCACGCAACGTAGAATTCGCCCCCGAAAATGCGAGGATTGAAACCGTGGAGGCGCACCTCGCCTGTCTCGCGAGTTTCCAGGACCTCTTTGACGAAGGGCTCGAGCTCCTCAATGAAGGCCTCTTTGCCGGTGATGGCCTTGTTCGGGTGCACATCCAGGCGGAACACATCGGCCAGCATTGTGGAATAGGCTCGGAGCAGGCTCATGTCGATCCCTGTGTCCACACCGTAGAGGATTTCGAGACAGGCGACAACCTCTTCCAGGGCGGGCAGACCGCAGTGGATGGCGATGCCATTGATGGCGACATCGACTCCCTGGCACCCTCCCAGAACGCTGTTTACCGCAGCCAAGGTCCCCTGGCCATACATATTGTGGATGTGAGGGCAGATAGGTAGGTTGCGGATCAGCTTCTTGTGAACCTGCTTCATGAGATAACGCCAGGCATCTGGGGAGGTGGCGCCGGTGTTCTCGTGAATCCCGATATACTCTACCCCGGTCGAGGCCAAGGTGTTGATCCGCTCCACCAACTCGGCTACTGTGAGGTTTTCGATGCGCGCCCCCATGGTAGCGGTTACCTTGACCCCCTTCGATACAGCATACTCGTGCCACTGTTTCAGATCGTCGAGGTTGTCCCTAGTGATTCCGCGGGTGCTGATGGACACCGCGTCAGCGCCGTTGTCGATTGCGTGGTCGATGGTTTCCTTGTTTCGGAAGGCGGTCCCGACCAACATGAAATCGTGCCGCTTCTCGGCGATAGCCGCGAACATTTTGCGAAGTTTCGGTGAGGAAGGCATGTTGCCGTGAACGAGGTTGACCTCAATCCAACGGACACCTAGCCTACTGGCTAGTTGGGTCAACTCCGCTACGTCTTGAGGGTTGTATTTCGCCCCAGGCGTACCTGTGATCTTGCGGACCGTCGAGTCGAGGATGCCGATCTGTGGGGGTGTGCTCCACTCGCCCGTGACCTCAGGTGCGAAGTTCAGGGGGTTGGTCTTCCAGCTGTCCGGGTTGATCGCGATTCTGGCCATCCTCTGCCTCCCGTTACACGATATGCTCTTAAAGGAGTTTGATCGGCATGTTCGGTGGTACTACCAGTGGACTCCGATGTGATGACTTTAGTTTAGCATCTTGGGGGGAAGTCTGGTGCTGGCAAGGCCGATTTCCGCTCCGTGAGGGGCGATTTGGAGTGACATTCGACCTCCGTGCCCATGACTGCCGACAATCGTGGGAGCCGGATAGTGTCTCTTGGAGGACCAACTTGCTTTTTGACTTGCTGGAACCTATCAGGAGACCTTAGGCTCTTGAGCAAGATCATTGCGGGCCTTCATCGCCTGATCGTCGAGGGGCGTCTTGAACCTGGCGATCGACTCTCCTCAGAGTGAGAGCCGGCGGTGCAGTTAGGGGGCAGCCGCAACCCCATTTGCGAAGCCCTACGGACCCTTGGGGTCCTCGGTATGATCGAGGTCCGGCACGGGGGGAGGGTGGCTTCATGAGGCGGGTTGACATTTCGACGCTGCTCTTTCCCCTAGTGGCGACTCAGGTCAATCGGTCGGGGCGCCCGCTGGTGACCTGTGCCGCCTTGGCCATGGACGAGCACCTCCGGGCCATTGAGGCATTTGATGAAAGAGCAACCTGCTCGAGCGCCTCGGTGAAGGGTGATGAAGCGGTTACTGGCCGAGTCGTTGCGGGTTGCACCGTTCAAGTCTGCTGTCGGTGAGAGAGTTGACTAGAGGATCCACCTGCACATATGTCGCGAGCCTCCATCCATTATGCAGCCGAGTTTGCGGCTGAGTTGGTACTTGGACGCCCGGGCGCATAGCTATCGGGATGTTGCTGGTCTGCATCTCGGTAATTGAGAGGGGTTGCGGGTGCATCACCTGGAGCCATTGTGTCTAGCAAAGGATTGGGGCAGGTGGGTTGCGAGTCCGCTTGGGAACTGAGGATCGAGGACCTATACTTTACTTGCTGATCCGGGCTGCGTACACAGACGAGCGACGACTGCAGGTACGTTAAACAACCAAGGCCGTTTAACTTCCTGCTTAAGCGGATGATCCGGAAGCCCTGAAAACCCGCCCCCATTTTGACTCTGTGGAGGTCTAGAGAGCAGCTATCCGAGGTAGGCCTTGAAGAACTTGATTACATCGGGGAGCATCTGTTTCGCACCCGCTTCGGATCTGGCATACGGCCCACCGGTGCTAGCATACTTCTTGTACCAAGCGGGTTTGTTGAAGCTCTTTAAGCGCTTCACGAACGCCTCGCGTTGGTCTGGGCTCGGCTCGCCGGGCGGGGATTCCTGATCGATCACTAGGATGGGAAGGTGCGCCTGCTGGACCCACCTTAGCGGGGATGATCTGATGTAGAGGTCCTGATTTGCCTGGGGATCACCCAGGACATGTCGTAGCAATTTGATACTCGCTTGCCCACCGTGGAGGGTGTAGTGATGCCAGTCGGCGTAGCCGACGCGAGACACGGCTGCCTGGAAGATTCCCGGGGGAGCGAACACCGCTGCCGCCATCGCCATAGAGCCGCCATAACTCTGCCCGGTCACGCCGATCCTGTGTGGGTCGGCTAAGCCGCGCGCGACTAGATACTGGGCCCCGGCCAAGAGATCTTTTAGGTCGTCGACGCCCCAGCCACTCTGGATCTTCTCCTGGAACTCCTTCCCATACCCGGAGCTACCGCGAATATTTGGCAGCAGGACGGTGTAGCCGCGCTGAACGTAGAACTGGACCACGACATGCATCGTGTCTCGAAACTGATCCCACGGTCCACCATGCACCTCTATGATGGCTGCCCCGGGGTCCTTGGAGACTTGGGTGGGGCGATATATGTATGCCGGAATCCTGGTGCCGTCGAAGCTCTCGTAGTGGACCTTCTCAGGCGTGTTGAACTTCCGGGCCAGCCCCACTGGCATCGAGTCGGTCAGCTGTCGTAATCCTGAGGCGATGATGCCCCTATCGTCTTCGGTTACCTCGGCCACCCATATGTCGGCAGGAGCCAAAAACGACTGGTATAAGAAGGCGATCCAGCGGCCATCGGGTGACCATTGCGGGTGTGAGGCGACCCCCTCGCCATCTGCGGCGATCACGGTCGAAGCACCACCGTCACTAGATACGACGCGCAGTTGGACATTGCCGTTCCGGTTGGAAAGGAACGCTACCTGGCGACCGTCGGGCGACCAACACGCCTCGCCACAGGTGATCGACCCGCTCTCGCAAGCCTGATCGAAGTCTTCAGGGTGAAGTGGTGTCGGTTCACTGGTTGCCCCAAGTTCCAACTGCCAGTAGTTGATCCAGTTGCTGCGGTGGGACCTGAATAGGAGGCGTCTGCCGTCGGGCGAGATGAGGGGATGGCCGAAGCGGCGTCCGAGTTGGTAATCGAAGAAATCCTCATTGCGGGCCACGACCTGCTGGCTTGAGCCCCGCCGGTCGGCCACGACGATTTCGTGATCTTCCCAATTCTCGCTGAGCCGCACGAAGGCGATCCGATTGCCATCGGGCAGATAGACCGGGTACTGCTCGTGCCGGTTCGAGTTTGAGGTGAGGCGCTGCCAAGTGCTGCTTGGAACATCGACCTCAAAGGTGTCGTAGCTGCCATAGCGGTTGCACGAGATCGCCATGGAGCGGCTGTCGGGCGCCCAGTTGGCCGTATTGACATCGGCCCGGAATGCCGTCAACTGGAGAGCATCGGCCCCGAGGTCGCCTGCCAATGGGTGGATCCACACCTCTCGGCATCCGCTTCGGTTTGATAGGTAGGCGAGCCACCGACCATCCGGCGACACACGTGGAGCCTGTCCACCGCTGTGGACCGTGAGGCGTCTGAGTGGGCCGCCGTCGGGTTCTACACACCAGAAGTCGGAACTGCCGCCAACGCTACTTCGGAAGATGATCCCCGATCCGTCTGGCAACCACTGGGGGGTATCCAGTTCCACCCCCTGATGAATGGAAAGGATCTCATCGCCGGTTAAAGGGGTGGTGGAAGCTGCGGATGTAGCCAGCGCGTCTCTCACTTCGATCAAGCCTCTAATCGTGACAAGGATTTTGTCTTGGCGGACCAGTATCGGCCCGAAGTATAACACCACGCTCTCCTTTGACCTCGGCGGGATTGCCGAACATGACCATCACGATGGACGCGATGGTGGTGTCGGGTGGATCGTTTCTGTGCGGGTCTCGGTGGTGTCGTCGGGTACGCTGCAGAAGCGCTGTTGAGAACGGTTTCTGTAGCAGCCCTAGGTGGCGAACACCGATTATCGATATAGACGAGATCTATTGTTCCGGATGGTGTAGGCCACTGCGTACCGGTTGGCATTTCTGCCGATCCCGTCGGTTCCGGCCAGGGTGAACCCCGATTCTGGAATCGTTGCCGGGGCAGCACACGTGACACTCTGTGGTACCAGTGGTACCTTAGGGCACATAGGGTGTAAGGAATGGGGTTTGCGGGAGGTCTTTACACCCTACGTGCTAGGAAAAGTAGTGGTACCAGTGGTGCCTCACTCGAGGCTCCCCTCCCGCAACCGCCACCAAGCGTCTGTACCTCTGTGACAACAACTGAGGCCCTCGTTGTCCTGAGCGTAGTCCCAGGGGGTCTTGCCTTCGTGGTCTCTAGCGCTCGCGGCAGCACCGGCGTTGAGCAGTGCTTCTATGACGTAGGGCCAGATACTGTGCAGGGCTGCATAGTGCAGGGGGGTGCGGCCATCCTTGTTTAGAGCATTCACCTCTGCCCCGGCAACCACCAGGGCCGTGATGACGGCGGGGTTGTTGTTGTCCCCAGCTGCTGTGTGCAGAGGGGTGTCGCCATCCTTGTTTAGAGCATTCACCTCTGCCCCGGCCTCGAGCAACAGCAGGACTCTGAGGGCACTGATGACGGCGAAGCTTCCGCGCGCCCCGGCCTCGTGTATCACTCTGATGTTGTTGATGTCCCCCCCTGTCCAGGCCGCGATGTGCAAGGGAGTGTTGCCAAACTCGTTCCGAGCATTCACCTCTGCCCCGACCTCGAGCAGGACCGCGATGACGGCGGGGTTGGGGGTGTACCAGGCTGCAAAGTGCAAGGGGAGTGTGTCATTCAGGGTTCGCGCATTCACTCTCGACCAGGCCTCGAGACAAGCCCTTACCTCGTAGGGCGTGGCCGACTCGAAGAACTCCTGCGTGTTCCACTCCGCACACCCCTGGGCAAGTCCCTGACTCGCTAATGTGAATACGCTCACGACCACCAGCAGGTATCTTAGTCTCAAGGTCATCCTCCACTGCCCCCCTAGTGAGGGTACTAGTGGCTCGCCTCGGTGGCTCAAATCGCGCCCAGTGTGGCCACACGCGGTCGCTAAAAAAGAGCCCCCCCCGTGGCTCGCACCCCCATAGAGATGTACACGGCGGCCCTGTTGCACGACCCTCACACCCCCAAAATCGCCCCAATTACCCATAACGACTATTATGACGATGTCTAGCGCGAGTTGTACGGCTTCGTGATGGAGTGCCACGAACGCTTCTAGGGCCGGGAACCGATGACGAGACCATTCGCCTCTAGGCTGCTAATTATTTTCTTGTGGCGGGCGCAGAAGGACTTGAACCCTCGACCTACGGTTTTGGAGACCGCCGCTCTACCAACTGAGCTATACGCCCACGAGCGGTTATGGAGTATAGCAACTTCTTCACATCATGCCAAGCCTTCTCGTCGCGTAGCGATGCCGACGGATCTGTGCTATAACTGCTTTTAATGAACGGAGTCATTGCGGACGCGGAGAGGGTGCATGTAGAAACAGGGCGGTTGACCTTTACTGAGACGGCTGCGGCTAAGGCGGCCGAGCTTCTGCAGGTCAACGGCAAGGAGCATGCTGCCATCCGGGTGTACGTGAAGTCCGGGGGTTGTAGCGGCTACACCTACGGGATGGCGATCGACGAAAAGACGCTTGATGGTGACAGGATGTTCGAGGATCGTGGCATTCGCATGGTCGTCGACAAGATGAGTTGGCCGCTCCTGCAAAGCTCTCAGGTCGATTACGTCGAAAACCTCATGGGTGGCGGTTTCAGCGTGGTCAACCCGAACGCGACTAGTGCCTGCGGGTGTGGCCACAGTTTCCGGACAGATGGGAAAGCTGCCCCAGAGGGGGAGGGTTCGGCCAGCTGCCACTGAGCGCGTTCCCCCCATATTCCCGAAGCAGGACAGTACCTTGGGTGGACTGCGCGGCTAGTCCGCGCTTGTTAAGCGCTGTCGAAGGAGTAGCGCAGCACAGGGTTTCTTGCTGCCCTTACCTCGTCGAGGCGTCGCACCGGCGTGTGGTACGGTGCCTCTTGTACTAGCGCCGGGTCGGTCCGAGCCCTGGCTAGGACCTCCCTCATCACCTCCGCGTAGGCGTCTAGAGTCTCGAGCGACTCGGTCTCGGTAGGCTCAATCATCATCGCCTCCCTGACGATGAGTGGGAAGTAGATGGTCATGGGGTGGACACCGAAATCGAGCATTGCTTTGGCGAGGTCGAGGGTCCGGATGCCATCTGGCGGCTGAGCTACGAACTCGTGCATATTGGTGCGATCGAAGGTGATGCAATACCCTGCCTCCTTGAGTCTCACCCTCAGGTAGTTGGCGTTGAGAACGGCCATTTCCGAGACCCGCTTTAGACCCTCTCTGCCCAGAGCACGGATATAGGTGTACGCTCTAACGAGGTTCCCGAAGTTACCGTAGCAACTCCGCATGCGCCCGATCGATTGGGGCACATCGTAATTGAAATCGTAGCCCTCTCCAGATCTACGGATGAGTGGGACTGGTAAGAAGTCGCGCAGGTGCGCCTTTACCCCGACGGGTCCTGTACCCGGGCCACCCCCTCCGTGGGGCGTAGTGAATGTCTTGTGGAGATTGAGGTGGACGACATCAAATCCCATGTCTCCCGGCCGGACGCGGCCGACGATGGCATTAGCGTTGGCGCCGTCGTAGTAGAGTTGGGCGCCCGCAGCGTGGGCAGCGTCTGCGATTTCGAGGATGCTCGTTTCGAAGATGCCGAGGGTGTTGGGGTTGGTGAGCATCACCGCGGCCACGTTCGGTCTTAACGCGGCCCTGAACGCACTGAAGTCAACCTCACCTCGCTCCCCCGTAGGGATCTCCTCGACCCGGTAGCCGACCATAGCAGCGGTTGCCGGATTGGTGCCGTGGGCCGCATCGGGAACCAGGACGATCTGGCGCTGCTCCCCCTCACCGTTCGCTTCGTGGTAGGAGCGGATCATCAGCATCCCTGCCAACTCGCCGTGGGCACCGGCTGCAGGCTGTAGGGTCACGGCGTCCATTCCTGTGATCTCCTCGAGAAACGACTGGAGCGTATGGAGTAGTTCCAGCGCTCCCTGCACCTCGCTAGGGTCCTGGTACGGGTGCAGGTTCGCAAAGAGCTTTGCAGCCTCCTCGTTGACCTTGGGGTTGTACTTCATCGTACAACTGCCCAGGAAGTAGGCGTTGCCGTCAATGCTCGTCTGGCGGCGAGCCAAGGCCGTATAGTGCCTCACCAGGTCGAGCTCGGAGACCTCGGGGAGCCGTGGTGCCTCCTTCCTGAGGTTTTCCCCGCCGATCAGCTTCGTGACGTCACCTACCCGCCGGCGTGGTGGGTAGGCCGCCCGACGCCCCGGCTTCGACCGCTCGAAGATGAGTGGGGGATCCCCGACTCCCTTCTGGAGGATGGTGCGTTCGGGGGGCGTCTTCACGAAGGACCCTCGATGGCTGCGAGTGCACCCTGCAGGGTGGCAATGTCCTTGTCGGTGGTGAGTTCCGTGGCGGCGAGCAGGGATCCGTTGCTTATGCCGTACGCTCTAGGGACGGGCACACCAGCGCTTAGACCCAGCTCGGAGAGTCGTCGGCGGAGTTCCCCGGGAGGAGTCCGAGTTTCAATGACGAACTCATTGAAGAAGCGCGCTTCGCGTCGCACACGTACCCCCGTGCTCTCGAGGGCGTCAGCGAGCTCATGGGCTGCAAAAACGCTTTGCTCTGCAATCTCTCGGAGCCCCTGCGGTCCAAGTGCTGCGAGGTTGACCGCTGCCATTAGGGCGGTAAGCTGATGATTGGTACAGATGTTCGATTTGGCCTTGCTCCTGCGGATATGCTGCTCTCTTGCCTGGAGCGTAAGGACGTACCCTCGACGTCCTTCGCTATCCACAGTTTCGCCGACAAGGCGCCCTGGCATTTGCCTTAGGAGCACCTCAGACACGACCATGAAGCCGAACCCCGGACCACCAAAGTTCACCGGGTTGCCGAGCGTCTGACCCTCCCCAACTACAACGTCCGCCCCGAGTTCCCCCGGCGGCTCTAGGAGCCCCAAGCTGACCGGGTCGGCCACCGCGATGTAGAGCCCCCCGGCCTCGCAAGCTACCGCTGCCAGGTCCGCCACGGGTTCAAGATAGCCGAGATAGTTCGGGTTCTGGACAATAATCCCGGCGATGCCTTCGTCAGCTTCCGGGATCGTCGAGGTGAGCCCGTCGAGTTCGAGGAGCGTCACCTCAACACCGAGGGGGCGCAGGTACGTGGTGACGACCTCGAGGGTCTCTGGATGCACTCCCCGGGCGACGATAACTCGCTCGCGCCGGGTTGCCCGAACAGCGAGGAGAGCGGCCTCGGCGACTGCCGTCGCTCCGTCGTACATGCTTGCGTTGGACACGGGTAAGCCGGCCAACTCTGACATCATGGTCTGGTACTCGAATGTCGCTTGCAAGAGCCCCTGGGAGACCTCTGGCTGATAGGGGGTGTAAGCTGTGACAAACGCCGACTGCATCGCAAGGTGCGGGGTAACACTGGGGATGAAGTGGCGACGGACCCCCCCACCAAGGAAGTTCGGTCGGTCGCCTTGGTTGCGTGCGGCGAGGCCCCGCAGGTGACGAAGGAGTTCGTCTTCATCCATACCCGCAGGGAGGTTGAGATTCGGAAGGTGGAGGGCAGAGGGGAGATCGCGAAAAAGATCGTCGACTGTTTCGACTCCTATGGTGGCCAGTGCCCTCCTGATGTCCTCCTCGGTGTGAGGCAGAAACTCCAACGTCAACTCTCCTCGGTAGTCGCTTGATAGGTGGCTGCATCGAGGAGGCCTTTGAGCGCGTTGGGGTTGTCGACCCTGAGCTTGAAGATCCATCCCCCAGTGTACGGTCCGAGATTGATCTTCTCAGGACTGTTCTCGAGGTCCCCATTTACCTCGACAATCTTGCCCCCCACGGGCGCGTAGATGTCAGAGGCGGTTTTGACCGATTCCACCACAGCCACCGCATCCCCTTGGGTCACACTGGCGCCTACCTTAGGGAGCTCGACGAACACAACATCACCGAGTTGGTCCTGGGCGAAATCTGTGATTCCCACGGTCACGATCCCCTCGCTGATGGAGGAGACCCACTCGTGGGTGGCGCTATACCGCAGGTCGCCGGGAATCTCCATAATCTCTCCTTGGTGAACTCTGTTAGCTACTAGTCCAGCGGTTCTCAGATCTAGTAGAAAGGGGGTTTGGTTACGATTGCGGGCAGGCTCCGCCCCCGGATCTCGATCCCGACAAGGGTTCCCTCGTCGGCGCGCTTGCGGTCGACCCAACCGAGGGCGATGCCCTCCCTAGTGAGAGGGGAAATAGTTCCTGAAGTGATCTTGCCGATCTCCCGCTCTCCGTCAAGGACACGGTAGCCATGACGGGCGATTCCCCGCTGGCGGAGTTTGAGGCCGACAAGCATGCGTCGACATTTCGGATTCCACATCGCCTCGCGCCCATAGAACGGTTTGTCCTTGACAACCCAGCGATAGCCGCTACACAAGGGATTAGTCTCTTCAGTGAACTCCCGACCGTACAGTGGAAACCCGGCCTCGAGTCGGAGGGTCTCGCGGGCGCCAAGCCCACAAGGGACCGCTCCCGCCTTGGTGAGAAGATTCCAGAGAGCCTTGGCCTCCTTAGGCTTACAGAAGATTTCGAAGCCATCCTCCCCGGTATAACCTGTACGGGCCAAACGGATCGGACAGCCTGATAGGACGGTGTCTACAAACTGGTTCTTCCTCAACCGCGTAAGATCCTCGTTGAGATGGCGGTCGAGCAGGAGCGCACTCCCTGGGCCCTGAAGAGCGAGGAGAGCCCAGATCGGGGTTTCGTCTACCACGTGGCAGTCGAAGGCTTCCGCCTGTCCCTTCAGCTGCCTCCTAACTCGTTCACTGTTAGCCGCATTGCTCACGATCTGGTACTGTGCCTTGCCGTCTCGGTAGATGTAGAGGTCGTCGACAAGGCCCCCGTGATCGTTAGGCAACATCGAGTACTGCCCCCTGCCGACGACCAGCCTGTCTGGGTCGTTCAGCGTGGCATATTGCAGGAATTCGGTGGCGCGGTCGCCGAGAACGCGGAACTCCCCCATGTGGCTTACATCGAAGATACCTACATCCGTCCGGACAACCAGGTGCTCCTGGTTGATCCCAGTCGGGTAGTGGAGTGGCATCTCCCACCCTGCGAAATTCACCATCCGCGCGTCGAGGTTGCGATGGAGTGCGTTTAACGGGGTCCGGTTCATTCGTTCCTGAAGATACCATACCCACGCACTCGCTCACGACGCTCTCACTCCCAGCATGCGGGTGGTTTTAGGAAGGGAGCTACGGGGCTTTAGGCCGAGTTCGCTGAGCAGGGCAGTGAGCCGCTGGCACGTTGTTCGGATGATGTGAGGGGTTGGCTTGGCCGATGTAAGAGGCCACTCAGCAAGTGTTTATGACAGGCTTGCCCGGCGCCCAACCTTGCTGAGTGCTGCCTTGTGGTTGCTCCCCCGGATCAGTTGTGGTTCGTGACCTAGATGCTTGCCGACTGGGGCAGGATTCGAGAGGTTGGCCGTCGACCAATTTGGCCGCTGGGGTGTGGCGATGGTCGAGTAGCTGGGCAGCGAACTGGTGCTCGTGGCGAGGCCACCTATTAGCCACATCGGGCTTTCGTTCGTTGGACAACGCTTTAGCTCAGGTTTTCGCCTGAGCGCCACCTCCGACCTGCACCGGCGCGCCGCCGCTAGCAGCGGACCTCTTGATGGCGTCCCAGAGTTGAGCCATGCGCAGGCCCACCTCCGGCGGGCAGGGGTTTGACATCTCGCCGCGGTGGACTCTGAGGAACTGATCCCACGGGCCGAGAGATAGGGGGGTGTCCACAGGAGTCAGGGTCTCCTCACCGTTCCTCTGAAGCTCGAGGAATTTACCCCACACGTCCGTCCGGATGATTGCTTTGGAGCAGAAGATGCGGATGTCAGAGGAGGTTTCGATTGCCTCGCCGCATCCGTTCATTGTGACCAGAACGCCCGATACAGTGCGGGTCATGACCGAGCCGAGAATATCCACGGGGGTCCCGCGGTTGTCGAGTCGGGCAGCAACCTCGACGAAGTCCTCTCCGAGGAGGTCAGTGATGGTGTTGAGCATGTGGGCACCCGTATCGAACAGGAACCCGCCGCCAGCGATCTCAGGCACCTGCCTCCAAAGCCCCATGGTTGATTCCTTCCAGTTCTGCCACACAGCTGCGTGCACGTTGAGGATCTCACCTAGCGAGCCAGAGCGGAGCAACTCCACAGCTTTGCGGATTTTCGGGGAGAGGCTGCCGTTAAAGGAGACGACCAGGAGCTTTCCAGTCCGTTCCTGTGTCTTGATGAGCGCGAGGGCCTCGGCCGCGTTCATCACCATCGGTTTTTCCAGGAGGACATCGAGGCCCGCTTTGAGGCAGGCCTTCGCCTGTTCGAAGTGGTACATATGTGGTGTGACAATGATGGCTGCGTCGAGTTCGGCACCGTGGTCGGCAAGGAGCTTCTTGAGATCTGGCTGGTTGGAGGGCACCGCCAGCCCCCTCTCCCCGAAAAGTTTAGAGGTAGTCTGGTAGGCGCTCTCTGAGGGCTCAGAGATCACAACGAACTCGGTTGACTCAGGACTCTGGAGGATTTGGCGCAGGTGGTTGCGGGCCTTTCCCCCGGCACCTATGAGGCACGCTTTGACTGGTTCGGCAGACATGAGGTATTCCTCTCTTGGTACCGTGTGGCGGGGTTCTCTAAATTTAAGATCTTGGTAATTATCGCCAAGGCAGCAGAGCGGTCGTAACGTGAGACCAACCCGTACCCCTACCAGATCCAGCGAATCCGTCCTTGGAGATGGGTGCCGGGCTTGGCAGAACCTGTGGTTTTGGAACTGCGCTGGTAGGGGGGCACAATGAGGATTGAAGGGGTGGTTCTCGAATAGGTTTCCACCGAGTTGTGCCTTCACCAGGGAACGGAAAATCATTGAGAAATCGCTGTCCAGACGGGGATAACTTCGTTTTAGAGAACGGCTTGAAGGGGGTGTAAGATAACCTCACACCACGACCCTTCGGGCTGGGCTCTCTGACAGATCTACCACTTTGCCTGGGGTAGCAAATATCTCGACACTTCCGTCGTGCTCCCTCAGAGTGTCAACCAACTGGAGGGGGTGGACGATGGTTGCAGCATCTAGATGAACTGTTTCGTCGGGAGGGCGGAATCCGTATCCCTTCGTAAGGTAACGTCCCTTTCGGTCGAGGGCAACACAGGCGACGATGGTCATCCTCACGGTGGGGAGTTCGCTCATGGCGTCCCCCTCGCGCTCCGCTCCAGCGATGCTGGAGACCTTCGCAGCATCGACCTTGCCGCTCCTCAACCAGCGATATCCGCCTCCATACTTCGCGGGAACGACCACATTCACGCCCCGCTCCAGAAGCTCCCTGCGCACCGGCTTGAGGACGTAATCGGGGAAGCTGAGAACGGCTTCTCCAACAGCGATCATGCCGCTCCTAAAGAGCTGGGATGCGAGCCTCTTTGCAGCGCGCCCGGCGCTTCTGAAGTTAGGGTGATGCCCGTGGCACGGCAGGGGGTAGATGGCTTCACGGGAGCGCATGAGGGTTGCCCAGATCCTCTCTCGCACGTCCCCGGGCCTGGACAGATTCATCAGGCTCAAGTTTACCTGGGGGATAGACTGGGATCATGGCTAGAGAGGCCTTTGCAGATCGGCGCGCTCGAGCGGCCGCCGTCCTCGAGCTGTTAAGGGATGCGTATCCAGATGCGACCACCGAGTTGAAGTATCGTAATACATTCGAACTCCTAATCGTGACGATCCTCTCGGCTCAGGCTACCGACAAAAGTGTCAACCAGGTCTCGCCCACTCTGTTCCAAATCTACCCGGATGCCCCTAGCCTGGCATCAGCTGACCCCAAAGTCGTGATGTCACTGATTCATCACATCGGTCTCTACCGGACCAAAGCACGCAATATCATTTTGGTGGCGAGGAAACTGATGGCAGACCATGGGGGTGTTGTTCCGAATGACTTTGACACCCTCCTTGCCCTTCCAGGGGTGGGAAGGAAGACCGCAAACGTTGTACTGGCCACCGCCTTCGGCCGTCCCGCCATCGCAGTCGATACCCACGTGGGCAGGCTCGCGCGGAGGTTGGGTTTCAGCAGCGAGGACCATCCTGACCGAGTGGAAGACGATCTCGAATCCCTCTTTCCTGAGGACTCCTGGATACTCGTTCATCACGCCCTAGTCCTCCACGGCCGACGGGTGTGCCAAGCGCGCTCCCCGAACTGCGGTTCCTGCTCATTAGGCGTTCATTGCCCCAGCCGTCTTGTGTGAACTCTTGGTGCAGATAGGTTGAGCGACCCCCGTCTCCAGCGGTGTTCTGCTACCCTTGGAACGATGTTCGACCTTGTCATCGTCGGGGGGGGGCCCATCGGCCTCGAGACCGCCATCCTTGCCAAGCGTGCTGGCCTTCACTACCTTGTTCTGGAGAAGGGTTGCCTCGTAGAGTCCATCCGCAGGTATCCGACCTACATGACCTTCTTCACCTCCTCCGAACGACTTGAGATTGGGGGGCATCCGCTCGTGACGGCCACCGATAAACCGACCCGTAAGGAAGCGCTCGACTATTACCGGAAGGTGGTGCATAACGAGAGCCTCAATGTCCGGACCTATACGGAGGTCACCAAGGTCTGTCGCAAGGAACCTGTCTTCGAGGTTGTCACCCGATCCTCAGGGGGTGAAGCTGGCTCGGTTCTCGCCCGCAGGGTTGCCTTGGCCACAGGGTACTTCGATAATCCCAAGTTGCTGGGAGTGCCTGGGGAAGAAAGGGCTAACGTCAGCCACTACTACACGGAGGCCCACCCCTTCTATGGCCGCAACGTCACCATCATTGGGGCCGGGAGCAGTGCAGCCGATGCCGCACTCGACCTCTTCCGCAGTGGTGCGAACGTCACAATCGTTCATCGTGGTTCTGGCTTCCGCCACAGCCTGAAGTATTGGATCCGCCCCAATCTAGAAAATCGTGTGAGAGAGGGATCGATCAGGGTCCACTTCCAGACCGTCGTTCGTGAAATCACGGCCAAGGAGGTAGTTGTGGAGAGGGAGGGGCGCACGCTCCAGATCCCCACCGATCAGACCTTCGCACTCACTGGGTATTTTGCCTCGCCGAAACTCCTCGTGGCACCAGGGGCCCTTTACGATCCTGACACCTTTGCTGCGGAACTCACTGAGAACTTCGAGACCACGGTCCCGGGGCTCTATCTAGTCGGCTCCGCTGGCTATGGATCCCGGACAAGCGACGTCTTCATCGAAAACGGTCTCGTTCATGCGGCCAGGGCCATGGAGCACCTTGCGAGGCGGTTCGAAGAACCCTCTGTGGGGCATGAGGCCGACCTTGCAAGGTGATGGCTGGGTTGCGCACTAGGGGTCGAAACTCTATGCTAGAGCAAGAGCGGTTGGAAGGCTGATGAGCTTGGGATTACAGACCATCGGGGTCGTCCTCATCATCATCGGTGCTCTAGATTTTAGTGGGTCGAGGCCTCGCCAGTACTTCTGGGAACCTTGGTTGGCCTCTTTACAGCATTGTCTCTGGGATCCTTATGCTCATCGTTGCATTCCTGTCCAGAGGCGGGGCGAGTGGTCTAGCTGTGCCGGGGAGTATTGTGACCACGGTGAGTGCGATCCTATTCCTACAGAACGTCACTGGAAGGTTTGAGACTTAGTCCTACACTTGGGCCTTAGTCCTCGCGAGTGTGGGGGCGGGCATCTTCCTTCATGCTGCTCTGAAGGACGATGCGGAGGAGGAGCGTTTGGGGCTTCGGCTCGTCATCTTCGGCCTCACCATGTTCGTGATCTTTGGCATCTTCTTCGAGTTCGTAGTTTTCAGCCGATCTTCTGAGAGTGCCTCAGACAGCTTCCAGGTGCCTATGCTCTTGATTCTGGCTGGGGCTTTCCTCCTGAATCGGTCGGGACGATTACCATGGAATCGGGATAGATGAGGGGCCAACGATTGGCAACCTGTCGGTTTGCCCTGATTGCCCCGGACTTGCTGATCAAGTGGCACAACATCGAGGATGCGTCCTGACGTTACTTGCGGTGAGGCCGTCAGGGAAGGCAACAAAGAAGGCTGCCTTTCGCAATGTCAGAGTCTATTCTACAAGTCATTGCCGAGAGGATTTCTGGGTACTTCCTGTTGTACAAGCTTCGGATAACCCGCCTAATTGGAGACCAACATATGGCCAGTTTCACTCACGCTAGCGGACTTGCTATAGTCCACTCGAAGTCCTTGGCCAATCGAAAGACGGATTCTCGCTTCCGCTCGGGTCGACAGCGATCCAGCCATGCGAAGGTCCTTAAAGACGGACTCTTCGGGTCAACCACCCAGCGACGAGATAGCACGGTAAAACCCTAAAGACGGACTCTTCGGGTCTTCCCCTCGGGTTTGGTCACGATCTCGAGCAGACCGGAGAGTCCCAGTTCCCTCAACCTCTCTGCCAGTTTCGGTCCCGCATAGCCACTATCGGCACACGGCTTCTTTACCGTCGGGGTCTTTGCCAGCAGTTCCAGGATGACTTCCGGGACACTTTCGGCCACATTACTAATGCCCCATAAGCTTGCGCGGATGCTGGTGAGCATCCAATCCAGCCTATACCTGAACCCCGCAACTTCGGATCCGAGCGGGTGGTTCAGAGTAGGGAGAACCGGCCACAGCATAGGGTTGCGTCGTACCCCGATGTTGTCGGCAATCTCTGGCTCGAGCAACGCGGCGTTGACCACGATCGAGTGTTGCACGGCGCGCCATGGGGACTTGGTAGGAGCGTGGTAGACTTGGAGGAATCGAGCCCCGGCGGCCTGCTGCACAAGCCTAATCCGGGGCGTCAAACCGCCCACAAGGAGCGCGTACGGTGTCCCCTGGTGCCTGTGCGGCTCTGGTCAGGAGTTGGTCATGGTCCTCAGTTTGTTGAGTGATCCCACGACGTTGGTGATCAGTGCTGTCATTATGATCTTCGCGCTGATGTTTCACAACGTGGTGCAGGCGTGGATGGCCTCCCGCTACGGAGATCCCAATCCTCGCCTTAGTGGCTTCATGACCTTCGAACCACAACAGCATCTCGAGCCGATCGGCGTGCTCTTCCTCTTCTTACTCGGGTTCGGTTGGCCTCGCAAGGTGACAGTGAACTCTCGCAACTACCGAGGTAGAGGCCGCCAAGAGGCGCTCGTGTGGTACTCGGGGCCTGTAGCCTATCTCATAATCGGTTTCCTGTGCACCCTTGCTGGGGCTATCTTCCTCTCTGTCGGGAATGTTGACCTGTTCCGCTCCTTCAGGATTACCGCCTCGTTCGCAACCATCCACGCCATCATTAACCTGTTCCCCGTCCTCCCCCTTGATGGTGCCTACGCCCTCTTGGCTCTGGGAAATCCCTCAGCGAAGCGATTCATGGCGGAGATCAGCCGCTTCGGCATCCTAGGCTTCGTCGTGTTCTTCCTAGCACTCAGCCTCTTGGGGGTGATAAGGCGCCTTCAGATGCTGTTCGAGGGGTTGTTCGACCTTATCATTGGACTGATCCCGGGACTCCTCTAGGCTAGAGTTATGATCGTTCGCGACCTCCGCGAATCATCTCTGGAGGGACATCGTCGGTCTACGCACGTCGAGGAACATCTGCACCACCGGGGCGTAGGTCTCGTGAGTCTCAAATGGTCTCCTAGAGCGGTCAAACATTGCATATAATGCGCCCACCCCTACGGGCGGCGCATTAAGGACTCCGGCGTTGTCTACCCCGAGGTCGATTAGGGTATTGACGGTCTCCCCCTGCAGCGGACCCAACCTGTATGAGCGGCCCACCATGCCATGAGAGGTGATCATTCGGATCTTGCCGCTAGTCACTTCGGAAAAATAGAGATTACCGGTCTGATCGACAGCGAATCCGTTAAGGACTCACATTCCGATCCGATCTGCGGCCCTTCGGAAAGCCCACCGGGACTCATAGCGCCCGTTGGCGCTGAATCGCTGAACCTGGCGGTTTCCGTAGTCGAGGATGTAGATCGCTCCATCATGCCTCACGCAGAGGTTTCGAGGCTTGTTGAAGGTGCCCTCACCATCTCCCTGCCCGCTGAAGCTCGATAGGTACTTCCCACTATTGTTGAAACGCTGAATGAGGTGCGTCTCGGGTCGTAACGTGAGATTATCTCACCCCCCCACTCGGATGAGTAGGTGAGCGAATCCAGCGAATCCGTCCTTGCAGTTCCCGAACACTCCAAATCCGATCGGTAAGCCCCGCAGCCATCGCTGGAGAACGTCTCTCATATAGCTGCCGACCCTGTGGTTGGGATAGCGGCTGCTTGAGTGATCTACACTCCCGGGCCCAGTTGTAGACCAGTACTCCCCAGGCTCCCAGAACCCGCCGAGTCACAGCAGTCTTGGCGAAAGCCAGGCTCTTGCGCACACTCGTCGCATCCATACCCCGGGCAGTGCCATTGCGTCGTTCGATGGTGCTGGTGTTAGCCTGCGAGAAGCCCAGCCGTGAGAGCTCCCTGGCTACCCGCTTCGTAGAGAGGATTCTCGATTCTCTCGGATCACTTCCATGGGCAACCTGAGCCTCGACCTGGACTAAGCGTCCTCGCTGCCTGGTCTTACGGACCATTACCTGTGCCTGACGCCTGCTTAGACGGTAACGTACGTTGGGGAACCGACCCCGAGATCCGTTCCGGGCGGGTCGGTAGGGGTGGCC
>MKWU01000503.1_pt1 | contig 73954 bp, 66 predicted proteins | sample 809101 | NCBI WGS metagenome assembly MKWU01 (sample SAMN05860141, study PRJNA318959) | sponge metagenome | host: Aplysina aerophoba | place: Slovenia: Piran, Adriatic Sea, Gulf of Piran | collected 2013-05-07 | reverse complement strand
AGCCGCAGGTGGGTGCGTTCTTGAGTTTCGTGCTCCAGTTCGTGAACGAGGAGATCGGTGAGGTCGGGTACTTCCCGGCGCCCGAGAGCGTCCTCGACAGCGCAGCCGCCGAACTCAACGCCGCCCTATAGGCGGTTGAGACTGACCGGCGGGGATGTATGGAAGCCGGTCCTCCCAGCGGGCAGGTCGATGAACCATCGGCCTGCCCGCTTCCTCCCGGCAAACCGATGATGGACCTGACCCCGACCAAGCGATTCGACGGGATCGTTAGTCTCGGTCACCGAACGGAGATGGAAAGATCGCAACGCGTGTGACATCGGAAGCTCTACCGATGGCCGGTTCCCTGCGCAAGAGACGGCGGCCCGGCGAGGCGGTGATCCGTGGGCTGCTGTTCATCGCAGCCGCTCTGTCGATCCTCACCACAGTGGGCATCGTCTTCGAGTTGGGAAACGAGGCCCTGCTCTTCTTCAGGTCGGAAGAGGCGTCGCTGGCCGAGTTCCTGTCCTCCACTCATTGGCAGCCGGCCATTCTCGACTTCGGTATCTGGCCCCTGATCCTGGCCACGCTGACCACCTCGGTGGTGGCCATGGTGGTGGCGTTGCCGGTGGGACTGGCCACCGCCATCTACCTGAGTGAGTACGCCACACCCCGTGTAAGAGGGACCATCAAGCCGGTACTCGAGGTGCTGGCCGGTATTCCGACAGTGGTCTACGGCTACTTCGCCCTCACCTTCATGACCCCGCTCCTCAGGTCCATTCTGGGGGTGAGCCTGGTGGAGATCTTCAACACGGCATCCGCCGGGATCGTGGTGGGCATTCTCATCATCCCGCTCGTCAGCTCCATGTCCGAAGACGCCCTCCACGCGGTGCCGATGTCGCTCCGGGAGGCGGCGTACGGGGTGGGGGCCACCAAGTTGGAAGCCTCGCTGCGGGTCGTCCTGCCGGCTGCTCTTTCCGGCATCACAGCGGCCTTCGTGGTGTCGATCTCCCGAGCCATCGGCGAGACCATGGTGGTGGCGATCGCGGCCGGCGCCGGGCCCAAGAACTTCACATTCGGCGAGGACAACCTGTTCGGTTACATCCTCAATCCGTTCGTGGCGGGCGAGACCATGACCGGACACATAGTCCGGATAAGCGGGGGTGACCTGAGTTACAACTCGATCGACTACAACTCCATCTTCGCCATCGGCCTGGCGCTGTTCGTCATCACCCTGACGCTCAACGTGGTGAGCCGCCGGTTCGTAGCCAGATTCCGTGAGGTCTACGAATGACGGCGTCCGGCACGGAAGCCAACGGCGGCGCCTCCAACCTCCTCCGGACCTCGTTGCAGATGCGGCGCCGGCAGCGCCGGGGGCTCATCGCGAGGTTCTCCTTGCTGGCTGCCCTCATGGTGGCTGTGGCTGCGCTGGTGACTCTGATCGTCACGATCCTGAACTCGTCGTTCGGTCTGGTGGCCGTGGAGAACGCCCAATCTCCGGGCGACCTGGTGACGAGCCGGGGATACCCGGAGGGCACCGCGCTCGGCGACCTGAGTAAGGAGGATCTGGTAGCGCTCCTCGAAGCCGAGATCTCGACCAACCTCGGGCGCCGGTTCGAGCGGGAGCAACGCTTCTTCGACGGCCGGCTGGTTTTCGAGGATCCGTACGTTCTCAACGACCTGTGCATGTCGGGGGAGCCCCCACCGGCTTGCAACCTGCCTGCCCGGAGTCCGTCCGACGTGGAGGCGCTGGTGGTGGAGAGGGTGGTCTCGCCGACCATCGTCGGCACCTGGTCCTTCTTCTCCTCCGTGTTCGACCGTGACGAAGTGGAGGCATTCGCCGCGGAGAAGTATCCCGACGCGGAGCTGGAGTTCCGATCCTGGCTCTCCTGGGACTTCGTGACAAGCCCGCAGTCACCCGAGCCGGCGCTCGCCGGGATCCGCACCGCCCTGTTCGGGTCGCTCTGGGTGGTGCTGATCACTCTGGTCTTCTCCTTCCCCGTCGGCGTCGGAGCGGCGATCTACCTCGAGGAGTATGCGCGCGAGAACCGGCTGAACGCCATCCTGCAGACCAACATCAACAATCTGGCCGGTGTTCCGTCGATCATCTATGGGATGCTCGGTCTGGCGATCTTCGTCCGGACCCTGGAGGTCATCACCAGCGGCTCGTTCCTGGGGACGGGCGGCGAGGCGACCGCCAACGGCCGGACCATCATCTCGGCCGGCTTGACACTCGGTCTGCTGATCCTGCCGATCATCATCATCAACGCCCAGGAGGCGATCCGCGCAGTGCCGGGCTCGCTACGGCAGGCGGGCATGGCGTTGGGGTCAACCAGATGGCAAACGGTGCGCTCCCATGTTCTCCCGAACGCCCTTCCGGGCATCCTGACGGGCACCATCCTGGCCGTGGCCAGGGCACTCGGAGAGACCGCCCCGCTGGTCGTGGTGGGGGCATCGACCTTCATAACCACCGATCCGGCCGGACCGTTCTCGAAGTTCACGGTGCTGCCGATCCAGATCTACCAGTGGACCAGCCGACCTCAGGACGAGTTCCGCAACATCGCCGCCGCCGCCATCCTGGTGCTCCTGGTATTGCTCCTCACGCTCAACACGGCGGCGGTGATCCTTAGAAACAAGTATTCTCGGAGGACAGCATGACAACCGTGGGCAAGCCTGAGGTGAACGAGAAGAAGAGCGTCGACCTGAACGTTCCGATGGAGACCTCGACAGGGATGGGTCTCGATACCGTCGCCATGGAGGCGGTGGACCTCAACGCCTTCTACGGAAAGTTCCGGGCCGTCCGGGACGTCAACCTGTCATTTCGGGATAAGCAGATCACAGCCCTGATCGGACCGTCCGGATGCGGCAAGAGCACCCTGTTGCGAACCCTCAACCGGATGAACGACCTGGTTCCGGGCGCCAGGGCGGAGGGCGAAGTCCGGTTCCACGGGCAGAATATCTTCGATGCGTCGGTGGATCCGGTGGAGTTGCGGAGACGGGTGGGAATGGTTTTCCAGAAGCCCAACCCCTTCCCGAAGACCATCTACCAGAACGTGGCCTGGGGAGCCCGGATCAACGGCATCAAGAAGGACCTGGACGATCTGGTCGAGCATTCTCTCCGCCAGGCCGCACTCTGGGACGAGGTGAAGGACAAGCTCGACGAGAGCGGCTATTCCCTGTCCGGAGGCCAGCAGCAGCGTCTCTGCATTGCCCGTGCGATCGCGGTGAAGCCCGAGATCATCCTGATGGACGAACCGACCTCGGCGCTCGACCCGGTTGCGACCCTGCGGATCGAGGAGCTGATCCAGGAGCTGAAGGTCAACTACACGATCATCATCGTCACCCACAACATGCAGCAGGCGGCCCGGGCCTCCGACTACACGGTGTTCTTCAATATGGACCCCGACCGAGCCGGATACGTGGTGGAAGCGGGGACCACGGGCGCGCTGTTCACCAAGCCCGCCAAGCAGGAGACCGAGGACTACATCACAGGTCGGTTCGGATGACCGAGTTCCGCAGCCTCTTCCATTCCGAGCTCAACCAGCTCGAGGTCCTGCTGCTCGACATGTCGGAGCTGGCGGAGAGCCAGATAAACGACGCGGTGGAGGCGTTGCTGCAGGGCAATGCGGAACTGGCCCACCAGGTGGTCCTCCAGGATCTCGAGATTGACCGACTCTATGTGGAGGTGGAGCGGCGCTGGCATGAGGTGATGGCTCGCCAGACTCCGGTTGCCTCGGATCTGCGGCTGATGTCGCTCGTCCTCCAGGCCGGGCACAGCCTGGAACGGATGGGCGACCAGGCATCCAACATAGCCAAGATCGTGGAGGCGACCTCCACCCTTCCCGCCAACAGGACCATCCTGTTGCATATCCGGGAGATGCGGTCGATCGTGGTGCCGATGGTGGAGACGGCTATGGAGGCGCTCGTCAAGAGAGACCTCAACCTCGCCCTTCGCCTGCCGGAGTTGGACGACCCTGCGGATTGGTTGAACCGCAACATGTGGAAAGAGGTGGCCGCCTGTGCATCCAATCCGGAGATGCTCGAATGGGCGATCCACATGATGCTGGTGTCGAGGGCCCTGGAGAGGGTGGGCGACCGGGCGGTTGACATCGGCGAGCAGGTGGCGTTCCTGCTGACCGGTGAGCAGCACGAGTTTCCCGAGGGTTGGGTACCCGCGAGCGGTCCTGTATGAACGGGACGTCGATCCTGGTGGTCGAGGACGAGGAGACGCTCGCAGAGTCGCTTCGCTACAACCTGATCCGGGAGGGTTACGAGGTCACGGTGGTCGACGACGGTCGCGTGGCCCTCGATACGTTTCGTGCCAAGGCTGCCGATCTGGTGGTTCTGGATCTGATGCTGCCCGGGCTGGGTGGCTTCGATGTGCTAAGGCAGATCCGGGCGTCGTCAGAAGTCCCGGTGGTGGTAGTGACAGCGAAGGACTCTGAGCCCGATGTGGTGGCCGGGCTCGAGCTCGGCGCCGATGACTACGTGACCAAGCCCTTCTCCATGCGCGAGTTGATGTCCCGGATCAGCGCCAACCTTCGCAGGGCATCGCAGGGCCTCCGTGCTCCCGATTCGCTGGTCCTCGAAGGCGGGCCGGTGGTGTTGGATGTGGATCGTCATGAGGTCCGGGTGAACGGTGAACTGGTCGATTTCCGGCCCAAGGAGTTCGATCTCCTGGAGGCGTTGCTGCTGCGCACGGGCAGGCTGGTTCACCGCCAGGTCCTGCTGGAGGACATCTGGGGGGTACCCTTCTTCGGCGACCCCAAGACGCTTGATGTGCATATCCGCCGGCTGCGGGAGAAGATCGAGGATGATCCCCGCTCTCCAAAACGGATCGTCACGGTTCGGGGCTTGGGGTACAAGTTCGTCGTTGAGGGCTGACCCGAGGCGACGCCGCCCAGCGATGGCCGGCAGAGGTTCGGCCGCGGCCCCCTTCCGGACCGTTCCCCGCCGCTCCGCGACCGCTCCACCCGCCCTGAGGCCGTAACCCCGATCATTCATGGTTGGGGCTTGAAAGGGTGACGGAGCGGGCACTTCGGGTTGCCTGACCCTGACCTGGGGTTATATTCACTTGACAGCCCGCCTCCATCCGGGGCGTGGCATTCACCGCCCAGGTGAGGGGCAGCCGCTCCGCGATGACGAGGAGAAGTGGTCCGATGCGCATCGGTGTCCTAGGCACATGAATAATCAGGGTTAACGGATGGCTCTCCCGGCCCGCCCCGCTGCCCGCCGCAATGGCCCTGTGATCGTTCGGTGGGTTACATCGGCAAGCTTGGTGGCGGCGGGGATTGCTGCACTTGGGGCTCCACCGCCGTGGCCGTGGGTGGGCATGGTGGCGGTGGTGCTGGGGGTGGCTTCGGTGATGCTCCAGTACCGGCTTCATCGTCAGGAGCGGAGCGTTGCCGAGACCCTGATCGAGGAACTCGAGGCGGACAGGCGGGAGATGTCGAAGAGTCGGGATCTGTACGGATCGCTTCTGTCTTCCTTGCCGGTCGGGGTGGTGGCCGTTCAAGCGGGCCAGGCCGTGTACGCCAACCCGGCTGCCATCGAGGTGCTCGGGGAGCGGGTGACCGAGGCGGGGGGGCGCCGGCCCGGGGGGGGGGCGGGGGGGGGGGCGGCGGGCGCACCCGTGCCGGGTGCGGTACGGGAGGTTATCGAGGAAGCGGTCTCCGGCCGATCCACATCAGCCCGGTTCTCGCAGGGACTGCCCCGACGGGTGATGGAGGTTGCTGCTGGTCCGGTTGGCGAGGGGCTGGTATTGCTCCATCTATCCGACATAACGGAGCGGTCGCGAATCGACCGGATGCGCCAGGATTTCGTGATCGCGGCGTCGCACGAGCTCAAGACTCCGGTGGCTGCCGTCAAGGCGGCGGCCGAGACGGTTCTGATGGCACTCGAGGACGATCTGGATGTGGTGTCCGGTTTCTCGGGACGCATCCTCGACAACGCGGTCCGGATGTCAAGAATCGTCTCCGATCTTCTCGATCTGTCCCGTCTCGAGTCGGGCATCCTGCCGTTGGAGGCCTGTGACCTGGCGGAGGTGGTGGGAGAGGTGGTGGAGCCGTTCCTCGTAGCTCGCCCCTCGATCGAGTGGGAGGCAGAGCCCACCCTGGTCATGGGTAGTCCCTCCTACCTGGCGCTGGCGTGCCGGAACCTGCTGGAGAACGCGGTACGTCACACCCCGGACGATGGCGAGATCCGGATCGCGATTGGTGCTGCCCACGGCGAGGCGACCGTCGTGGTGACGGATAACGGAACCGGTATCCCCTCGGATGAGCTACCGCGGATCTTCGAGCGCTTCTACCGGGTCGGCGAGGCGCGTTCTCGGGCCACCGGTGGAACGGGTCTGGGCCTGGCGATCGTCAAGCATGTGGCGGACCTGCATGACGGCCGTATCGAGGTGGAGAGCAGGCTGGGGCGTGGTTCCAGCTTCAGGCTTCGCATACCGGTTCGCCCCCATTCGTAAGACGTAGCCGTACTCATAACTCGGCCTGACCGTGCGACCGCTGCCGCGTCTCCGGCCCCGACCACCACATCGCTCGCATCGTCGCTGCGACTCAGACGGACGGTCATCGGAGCCTCCACATGTTGGTTTAGTCCCGATCATTCATGGTGGGGGTTTGAAGGGGTGAGGAACGGCGTTTCGGGTCGTCTGCCCTGGGGTTATAGCTATTTCACAGCTCGTCTTCATCCGGGCGAAACATTCACCGCCAAGGTGAAGGGTGGCGGCTTCACAATGATGGGGTTGGAGTGGCCTGATGCGGATCGGTGTGCTGGGGACATGAATAATCAGGCCTAGTGAGGGAGGGACCGGAGGGCGTAGGGGTTGAGGAACTGGCGCCCCCACAGGTGCAGCCTGTCGGCATGGCTCGCTGTGGCCAGGTCGCAGGCCTCGTTCCAGTGGTCATGGATCGCAGTGATCTGTTGATCGGCGATCTCCCGTGCCTGCGACTGAGACAGGTGGTAGTGCTCGGCATGGGCGACACAGCGCGCCACCTGGCTCATGCGGTCGCCGTTAGCCCCGAAGGCCATCGCCTGGGCGACCTCCCCGCCGGTGCGAGCCTGCGGGCAAATGTCGTACGCGGGCGTCAGCGTCAGGTCTGAGCCGTCCCAGAATGCGGAGTGGTTCCGCGCGTGGTCGTCGGTGTTGCCAACGAGGACGTTGAAGACGATACGCGCGAACAACTCCCGCAGCGTCGCGTCGGCGGAGGTGAAGCGGGATCGGATCTCGTGGGCCAGGTCGGCGTAGCTCGCATAGCGGCCCGCGATGCCATAGGCGTCGTGCCGCTCCAGAATCGTCAGCACCGAGACCATCATGCGCCGAGCGCCTCGGTCGGTTCGGTCGAAACGCTCCACCAGCAGGACCTCTCTGCCGAGCGCTCTCGCGAGTTGGACGGGCGCGGCATTGATCCCAGCCCGACGGGCCAGATGCATGGCGATGAACTCGGCCTTGACGACGGGGTAGGGATCGGCGGACGAAGAGAACTTGGCGATCATACTCCGGGTGCCGTCGGTGATCAGCGCCTTGGGCCTTGCCCCGCCCACGGCGGTTCCGTGCAGAAGCGCGCGATCCAGCGCGGGCGTGAGCGGCTCGCCGGACTCGACGCGGTCAGCGGCCTCTGCGAGTTCGGCAAGTGGCGCAGAGTCGGCGGAGCGCGCCCGGTAGTGGCTGGCGGACGACTGGAAGTCGAGTGCGCCGATGCGGTCCGAACCCGACTCCAAGAGGTACGCGAGGACAGCCAGCTGGGAGCGGCTGCCGGCGCGGCGATCGATCACGCGGCGCCCCCAGGCATCGGGGGCAGCTCCGGCCACGCAGCCGGCGATCTCGCCCGAGCGCGGCCGGAGCTCCCCGCGCTGCAGCGGCAACTCGGGCAGGTAGAGCGCCACGGCGTCCGACCTCTGCAGGTAGCTGCGGGCGTAGGCGAAGGTCACCACAGCGCCGCGGTCGTCGAGCCTGCCCGCTACCACCGGCTCAGCGGCTCCATCCAGCCAAATCCACACGAAGGCGTGGGCGGGGCGCTCGACGGATTCAGAAGTCGTCATCAACATCGCGTGCCCGCACCGACGCGGGCAGAACAGCCAGCCGGGAGCGGACGACCTCGCCCTCCGCGGAGCGCAACGCCGGGTCATGGTGGAAGAGCGGGACACCGACCAAGGCCGCGGCCTCGAACGCCGTGCCCAGCGACACGCTCGGGTCACCCCGCTCGACCTTGCGTATCGTGACCACAGACACGCCGACCCGCTCCGCGAGTTCGGCAAGCGTCCATCGGCGCTCACGCCGTGCCAAGGCAACCCGGTCGCCCAGCATCCCGATGGCTTCGGTCGTCTCTGGCCGGAGTGGCCTCATTTTGCCCATATCGAAACAATACTTTCCTTGAAATCCGCTTAGAGCTATCTTACTATCCCTCACATCAGCGGGCACTGTTCTCGTGGGCGGAGTTCATGCGGAGGATCTGCTCGGCACCGATGGGCCAGCTACGGAGCGAGGCTCTCACACCTTCGCTCTTCGAGTGGGCGCTGGAGCGGGAACAGGAAGGGAGCGCTCGTGGACGGGACCGCGCAGACGGGAGATGATGAGCGGCTGGAATGTGTCACAGTCCCTCTATATGTTGCATATCGCCAAGCACCTACACCGGCTGACGCGTCCACCGATCGGAAGGGCCGGCCCCAGGGAACATACGAGGCTTAATGGAGCGAACCGCCGATTCCCGGCATCTGGCCGGGCATGGCCGACCACGCTCCGAACCAGGACAGGTGGTGGTGGGGGAGGTCCCGGCGCGGATGCTGGTCCCGGCGCGATTTTCGCGCTCTTTCACCGGAACAGCGGACTCCTCAGGCGTTGGCGGCGGACTCCACGGCCTCCGCGACCCGTTTCACCACGGCCGGGTTGAACACCGACGGGATGATGTAGCTGGCGTTGACCTGTTCGGGTCGTACCACCGAAGCGATGGCGCGGGCGGCGGCTACCTTCATGGCTTCGGTGATCTTCGTGGCGCGAGCGTCCAGGGTCCCGCGGAAGACTCCAGGGAAGGCCAGCACGTTGTTGATCTGGTTTGGGTAGTCGGAGCGACCGGTGGCCACTACCGGTGCGTACTCGCGCGCTACCTGCGGATCGAACTCCGGGTCGGGATTCGCCAACCCGAACACGATGGGATCGGGGGCCATCCGTTTGATCTCTCTGGCGTCGAACAGGTCGGGGCCGCTCACGCCCACGAATACATCCATGCCCTCCAACGCCTCGAGGATGCCACCCCTACGGCCCTCCTGGTTGGTGTGCTCCATCAGCCAGATCTTCGAGGCGTCCGTGAACGTGCGGTCCGGGCTGATGATGCCGCCCCGGTCGAGGGCCACGATGTCCGCGACGCCGGCCGCTTCGAGGAGCTTGGCGACGGCGACGCCGGCCGCGCCGGCCCCGCTCATGGCCACCCTGACACCGTCTATCTCCTTGTCCACCACCCTCAGGGCGTTGGTCAGGGCGGCCAGTACCACGATGGCCGTTCCGTGCTGGTCGTCGTGGAAGACCGGGATGTCGAGCGAGGTGCGGAGCCGGTCCTCGATCTCGAAACAGCGGGGAGCGGCGATGTCTTCGAGGTTGATACCCCCGAATACGGGGGCCAGCATCTCAACCGCCCGCACGATCTCGTCGGTGTCCTGGGAGTCGAGGCAGATCGGCCAGGCGTTGACGTTGGCAAAACGCTTGAACAGGGCGGCTTTTCCCTCCATGACCGGTAGGGCGGCCACCGGCCCGATGTTGCCGAGTCCGAGCACGGCGCTGCCGTCCGTGACGATCGCCACCGAGTTCCCCTTGACGGTGAGGTTGCGAGCATCCTCGGGCCGCTTGGCGAGCGCCCGGCTGATCCGGGCCACCCCCGGTGTGTAGGCCATCGAGAGCTGGTCACGGTTGCGGAGCCGTATCCGGTTCCGGACCTCGAGCTTCCCGCCCAGATGGAAGAGGAAGGTGCGGTCCGAAACCTTGTGGACCGTGATCCCCTCAACCGCGCCTACCGCATCGGCGATCTCGTCAGCGTGGTCGTCATCGCGGGTGTTGGCGGTAACGTCCAGCACCAGCCGGGTGGCTTCGGATTCTACGAAGTCGAGCGCGGTGACTACCCCACCGGAGGTGCCGATGGCGGTGGTGATGCGGCCGATGGCGTGCTGATCTTCGGGCGGGGCGTACAGTCGGAGGGTTACCGAATACCCTGCGCTTGCCAGTGTCATAGTGTTCCTAGGGTTGTCCTGGGCACCCGGCCCGTTCGTTTCTGACGGGTTCGGGACCCGAAAGGTTACTCCGGCCATCCGCTCCGCCTTCCGGGGGGCTCCGTTCGAGGGTGCAGGTCCGACACGAATCGACCGCAGATATTCTCAGGTCCGGTCTAAGTTCGTGGGGAGGGCGTGTCCGTGACCAATGCCGAGATAGCAGCCGTCTTCGACGAGTTGGCGGCGCTCACGCGGATCGCTGACGGGACTGCCCAGTCCTTCCGCGCCCGAGCCTACGAATCGGCGACCAAGACCATCAGGGGGCTGCCCCAACCTGCCGCTGAGCTGTCCGCGGCGGATCTGAGGCGGGCTCCGGGGATCGGTAAGTCCACGGCATCCATGATTCGCGAATACGTAGAGCATGGCCGGCTGGGCCGCCTCGAAGCCCTTCGTCAGGAGTACCCCCCGGCCTTCCAGGAGTTGGTACGCATCCCGGGCCTGGGTCCCAAGCGGGCCGTCGCATTGCGCACGGCCCTGGGGGTGGACTCGGTGGACGCCCTACTCGTGGCGCTTGATTCCCGGGCAGTACGAGAGCTGCCGGGTTTCGGTCCCAAGACGGAGGAGAACCTGCGGCGGGCCATCGACCGGCTCGGCTGGGCCGGCAAGGAGCGGCGGACCCCGATCCTCGTGGCGATGCGCGAGGCTCAGCGCCTGGTTGCGGACCTGAGCCAACTACCCGGGGTCGACCGGGTCGCCTACTGCGGCAGCCTGCGGAGGTTCCGAGACACGGTGGCCGACCTCGACCTCCTAGTGGCTACCTCCGATGCCGCTCCGGTAGCCCGGTGCCTGGCACGCCGGTCATGGATCAGCGAAGTCATCGGGTCGGGCGATACCAAGACCTCGGTGCTGACCCACGCCGGCCTCCAAGTCGATGTGCGCATGGTGCCCGAGCGCCAGTGGGGAGCGGCCTTCCTTTACTTCACCGGTTCCAAGGAGCACAACATCCGGTTACGAAGACTCGCTATCGAGCGGGGCTGGGTGCTCAGCGAGTACGCCCTGTACGAGTCCGGAACGGAAGCCGTGGTGGCACAGCAGACCGAGGCGGGCATCTACCGGGCGCTGGGAATGGAGTGGGTACCTCCACCGATCCGGGAGGATCAGGGGGAGATCGAGGAGGCTCTCGGCGGTCGGCTGCCCGACCTGGTGGTTGAGAGCGATCTCCGCGGTGACCTGCATGTCCACTCCGACATGTCGGGGGACGGGCAGGATTCTCTCGAGGCGATGCTGGACAAGGCCGTGTCCAAGGGACTGGAGTACATCGCGATCACGGACCACGCCGAGAACCTGGCCATTAACGGGGTCGGGCGGGATGAGATGCTGGCCCAGCGCCGCCGCATCGCCCGCCTCCGAACCCACTACCCGGGGTTACGGATCCTCCACGGGGTGGAGTTGAATATCGGACGGGACGGTTCTCTGGACTACGACCATGCCTTCCTCATGGCCTACGACTGGTGTGTTGCCTCCGTCCACAGCCATTTCGACCTTCCGCAAGAGGAGCAGACCGTGCGGGTGATCACAGCCATGGCCCACCCGGCGGTCGACGTGGTCGGTCACCTCCAGGGACGGAGGATCGGGCGTCGCCCGCCTATCGACTTGGAGGTGGGTGCGGTGCTCGAAGCGGCCGAGTTGACCGGCACGGCTATCGAGATCAATTCCCACCTGGACAGGCTCGACGCGACCGTCGAGGTGCTACTCCAGGCCCGGGGAAGGGACGTGCGCTTCGTCATCTCCTCCGACTCGCACAACACGGGGGAACTGGACCAGACGGCTTGGGGCGTCCTCCAGGCTCAACGAGGCCGGGTGAGCCGCGGCATGATCGCCAACACCTGGCCGGTGGATCGCTTCCTCGCCTGGGCCCGGGCGCGACGGTACGGACGCTAGGCCGTCCGTCCGTCCGGGCGGGCGCCCGGTCCATGAACTCCGCCACTACTTCCAGAAACAGATCCGGGGCTTCCAGCATGGCTATGTGGCCGATCCCGACCAGCGGCCGGTAGAACCAGTCCGGGCGGAGGTCCGCCAACCGTTCTGCCGCGCTGATCGGCACCACCCGGTCGTGCGTGCCGTGGATGAGAAGGGTCGGTGCCCGAACATCGAGCGCCGTCCGGCGCCAGCGCGAGAAGGGCACGAGGTTGGCGATGACCGATTGAAAGGCCTCCAGGTAGGCGTGCGGTGGCCAGGGCATGGCTTTCCGCTCGGCGGCAACCCGGGCGTGGAGCCGCCTGACCCTCGCAGACATCCGCCCCGGCCCGCCGGCCAGCAGGTCGAGGGAGGTGTCGGTGGTCTGTTCGGGTGTCCCCCGGCGGAGGAGCCGGTTCACGAACAGGAGGTTGGCGCCCGGCACCAGATACATCAGCATGCTGGTGACCCAGGCCGGAGGAAGCCCTTCCAGGTCGGCGGTCGATCCCGGCGTATCGATCAGTACCAGACGTTCCACCAGATCGGGGCGCTGTCCGGCCAGGATCATGCTGATCATGGCGCCCATCGAGTTCCCGATCACCAGAGCCGGGCCGCCGCCCTGGTATTCGATGAAGTCGGCCATCAGTGCTGCCTGAGCCTTCATCGAGGCGCTCCGTCCTGCCGGAGGGGTGCGGCCGAAGCCGGGTAGCTCTGGCGCCACCACCCGGCCGTAGGCGGTCAGCGGTACCGCCGTTTCCACCCAATTGACCGCCGATCCGCTCAAACCGTGGACCAGCAACACCAGCCGGCCTTCCCCGCCGTACTCCATGCCGTGCAAGGGGCCATGCAGGTCGATGGTGAAGCGTTCCATCCGGTCAGGGTACCCGGCCGTGGAGCGTGCGGATCAGTAGGCGACGGTCTCCCGGATGGCGGCCATGATGTCGTCGGCGCCAGGACGGTATGCGTCTTCCAGCGGAGGGCTGAACGGCACGGGCACATCGAGGCCACCTATCCGGTGGATGGGCGCATCCAGGAACTCGAAGGCGGTTTGGCCGAGATCCGCCGCGATCTCGGCACCGACTCCGGCCAGACGGTTGGCGGCGTGTACCACCACGGCCCGGCCTGTCTTGCGCACTGAGGCAGTGATCGTGTCCCGGTCGAGCGGTTTCAGGGTGCGGAGATCTATGACCTCCACGGTGAGCTCGGGCACCAGGCGGTCGGCTGCTATCAGGGCTTGGCGCACCATCTCGCCGTAGGTGATGACGGTTACATGATGGCCCGCCCGTGCGATCCGTGCTCGACCGATCGGGGTAGCGCTGTCCCCCCGTGGAACCTCGCCCCGAAGGCTCCGGTAGAGCGGCTTCGACTCGAAGTAGATGACCGGGTTGTTGTCCCGGATAGCGGCCAGCAGGAGCCCTTTCGCGTCGGCCGGCGTGGCCGGGGCCACCACCTTCAGGCCGGGGGTATGCACGAACCACGCCTCCGGGTTCTGGCTATGGAAGGGGCCCGAGCGGATCCCTCCGTCGGCCGGGGCCCGGATCACCCATGGAACGGCCGCCTGCCATCGGTAATGGGTGGTGGCGGCATACTGGACGATGGAGTCGAAGCCCGTGGAGATGAAGTCGGCGAACTGCACTTCGATCACAGGTCGGAGCCCCATCAGGCCCATGCCGGTGGCGGCACCGATGAAGGCCAGCTCGGTCATCGGTGTATTCATTACCCGCCTGGCGCCGAACTCGGCTTCCAAGCCCTGGGTGGCCTTGAAAGCGCCTCCGAAGTCGCCCCCGATATCCTCGCCCATGACCAGGACATCGGGATCACGCCGCATCTCGGTCCGCAGCCCGTCCCTGATGGCCTCGATATAGGTCATGGTGCGGGTGCCGGTCCGGTTGCTGTCCACGACGGTGTCCTCAGGTGGCGTATACACCGTCGGAGACGGTGCCAGGGTCCGGCCATTCGCTCGACTCGGCAAACTCCACCGCATCGTCCACGATCTCCCGGCACTTCTCGGCGATGCGGGCAAGGTATTCGTGGTCGACCAGCCCGCGCGAGGTGAGTTTCTCCTCATGGAGGATGAGAGGATCGCGGGCCTTCCATTCATCTAGGAGCACCTTCGGGACGTATTCGGCTCCGTCGTGGATGGCGTGTCCCAGCATTCGCATGGTCCTGGCCTCGATGAGGGTGGGTCCGCCGCCGTCCCGAGCCTTGCTCACCGCCGCCTCGACGCTCCGGTAGACCTCCTCGACATCGTTGCCGTCGACCGTTAGGGACTCCACCCCGTGGGCCGTGGCTCGAACGGCTAGGCGGTCGATGGCCATCTGCTGGCGCAACGGCGTCGAGTAGGCGTACTGGTTGTTCTCGACGATCACCACGAATGGGGCTCGCTGCACGGCCGCCAGGTTGAGCGTCTCGTGAAACACGCCGGCGCAGGATGAGCCGTCACCGACGAACGTAAGGGCCACACGGGGCTCGGAACGGTAGGAGAACGACATGGCCGCACCGAGCGCCACCGGCATCGTTTGGGGAAGGTGGCTGATGAAGCCGATGAGGTTCAGGGACAGGTCTCCGCATCCGTGGAGGTTGGCGTCCCGGCCCCGTGTGACGCCGGCGGCCCGGCCCAGCTGGTTGGCCATGAGCCGTCTGGGGGTCATGCCTCTCACCAGGTAGCAGCCCAGGTCGCGGTGCATGGGAGCGACCACATCGTCCGGAGCGAGGGCTATGCCGGCGCCCGCGCTGATAGCCTCGTGCCCCCGCTGGTTGAAGGTGGTTCCCACGCCCCGGCCCTGCTTCCATAGGGTCACGAGCTGGTCGTCCATCGTCCGGGTGAGCCGCATCCAGTAGTGCAGGTCGATGTTGAGCTGGTCAGGCAGCGGGGTCACGGATTTGATACTAGAGGGCCCGCGTAAGGGCTCGACGGCGGGTGAGGGACGCCCGGAACGCCAGTGGCCAGTGGCCAGTCCCACCGGCCGGCCTACCGGCCGGCCTACCGGCTGTTGGTTGCCACCCACTCCCCACTAGCTATTGCCGACTGTCCACCGGCCACTGACCCAAGGTCTTGATGGCCTCCAGAAACCGGCCCAACTCGGCGGCGAGCGCCTCGCGTTCCGGCCGGAGGTCCGGTTGTTCCGCTGCGGCCGGATCATGCCGCGTCGCCATTCTCAGCCCTGCCGACAGCAGGGAGAGGGAGGCGGCCTCGGCCGAAATCCGCTCCTGCTCGACGTAAGCGAGGCTGCGCTCCAGCGCTGACTGCAGGAAATCTTTACCGTCTGATGGTCGGCCGGCCATCTCCTCCGCCAACTGTCCGGCTACGACTGAGTACGCCTCGAGGAAGTGGCGCAGCGCCCAGGGGGCCCGGTGGGGGCGCAGCCTGTCCAGCACCGGTGCTGGCCCGTCGTTGAGGAGGAGGGATTCCCAGGCCGGGACCCGTCTGGTGAGTTCGCTGGTCACCTGGCCGGCGAAAATCTCCCGCTCCGGGAGGAAGAAGTCGGTTTCGAGCAGGCCGGCCAACGTCTCCAACCCGTCGTGGAAGCCTTCGAACAGGGAGTTCCCGGGCACCCGGCCGGCCGAGGCGATCGCCACCTCCGCCACCGCCGGTACTACGTAGTGATGCGCGATGGTGTTGCGATAGAAAGAGGCAGCTAGGCGCTGGTCGGTTTCGATCCGGTAGGTCGACGACGCCCCGCCGTGCCCGGATACGCCCCGGTCGATGGTCACGATCCCCCGGCGCGCCAGCGTACCGGCGATCCTTTCGATTCCTGACCGGTCGAGGGCCGCCAGACCGTCGACGGAGGGCAACCGCCGGGTGCCGGCATCCAAGACCAACTCGTCGACCACCTCCCCGAGCCTGGCCATGGACAGCCCGAGCGGTTCGGCGTCTCCCAGGATGGCCGATACCACTAGCGACGTGGCCGTGACAGGCGTGGCGCGGTTGATCCTCGAACAGATCTCGGTCCCCAGCGCCTCGACCATGCCGCGGCGATCGGCTTCCGTTCGCCTGCCTAACAACTCGGCCATGGACAGTGGCTCGCCCAGGCGGGCATGGATGTCCCCCTAGTCCCGGCCCCTCGTCCGGAACTTCTTTACCACCCCCATGAAGGGTCCCCCTCCCTAACCACCCGGCCATGGACAGTGGCCCGCCCAGGCGGACATGGATGTCGCCGTAGTCCCGGCCCATCGTCAGGACGTTCTTGACCATCCAGATGAAGGTCTCCCGCCGCTTGGCCGCCCCGCGCTGCTCCGCGACGTAGGGTTCGACTTCCTCCACGTGGTCGTAGCTGATGGATACCGGTATCGCATGGATGTCGTCGCATCGGCCGTTCCACAGGGCCTCGGCGGCGTAGGTGAGCAGGCCGTAGGTGGGCGGCGATACCTTGCCGGTCCGGCTCCGGGTCCCCTCGATGTACCACTCCACCGGGTGGCCCTGTTCCAGAACATGGGCGAGGTAGGCCCGCAGAACCCGCTTGTAGATAGGGCGGTTGCCGAACCGGCGGCGGATGAAGAAGGAACCCGAGCGACGGAGGATCGGCCCGAGCAGAAAGAAGTTCATGTTGATGCCGGCGGCCGTGTAGTTGGGCGGGTGCCCGTTTCTCCACAGCAGGTTGTGCAGCACGGCATGGTCGAGCTGGGACTTGTGGGATGGTAGGAAAACCAGTGGATGGATGGATCCGAGCTCTGCCAGTCGCTCCAGTTCCTCGGGGTTGTAGCGGACGCTCCGGTAGTTCCGGCGCCACATCATGCCGGACGCCCATCCGCCGAACCTGGACACGAGCGGCGAGGGTTTGGTGCTCACCTCTCGCAGGTACCGCCCGGCGTCCCGCATGGCCTCGCGGTCGGTGCGGCCGGTTTCTCTGGCGATCCGGGCTAGATCGGATCGGAAACGGGGATCTGCGAGGACGCCGAGGCGAGCAGAGCGGGGGATCATCCGGCAGTCCCAGAAGGGATGGCCGGTACGCGGTTGCTTCCGGGAATCGGCACGGAAAGGATCATACGTAGCGGATCGGCTACCGGCTACCGGCAACCCCCGCTTCTCGGGATGCCAGCAGTTTCCGGTTGAGCTTGCCAGTGGTGGTCTTGGGCAGGTTGTCCACGTACTCGATGATGCGCGGGTACTTGTAAGCCGCCACCTGGGTCTTGACCTGCATCTGGAGCTCGGAGGTCAGATCCGCGTTGCCCGGCACTCCCTCCGCTAGTACCACCAGCGCCTTGACCACCTGTCCCCGGATCGGGTCCGGGGATGGGATGACGGCCACTTCCGCCACCTTCGGGTGCCGCACCAGCGCCTCCTCGACCTCGGCCGGTCCGATCCGGTATCCGGCACTCGAGATCATGTCGTCATCGCGGCCCAAGAACCTGATATAGCCGGCCTCGTTCACGGTCGCCTGGTCGCCGGTCATTATCCAGCCATTGCGACGCATGGAGGCGGTGGCTTCCGGATTGCCCCAGTACTCCAGCATTCCGGTCGGATCGCCCGGGCATACCGCGATCTCCCCGATGCCGCCTGCCTCGATGGGCTTGCCATCCTCGTCGAGCACCCCCACCTCCCGGCCCGGATAGGGACGGCCCATCCAGCCGGGCCTCCCCGGCCACAGTGCTTCGCACCCGCCCACCAGATGGTTCACCTCGGTTAGCCCGTAGAACTCGTTGATCACCGCCCCCAGTTCCGTATCGCTCCACCTGTGCATCTCATCGGCCACCGACTCCCCGCCGCTGGCGATGACCCTCAGATCGAGGTCGAAGGTCTTGGCCGGCTCGGGAACCTGGGCCATCATCTTGAGGGCGGTGGGGGTGAGGAAGGCGTGGGTCACGCCGTTACGGGATATCACCTCGAAGGCCCGCTCGGCGGAGAAGCGCTGCTGGTCGGCCACCACCGGGTGTCCGAACACCAGCGCGGGAAGGAGGATGTCGAGCAGGCCACCCACCCAGGCCCAGTCGGACGGCGTGTAGAACACCGTGGACTCGTCGAATCCGATATTGAAGAAGAGCTTGAAGGTGAGCAGGTAGCCCTCGATGATCCGCTGGGCGTGGAGGGCGCCCTTGGGATGGCCGGTGCTGCCTGAGGTGTAAAGCAGCATTGCCGGGTCTTCCGACGCGGTATCGACCGGTTCGAACCGGGGCGGGAAGTCCTCCGCCTCGGCCAGCGAACGCTCGCTCGCGCCCGCCCGGCCGGAGATGATCACGGTCTCGAGGTCTGGCAGTTCGGGCCGGACCGAGCGGATAGCGTCGGCGTAGGGCTCGGCCACGATGATCGCCCTCGCTCCCGAGTCCCCGAGGATGTGGCGGTAGGAGGGCGGTAGGAGTCCGGTCCGTAGAGCGCGGACATTGGTAGGACCACCGCTCCGATGGAGTAGACGGCCAGGTGGAGGGCGGCCAACTCGGCCCCCTGGGGCATGACCAGGGAGATGCGGTCGCCGCGCTCCAGGCCGAGGGACACCAGGAAGTTGGCGTAGCGCTTGGCGAGGCGGACGAGTTCCCGGTATGACCAGATGTCGCGGCGACCGTCCGGCCGCTCCACGTAGAGAGCGATCCGCCGGCTGTCCGTAGACCAGCGGTCGAAGACCTCGGCGGCGATGTTCATCCGCTCGGGAACGTCCCACGCGAAGCCGTCGGCGATGGCGCGGTAGTCGCCGAAGGCGGCGAGGTCGGTGTCAAAGATACGCATCGGCGGTGGATTCTAGGAGGGTACTGAAAAATGTCCCGTTGGCCCGGTTCCATATCAATGCAACCCCAGGTCAGAGCATCAACGGGCTAACCCATCCTCGTCTTTTTCAGTACCCTTCTAGGGGGATGGTCCTCGGATCCCCGCCGGCCCTCCACTGAACCTGCGGCGCGCCGGGCCGGTAAGTGGCACGACCACTCCTGGTTTCCACGGCTCCGAGCCCGGCTACGGTCATACCGTTCTCGGCACGGTACGGAGGGCAGGATGAGCAGGGTTGGATTCATCGGCGTCGGCGTGATGGGCGCGCCGATGGCCCGCAACCTTTTGAGGGCAGGTCACCGGGTTCGGGTCTTCGACACCAGCCCGGCGGCCCTGGCCGCGCTCGTAAGGGACGGCGCCGAGGAGGCGGTCTCGGCTCGGGAGGCCGCGGTAGGCGCGGAGCACGTCATCACCATGCTTCCCACCGGCCGGCACGTCTCGGAGGCGGTCCTCGGGAGGGACGGCGTGTCCGGATCCCTTGATCCGGCGGCGCTCCTGATCGACATGAGCACCGGGTTGCCGGCCCATTTCGACGCCACCGCCGAGCGCTTGGCTGCCTCCGGCCGCCGGATGATCGACGCGCCCGTGGGTCGAACCTCCGAGGACGCCGAGGCCGGAACCCTGCTGGTCATGGCGGGTGGCAGCCCGGAGGAGATCGACCGGGCCCTGCCCATCCTCGAGATCCTCGGCGACCCGGTCGTCCACTGCGGTCCCAGGGGCGCCGGAATCCGGACCAAGCTGGTCAACAACTACCTGTCCGTGGTGTCCAACGTGGTGGTGGCCGAGGCTCTGGTCCTGGCCGAGCGAGAGGGACTGGATCGCGACCTGGTGATCGAGGTGCTGATGGGTACCACGGCGGGACGGGGGCACCTGGCGACCACCTATCCGGGCAAGGTCCTGGCGGACGACCTGGAGCCTGGCTTCATGATCGATCTGGCCCACAAGGACCTCGGTCTCGCCATCGGGATGGGCGAGGCCGCGGGCGTCGCTCATGGTACGGGTCTGGCAGCCCTCGCGTGCTACTCGTCTGCCCGGGACCATGGTCTGGGCCGATTGGACTGGACTGCGATCTACAACTTCCTGCGCCGATCGGCCGGCTCATGACGCGGTGCCGGCGGGCCGGCTTGCGGATGGCGGCGCCGGGCATCACTATCACTCCGGTTACTCGGATCCGGGAGGGATGACATGCTGGACAAACGGGCTCTGAGGTTGGCCCGCGGCGCCAACTACGCCTCGCTGGCGACGGTGATGCCCGACGGGTCCATGCAGGTGCATGTGATGTGGGTGGATGCTGACGATGACCACATCCTGATCAACACCGAGACGCACCGGCCCAAGTTCAGGAACATGATGGCCAACCCCCGGGCCACGGTGATGATCCCCGAACGTGGCAACCCCTGGCACTTCGCCGAGGTGCGTGGGGAGGTGGTGGGCACTGTGACCGGCGCGGAAGCCCGCTCCCACATCGACGCCCTGGCCCACAAATACATGGGGGTGGACGAGTACCCGAACCCGATCACTTCTGAGCGGGTGATCGTGAGGATCGCCCCCGAGCGGGTCTTCGTCTACCCGCCCGGCTGATCATGAAGGCGGTGCTGTTCGACCTGGATCGGACTCTCATCGACCTCCAGACCTACACCGACTACGGCGCTGCCCTGGAAGACGTGGAGTCGATGATCGGATCCTGGGACGATCCACCCGCGCCGCAAACCGACTGGGATGCTCCGACGCAGCGTTCCATGTCGATCTTGGCGGCCCTCAGCGGGGATCCCAGGTGGTGCGGGGTGTCGGAGGCGATCGCCGTCCATGAGATGACCGCGATAGCCGATTCTCATGCCATGCCCCGCCTCGAGGATGCTCTGGCACTCTCGCAGGGCTTGCCTAGGGCGGTCGTGACGCTGGTGGCTGAGGCGCCGGCCCGGGCTGTCCTGGCGAGGCACGGGGTGGACATACCGGTGCTGGTGCCCCGCCGCCCGGACCTGCGGCCCAAGCCGGCGGCCGATCAGCTTCTCGAGGCCTGCCGTCTCCTCGGAGTGGCACCCTCCCGGACGGTGATGATCGGTGACTCGACCTGGGACGCCGAGGCCGCCGCGAACGCCGGGTGCGGGTTCGTGGGCGTAGCCGCTACCCGGGAGGGCGCAACCCGGTTCGGAAGCGGAGTGATGACCGGCGGCGACCTCGTCGTTGCCCTGGAGCTGGCGAGTCGGGCGGTCTGATCCACGGCCGGCTACCGGCACAGGCGCTGGGACCGGCGATAGGTGGCGATCCTCCATAGCCACTCGGCCGGTCCGTACCGGAACCGGTCGAGCCAGGCCTTGGACCACCAGAGCTGGGCCGCCCAGACCATTGCGATGAACCCCACGAGCATCGTCCGGGTGAGGTCGGCATCTCCGAAGAGGTACCTGAGGATGAGCACGCCCAGCAGCGTCTGGGTCAGGTAGTTGCTGAGCGCCATCCGCCCCACGGAACACAGTCGCCTGTGCAGATCGGTTTCGGGCCGCCGGTTCCACAGGACGATCAGGCCGGTGTAGCCGAGCACGGCCGGTGCGGTCCCGAGCGTGTTCGGAATCGTCCCGGCGAATGCCACATCCGGGGAGAAGTCACGGGCTGCCACCCACGCCAGCCCGATCGCCGCGAGCGGGAGGCCCACACCCAGCCCGGTCCGCGCCATGCGCCGGTAGAAGGCAGTCGAGCGCTCGCCGGTCAACACCCCGGTGCGGTACAGCGCCACCCCGATCAGCATCATCCCGACCGCTCGCGAGAAGAAGTCCGTCACGATGAACCATGTGGCTGTGGCGCCGACCTCGACGCCGGCCGTCCAGAATCCGCCGAGCCCGCTCCCGTCGTCCGGAACGGATGCCTGGAACAGGATGGCCGACACCGGCGAAGGCAGGAGTACCACACCGCCGAGGATCAGCAGGGTTCGCGGTCGACGGTTCCGCAGCGCGATGATGATCGGCGATACCAGGGCGTACACGATCAGGATGTCTCCATCCCACAACGCAAGATGCAGGAAACCGATTCCCAGGAGGACCAGGTTGCGCCACAGGCTCAGCAGTGCCGGTCGCCGGGTCCTGGCAGCGGCCCGGTCGCAGAACAGGGCGATGCCCGCGCCAAAGAGCAACGAGAAGAGGCCCATGAACTTCTGGTCGACGAAGACCTCGCCGAAGCTTCCCACCAGCCAATCCAGCCAGGTATCCGAACCGCCGGCTGACAGGTTGGAGTAGGGGCCGGCGCCGAGGCCGAAGGAAACGGCGTTCATGACCACGATGCCCAGGAGCGCCACGCCCCTGATCAGGTCCAGGTAGGTATTTCGTCCGCCTGGCGGGATCGGCCGGGCCCGGCCGATCCCATCTCCCGAGCTCCTCACGGGATCAGGCACTCCCGACTACCGACACCCGACCGCTACCCAGTGACCACTGGTTAGATGTATCCGTGGCGGTTCAGGCTCGAGATGGGTGATTCGCCCTCCCGCATCTCCTCCCGGACCATCTCCTCGGCGCCGACGATCTCCTCCGCTCGCACCAGCACCCGCTCCGCGTCATCACGGGGGATGACCAGGATGCCGTCGAACTCGGCCAGGATCACGTCCCCCGGATGGACGGTGACGTCACCGATGGTCACCGGCACCTGGGAAGCGACCATCTCCCAGCGGCCGATGGCGTTGAGCGGCGACAGGTCTCGATAGAACACCTGGAACCCGATGTCCCGTATCCCCTCGATGTCCCGCAGGTTGCCGTCCAGGATGGCGCCCACGCAGCCGTGCTGCCGGGCCGAGTTGCAACACAGCTCGCCCAGATGCCCCACGTGCGTGTCGGGATTGACCGACACCAGCACGCTGTCGGGAGTGAGATCCTCGAACACCTGCAGGTAGGAAGTGATCCGTTCGATGCCGGGCTCGCGCCCCACCCAGGGCTCGATGGGCGCTCCCTGGACGGTATGGGCCAGCCCGGCGATGCGTTGCTCTGCGAAGAGCGGTCGCAGGTAGCTGGGCAGAACCTGCTCGCGAAGCCCCATCCAGTAGAGGGCGTCGCACACCGCCGGCACGTACAGCCTCCGGTAGCGGGCGCAGAGTTCGGCGGGCGGAATGCTCATGACAAGCCTCCCAGGTAGCGCAGCGCGGCGAGGGCGTAGATCTGCGCCGCCTGCGCCACGCTATCGGCGGATAGGTACTCGTTGGGACTGTGGGCGCGCGGCAGCATTCCCGGCCCGAAGGCCGCCACGCAGGGGATCCCCGCTGTCAGCTGGAAATGGGGCGCGTCGGTGGCGCCGGGGAAGGCGTCGAGGCGCGGTTGGTGGCCCAGCACCTGGGAGGTGGTCTCCCGGAGGATCGGCACCAAGGGCTCGTCCGCGGAAATCTCGGTGGCAGGCACCATCAGCTCCCATACCAGTTCCGCCCGCAGGTCGGGTTGTTCGGTCATGGCGGCGGTGAGGAAGCGGTTGATATCGTCGATCATCTGCTGCTCCCCCATACCGGGCAGCGTGCGGATGTCGCAGGCGAACTCCGCATTGCCCGGATAGACTCCGTAGAACACCCCGGCCTCCGCCATCACGCCGACATTGACGGTCGGTCCGGTGGGGCACAGCGGATGGGGTTCGTAAGTCAGGTAGCTCTTCAGGTCCCTGTCCATCCGATCAATCAGCCGGGCCATCTGGACGGTGGCGTTGATCCCTTCGATACGGTCCGAGATGGAGGAGTGCATCTGGGTGCCGGTGATTCTCACCTTGAATAGCGCCGCGCCCCTCGACACCAGGTGGATTGACTCCCACTCTCGCTCGATGCCGCTGGGCTCCCCGATGAGTGCCACATCGGCTTCCAGCAAGCCGTTGTCCGCCATCCATTTGGAGCCGAGGAGCGATCCTGCCTCCTCGTCCGCGGTGAACACCGCCACTAGGTCTCCGGCTGGCGGTCCGACTGCCTCGATCCCTCCGAGCGCGTAGACCATGGCGGCCAGCGCAGCCTTCATGTCACCGGATCCGAGCCCGATCAGGTTGCCCTCGTCCAGGACCGGGTCCCACGGGTCGGTCCTCCAGGCCCTGAGGTCTCCGGCCGGTTTGGTGTCCAGATGCCCGGAGAGCATCAGCTTGGGACCGCCGCCCATTCCCGGAATCCGGACTATGAGGTTGGGTCGCTCGGGAGTCGCCCCCACACGCTCCACACCGGTCACCCCCAGGTCGGCCAATCGGGCGGTGACCAGATCGGCCACGGCCCGCTCGTCACCTGGCGGGTTGGGCGACGGCGTGCGGATCAGTTCCCGAGCGAACTCGAGCACCTCGTCCCGGCGCTCCCGAAGGTAAGAGCGGAGGCGGTCCTCGGTCCGGGTACCGGTCACGCGCGCACCAGCGTCCTCTCCCGGCATGCCGCGGCCAGCCGGTGGAGCCCCTCGGTGATCCGATCCTGGTCGGCGGCCAGCGAGATGCGGACGTAGCCTTCGCCGCCCGGGCCGAACACCGATCCCGGCGCCACGCTGACTCCCTGGCGGTCGAGCAGATCGAGGGCGAACTGCAGCATCGACCGTCCGTGCGTGTTGACCTTGACCAGCATGTATAGGGTGCCTGCGGGCGCCACCAGTTCGAGCCCGGCTCCGGTGGCGGTGCGGACTGCCACCGCGCGGCGTCTCCGGTAGGCATCGAGCATGGCTCGGATCGGTTCCCGAGGTCCGAGCAGGGCCGCCTCGGCCGCCTTCTGCGAGATGGTGCTCGGACACGACAGCTGGGGCTCCTGGAGCTTGCGGAGCAGGTCGGCCACCGGGGGTGGCGCTACCGCGTAGCCCACTCGCCAGCCGGTCATCGCGTACACCTTCGAGAAGCTGTAGACGGTGATTACCCGGTCCGATTCGTCGTAACGGGCAGCCGCGGTGTGGCAGGCCGTGTCGTCCAGCACCAACTCGTCGTAGACCTCGTCCGACAGCAACCACAGATCGTGGCGGTCGCATAGCTCCACGAGATCTCGCATCAGGACTGCGGGGAACACCGACCCGGTGGGGTTGGACGGCGTGTTGACGAAGAGCATGGTTGTCCGGTCCGAGATCAGGGCCTGGAGCCGTTCCGGGTCGGGCAGGAAGCCTTCTGAAGCTTCCAGGTGATAGAACACGGGCGTTCCTCCCAGGAGGCGCACCATCCCGTCCATGTTCGGGAACCCGGGCGTGGGCAGGAGCACTTCGTCACCGGGGTTGAGCAGCGCGAAGTAGGTGGAGAAGAGGGCGTTCATCCCGCCGGGCGTGACCACGATCCGGTCCGGATGGGCGGCGAACCCGTCCACCTCTTCCACTTTGGCAGACAGCAGTTCTCGCAAACCGGCGAGCCCGCCGTTGGGCCCGTAGCCGGTCCAGCCCTCCCGGGCCGCCGCGTCGGCGCCGGCCACGATGTGCTCGGGAGTGGGGAAGCTGGGTTCGCCCACCTCGAGGCGGATGGTGTCGGGACGGGCCGCCGCCCGGTCGAACAGGACCCGGATCTCGGACCGGGCCAGTGCGTCGGCCGGGTCGGCCAGGTGCCTCACCGGGCGCTGCCCTCCCGCTGCCGGGCCTTCTTCTCCAGGTCGGGACGTTGACCCGCATCGAAGTAACGGAGCGCCCAATCGGCCCCTTGCCACGTGGTCAGCTTGCCGTCACGGGGCACCAGACGCACCAGGTAACGATCCCAGTCCCACGACGCCTTCAGTTGCTCCGGTCCCGAGGGCCCCGTGTAGCGGACCGCCATTTCCTCGGCCACCGGAACCCACTTCGACCCCTCGCCCTTGGCCGGGCCCTCGACGATCTCGGCGGTGCACTGGGCCAGTACCTTGCGGATGCGGGGATGGGAGAGCTCCTCGATACAGACGGCGCATCGCGGGTTGCGCGCCAGGTCGTGCACCCACTTGGAGCGCTTCCGGCCAACCACGTAGAAGGCCTCGCCGTCCCACTGGTACCAGAGCGGTACCACCATCGGCCAGCCGTCCTCCTTGAGGAAAGCCAGCTTGAGCAACCACGTGCTGTCCGGGCTTCCGAGAAACTCCTCGACGTGGCTCTGCGGCATCCCACCGGCGTCGGAGCCCTCCTCGTAGTAGGTGTCCTGCCTGAACTCGCTCATACGCGCCTCCGTCCCTTCCCGGGACCAGCCGGACCCGTCGCCGGGAGGACTGGTTGCTTCATCCGCCGCTGTCGCGCAGAATGCTACCGAACGGGGCAGCTCTGCCCGGAATGTCCAGCGGCCGAGGAGCGCGATGACCACCACCCCCCTGATCGAGGAGATGCCGGGACTCGGTGTCACGGTTGAACGAGATGTGGAAGCCACCATGAGGGACGGGACGGTGCTGCGCGCCGATGTCTACCGTCCCGACACCCGGGCCGACCTGCCGGTGTTGCTCACGCGCACCATCTACGACAAACGGTCGGGCGTTCCCACCTTCGGTAGCGCTCATCCGGGCTGGTTCGCCGCCCAGGGGTATGTGGTGGTCGTCCAGGACTGCCGGGGCCGGTACGCGTCCGATGGCGACTTCTATCCCTACCTCCACGAGATGAACGACGGCTACGACTCGGTCGAATGGGCGGCCCGCCTTACCGGATCCGATGGTCAGGTCGGGATGATGGGGTTCTCCTATGTCGGGGCGACCCAGCTGTTGGCGGCCGTGACGGCGCCACCCTCCCTTGCTTCCATCACGCCGGCCTTCACCGCCTCGCAGTACTACGACGGGTGGACCTACAACGGCGGGGCCTTCGCTCTGGCCTTCATCGGCTACTGGGCCACGCTCCTGGGGCTGGAGACGGCGCAGCGGGCCGGGGACCTCGAAGGTCACATCGGTCTGGCCGCCGCCCTGGGTGCGGCCCCCAACTGGTACCACACCCTTCCCGTGGCCGGCTACCCGCCCCTCCAGACCCCGCACGTGCCGTACTTCAATGACTGGGCGGAGCATTGTTCCTACGACGACTACTGGAAACGGTGGAGCATCGACGAGGACTACAGCCGGATCAGGATTCCGGCTCTCCACGTGGCCGGCTGGTATGACGTGTTCCTCACCGGCACGGTCAAGAACTTCGTGGGCCTCTCCGGCTCCGGTTACGACGATCGGACGCGCGACAACCAGAAGCTGGTCGTCGGACCTTGGGCGCACATGCCTTGGACGCCGGTCAGCCGGCTCGGCTCGGACGGTCCTTCGACGATGGAGATCGACTCCTGGCTGGTCAGGTGGTTCGACCAGACCCTGAAAGGCAGGGAAACGGGGGTCATGGACAGCCGGGTGACCGCCTTCACGCTGGACGGGGGATGGCGGGACTTCGCCTCGTGGCCGCCCGGGGAGGCGGTCGTGGAGGACTGGTTCATCCACTCCGACGGACAAGCCAACTCCAAGTTCGGGGACGGTACGCTCGACCGCACTGCGCCCGGTGACGAGCCGCCCGACATCTTCATCTACGAGCCGGGAGTGCCGGTTCCGTCCATGGGAGGACATTCGTGCTGTTTCGATAGCATCACCCCGATGGGTCCGGCCGACCAGCACGAGGCGGAGGTGTCCCGGATGGTGCTGGTGTACACGTCCGAGCCCTTGCCGGAGGACGTCGAGCTGATCGGAGACGTGGAGGTGACCCTGTACGCCGCCACCACGGTCACCGACACCGATTTCACTGCCCGGCTCTGCGTGGTGGACGAGGCCGGTTCCTCGGTCAACCTGCAGGAGGGGATACTCCGGGCGCGCTACCGGAAGTCGCTGTCGGATCCCGAGCTGCTAACGCCCGGCCGGGTGTACGAGTTCAAGATCGAGTTGGGACCGGTGGGCGCTCGGGTGGGCGCCGGGTCGCGCCTGCGGCTGAACATCTCCAGCTCTGACTTCCCCCAATGGGATCGGAACCTGAACACGGGCGCCCGGCCGCTGACCGAAGGGCCGCTCGATTCGATCCCGGCCACCCAGACGGTGCTGCACAACCCCTCCTATCCCACCCGGGTGTCTCTACCCGTACTGAGATCCTGAAACAGGGGAGCAGGGGGTTGACACGCGCTGCCGCTCGACGTATCACAGTGGTAGGCGCCTAGACAGATGCCGGAAAAGTGAAGGAGATAGCAGTATGGGCGAGACACATGGGCCGGTCGTGATCCGCAACCCCGCCGAGCCGCAACGGACCTGGGAGGGCCTCTTCCTGGTCGACACGGATGCCAGCGACTGCATGGTGCCGAGGCCTTACCTGGAGGGTATCGGCCTGAAGCCCAAGGGGGAGCGGGTCTACCAGTTGGCAGGCGGCAGCGTGGTCACCGTCGACACCACCGCCGGGGAGTTGGAGTTCATGGGAGAGTTCGTCCCTAGCCTCATCGCGTTCGGGGAGGACGGTACCGAGCCGCTCCTGGGAACCATTGCTCTGCAGGCCGCGGGGATCGAGGTCGACCTGCGGACCGAATCATTGAGGAAGGGCCGCCGCTTCCGGCTCTGACAGGTGGCACGCCCGATCTGCCCGGGCGAGCGTCGCTCGTAGGCAGTTACGGAGCGCTTCCAGGTGCGGTGGGCTCTGACCTTCTACGTATGTTACTATATATGGCATGAAGAGAACGACCGTCTATTTCCCTGATGATCTGAAGCAAAGGCTGGAAGAGGTGGCAGAACGCGAGTCTCGCAGCGAGGCCTCCATCGTGCGTGAGGCTGTCCAGGCGGCGCTCGACAAGCGCGATGCCCCGGTCCCGGAGTTGCCTCTGTTCGACGGATGGGGGGATCCCACCCTCGCTGACCGAGTGGACGAGTTGCTGGCCGGTAGCGGCTTCGGTACATGATCGTTGACACCAGCGGGCTGCTTGCGGCTCTGGTTGCGGATCAGCGTTTGCATGATGAGTGCGCGAGGGTGTTGCGGGCCGCGCGTCGGCGGATACTCTCTCCCTTCGTACTTGCGGAGATCGACCATCTGGTCCTGCGGTCTGGCGGAGTGGACGCGGAGATGGCGATGCTGGATGAGTTGTCCTCCTCCGGTTACTTCATAGCTCCTGTTGACAGCCAGGACGTTGGGCTGGCACGAAAGGTGGTCGCTCGATACCGAGATCTCAGGATCGGCCTGACCGATGCGTCCCTGGTAGTGCTGGCGGAGCGGTACCGGACGGACACGATCCTCACCCTCGATCACCGGCACTTCAGAGCTGTGACCGGATTGTCGGGTCAGCCTTTTCGTCTGCTTCCGGCGGACCTCTGACGTGGACCGTCCGGGCTAGCGGGTCAGCCGGTGGCCAGGTTCAGGGCGGTTTGGGCCAGGATCTCGGCCGCTACCGCTGTTTCGTCCACGCCCACCCATTCCTCGTCAGAGTGGGCCTGGTCGATGCTGCCGGGTCCGAACACCACACAGCTGATCCCGGCCGGCGCAAACGAGGATGCGTCCGTGCCGTAGGTGACTCCGATCGGATCGGCCTTCCGGCCCGTAGCTTCTTCCCGAGCCTGCCTCAAGGCCTGGACGACCGGGTCGGTCACGGGGGTGTCGAGGGGAGCGGTCATCAGGAAAGGATCCCGGCGCTCGAACGGGACGTCGAGACCGGCCAGCAAGCTGTCGAACTCCTCGATCAACTCCTCGTGGTTCTCGCCGGGGATCACCCGCCGGTCAAGGCCGATCACGCACTCTGCCGGCACCACGTTGAAGCCGGAACCGCCCTGGATGGTCGTGACGGCGAGCGTGGCCGGCCCGGCCAGGGGATGTCCCACCGGGTCGAGGGATGCCAGGTAGTCGGTCTGGAGGATGTCCAGGACCCGTCCCATCGCGTAGATGGCGTTGCGTCCCAGATGGGGCTTGGAGGAGTGCGCCGGTGTACCGGTGGTGGCGATCTCGAGGCGCAGCACGCCCTTGTGAGCGGTGGCGATCTCCAGGCTGGTGGGTTCGCCGATCACCGCCATGTCGATCTCGGGATGGGCAGCCGCCAACTCCTGCGCCCCGGTCCCGCCGACCTCCTCGTCGATGCCGCCCACCAGCATGACGGTGGCTCGCTCGGACGGATCCACCGATCCCAGCAGCCGGAAGGACTCGACCATTGTCACCAGCGACCCCTTGGTATCACAGGCGCCCCGCCCGTACACGTTGCCACCGGTCGACAGGACATCGGCGGTGGCCTTGCCGGAGAGGCCCACAGTGTCGAGGTGGGCGTGGAACATGACCACCGGTCCGCCGTCCCGGCCCGGCAGGGTGGCGATGACGTTGTCCCGGCCTCCCGGGTGGACGGGTTCCCGCACGGGATCGAAGCCCCAGTCCCTGAGGTCGGAGAAGAGCAGGCTCGCCAGGTCGGCCTCGCCGGCGCCTCCGTCGATGGCAGGGTTGACGGAGTGGGTGCCCACGTACCGGACGAGCAATCGCTCGACCCTGGCGCGGTCGGCCTGGCCTTGGAACTGGGACGGCACGGGAGCAACGATACCGAATCGGACCCGTCCACCTACAATCCCAGTACCACTGTGGCTGCGGTCGTGACGGGGAGGCGGGCAAGTGTGCACCACCGGGTTCTTCAGGCTCGGACCTGACGACTACCTGCTGTTCAAGAACAAGGACTTCGGCAGGGAGAGTTTCGACGACCGCCTAGTCCTCGAACCGGACATTTTCGGCGTGGAGGGCATCACTACCTGGGCGGGGACCGATCCCGACCTGGACCGGTTCTCGGGATTCTCCATAGGAGCCAACTCCTCCGGCCTTCTCGTGTGCGATTCCAACGTGCGCACCCTCGACGGCCACGCCAACTACGACGATCTGGTCGAGATCGCCTTGCGCGAGGGCACGGATGTGGCATCGGGCGTGGCCGCGGTGGAGCGAGCGGTGGCGTCCCGGCCCTACCTATGGGCGAACCTGGTGCTGATCGACCGTCACGGCCAGGCAGCTATCGAGGTGCGGAGTCGGCGAACGGCCGTGCTCAGGCCGGACAGGCCCACCGCCCGATCCAACCATCACACCGCGCTCGGAGTGCATCCCGACAATGATGACCGGTTGACCACGCTCGACCGGATCGCATCCGCGCAGGCCCGCCTCGACCGGGCCGCCTCGCTGGACGACATCCTCGAGCTGCTCCGGAGCCACGACCAGGGCGACACGGGTGTTTGCAACCACCTGGGCTACAGCACCGTCTACAGCTACCTACTCCGCCACCAAGCCGGGACGACCACGCTGATGGTTAGCCGCGGAAGGCCTTGCGAAGGCTCCCCGCGTGTAGAGATGGAGCTTCCCTTCGGGCCGGTCTGGTCGCCCGGCGGCGTCGAGAACTTCCTGGCCGCCTACCCCTCCGATCGGGTACGCGTCTCATGACTCGAACTCGCCGATATGCCGGTTGGGTTGGTGCTGACCAAAGCGACTTCCGATCCGTGAGTTGGAGGGACCGGTCCCCGCGCCGGAGCGTTGCCCGCGTCGCAGGCCAGGCGCGTCTGTTCCTGCGGTTTGCGGCCCCGAATGCGGTCGGGAAGGTTGTAGCGGTGGTGGGTTTGGTGATCGCGACGGTGTTTGCGGCTACGTCCGGTGCCTCAGCTCAGGCAGACGACCCGGAGTCGCCGGCGGCTCCGGTGAATTTGCGGGTGGTGGCCGAGGCGGACGGATCGGTGACAGTCGGCTGGGATGTGCCCGGGGGCCGTCCGAAGGCGGACAGTTACCGGGTGTATTACCGCCGTGCGGCCGTGGAGGGCGGCGCTCAGCCGGTGGAGGCGCGATGGTGGTCCTACAAATCCTCCGGTGACGTGGGTCCGGACTCGCGGCAGGGTCGGGTCCCGGGCTTGACCAACGGTGTCTGGTACGAGCTGACCGTCGTGGCGAAGCATGGCGACGATGACAGGGTGTGGTCTGATGATTCCGTGCTGGTTCGGCCGGGCACAGTGGCGCCGGAAGTTCGGCCTCCGGGCGTTCTCTCCGCCGCGAACGTGAACGCGGCAGGATCCGGCTCGGTAACGGTGGAGTGGGAACCGCCCGCTGATGACGGTGGCTCGGCGGTAACGGGCTACGAGGTCTGGTACATACGTAGACAGGATCGGCGGCAGGAATCTTCCGAGAAGGCCGAGGAAGTGGTATGGATGCAGTCGGGTGGTCCGCTTGCCGCCGACGTGCGTAGCCATGTGGTTGAGGAGTTGGTGGACTATCAGCGGTACTACGTGGTGGTGGCGGCGGTCAACGAAGCGGGCCGCGGGTTGTTCGCGTCGGTGTGGGCAACGGCGAACCTTGATGACCACGACCCGGCTGGCCTGATCGCTGATCATCGCTTCGCTCGGGCGTATTCGGTCGGTACCGACATCTGGGAGGTGTGGATCTGTGATGTGGCGGACGGGCACCTACGGGTTGATGTTGTGTCGACTGTGGCTTTGTTGAACCGGGAGATCACCCCATATTTCGGCTGGCTGTCAGAAGGTAAGTACCGGCCGGAGTTCGTAGCAGGCGGGACCGTCAGAGCCGACCCGGACCTTTCTTCGGATCATGCCAGAGACTATGGGTGCGACGACCGCGTGGCTGAGGTGTCGGAGGGTGGAGCGGAGGGAGCTGTGGTCATCGTCGACAAGGAGGTTGTCGTCAGTTACGGCGGTGCCGGCCGGATGGCGGCTTCGTATACCGATGACGTCTGGCAGCTGGTGCCCGGAGCCTTCCCGGAAAACAGCCGGGAAATCGAGGTCAGGGCCGGCGCCGTACTCCCCGTCTCGGCTAGCTGCTCCGACTGCCGATACCCCGACCATATCGGATTGGACACCATAGTTCACGAGATGGGTCACGCGCTGGGGTGGCCGCATTCGTTCGGCGGGAACCGTCCCGAAACCAGTGAAGCATTGCTCGAGATAGACCAAGAGATCGACGAGTACGAGAACCCGATGGACATGGTCAGTGGCAGCCTGCCGGAGTGGCAGCTAGGACACCATGGGCTGGTTGCGGGCACGATTGCCCCGAACCGTTACGCGGCGGGTTGGATCGAACCTGGGGATGTGGCTGTTCATGGTGGTGGGGTTGCTGCCTACCAGCTGGCGCCGGTAGGAACGTCCGGGACTCAAATGCTTGTGCTTCCGACCGGCGAGTCCGGGCATTTCGTTTCGTTGGGTGCTCGGATCGCCCGCGGATACGACCAGGGGATACCCGCTGAAGGGGTGGAGGTCTACCGCATCGACCAGCGCGCCTCAGCCTGCCAGGAGTCCCCGCAAAACCCGGATCGGCTCTCGTGTACGGGCACGAACCGGCGCACCCAGCAGGTGCCACCACCCCCCAATGATGATCGGGATGTGGAGGAATTGACCGACCATGTGTACGGAGCCGGCGAGGCTCTGACCGTCGAGGGCTACCGCGTCGAGGTGACCGAACGGGTCGGGGACCGGTTCCACGTATGGGTGGGCAACCCCTACCGAGGAGCGTTCGCGGACGACGAGAACAGTACACACGAGGAAGCGATCGAAACGTTGGTGGAGCTAGGGATCACCGACGGCTGTAACCCGGACCTCAAACTGTTCTGCCCTAACCGAGAGATAACCCGCGCCCAGGCCGCCAAATTCCTCATACTGGCGATAGGCGAAACCCCCACCACAAGGTCCGGGCCGTCGGTGTTCACCGACGTCGACGCCGACGCCTGGTACCGACCCTACGTAGACCGCCTAGTCGAGCTAGAAATCGCCCAAGGGTACGGCGACGGAACCTACCGACCCAAAGAGGTGGTCACCCGCGCCCAGATGGCCGTGTTGCTGATCAGAGCCTTCAACGGGATCGAAGCGGTCGAGACACCGACGGGTGTGTTCGATGATGTGCCGGCGTCGGTTTCCTACGCCGCGGCGGTAGAGGGAATACTCGCCGCCGGTATCACCCACGGATGCAACAAAACACCCGGCCGCAACTACTGCCCGGAGCAGCCCGTCAAGCGCAGCCAGATGGCCTCATTCATAACCCGAGCCATCGAAGCCACCCGCTGATCGACAAGACCGTCACCTGGCAATCGGCCGAACAGTTCCATGCCGGTTGCTAGATGTCTCTCCCGTGTCACAAGTTCCAGAGGGGCAGGCTGGATGCTGCCTCCTTCAGACCCCTCCGGCGCTCGTCCAGGTCGGGCAGGGCGCCGGCCACCCGGTTCCAGAACTCAGGCGGGTGGCCTTTGACGTGAAGGTGGGCGAGTTCGTGCACCACCACGTAGTCGATGAGCCTCGGCTCCAGCATGATGACCCGCCAGTTGAATCGGAGGGTGCCGTCGCGAGCACAACTGGCCCAGCGGCTCTTCTGATCGCGGATCAGGACCCTCGACCTCGGTCCGCGGCCGAGGAGCGGCCACCATGCGTCGACCGTGGCCGGGATCCGCTCCCAGGCCCGAGCGTTGTACCAGGCCACGAAGGCATGGCTGACGCTCACTAGCCGGGAATCGTCGCTTTGCCCGTGAGGTGCGGTCACCGTGAACCGGTTCCCGTCGAAGTCCACGACCGGTCCGGGCAGATCCCCTGTCTCGTAGGTGAGCGGTACGGCTCGGCCCAGATAGGGCATGATCTGGCCCTCTCGTATGCCTGGCCGGCAGGCCCGTTCCAGATCAGCCAGGTGGCCGAGAATCCAGGGCGCCTTGGTCTGGACGAACCGCTCGAGCTCGGCCACCGGTGCTGCCCTCGGGGCATACACCCGCACGCCGGTGGGTGTCACGGCCACTTCGACCGTCTTCGTCCGGCGGTCGCTCCGGCGTACCTCGAACTTGATGGTGGTGTCTCCGTGGGTGATGGAGCAGTATTCGCGCGCCATCTCGGTCTCCTTTCGCTTCCCGGTCGCCGTTTCCGGAGGCCGGCCCGAAACTGATGGTCGGGGCCGGATGTGCCGATCCCTCCCCTCCAGTTATCGCGAAAAGGCGCGCTTGGCTAGTGCCCAGTGGCCACTGGCCACTATCTGGGCTGGACCCGGCTCTCGGCGAGCAACCGGCGGAAGGCATCGACCGTCCCGGCAATCCCCTCCGCCAGCGGGCGCTGGGGAATGTCGATGACCCGCTCGAGGCCGGCGCCGTCGATGGTCGATGGAAGCGGGAAGGGCGCATCGTCAAAGGTGGTCTCGATTCCGGGAGCGGCGGCGTCGATCGCCTCCGCCACCTCCGAGATGTGAGCCACCGGGCCGCCTACGTTGTGGACCAGGGCCCGGTCGGCCTCGAGGCGGGCCGCGGCGATGAAGATGCGGGCCATGTCCTGGGCGTGCTGGTAGGTGACCGTTCCGCCGTGGTTGATGTGGCCCGTGACTCCGGCCGCTGCGGAAAGCATGGCCATCGTGGCCGCCGAGGTGAGACCCTGATCACGTCCCAGGCCGTAGATGACGGAGGGTCTCAGGCCCACCGAGCCGATTCCCCAGTCCGCGCTGTAGATCCGGGCGGTCCACTCGTTGGCCTGCTTGTAGGCCCCGTAGAGCGTGGCCGGCGCGGCGGGGGAATCGTCGTAAACGACCCCGCTTTCATACATCTCGGCGGGGCCGAACACGCCGATCGAGCTCGCATAGGTAACGCCCCGGACCCGCCCGTCAGTCTGTCGGGCCGCCTCCAGGACGTTCAGGGTGCCGGTGACATTGACCCGCGAGCCGTTGACCGGATCGGCCATGCAGAACGGGACCTGGAGGGCGGCGAGGTGGACCACATGGGTGATCCGGTTGTCCGTGATCACCGCCTCGACCGCCTCGCTGTCGCGAATGTCACCCTGGCGGAACCGGACGGCGGATAGCTCATCCTCGTCCAGCAGGAGCCGCAGGCGATGGGGGGTATCGCTTATGTCGAACGTGACTACCGGAGTTCCTTCCCTGACCAGTTCATGAACCGCCCAGGCGCCGATACAACCGGCTGACCCTGTCACCAGGAAACGTTCCATCTTTTCCGCCTTTACCGATCCGATCTGAACTTTGCTGTACGCCGTAGCGAGCAACAGGATAAGATATCCAGTTAGCGTCAGTGGCGCGAGCGAAGGAGGATATTGCTATGGGCAACTCTTGGATGGGTCCTGAGGTGGCCGAACTCACCGAGCAGTACATGGCCAAGAAGATCGGGCGACGCCAGTTTATGAAGCGTATGGGTGTTGCCGGCGTGGGCGTAGCGGCCGCGGCATCGATACTGGCAGCCTGTGGCGGGGACGACGAGCCCGAAGCTGTTGCTACCACCGCCGCCACTACCGCCGCCACCGCAGCCCCCTCGGATGACGGCGCCGCCACCACCCAGGCGGCCGCGCCGGCGGAGACCACCGCGACAACCGAAGCGGCGATGATGGGCCCGGTCACGGGCGGCACACTGCGTGAGGGTTACAACCGGGACGTTTCCAAGCACGATCCGGCGACCACCAACTGGTACGACCCGGCGTTCTTCGCCATCTACGAGGCGATCCTGTCAAACGATCCGAGCGGCGCCACCGTGCCCCAGTTCGCGTCGGGATACTCGGGGTCAGACGACGGTCTCGAGTACCGGTTCACCATTCCGGAGGGCAAGCTGTCGCACTCCGGCGGAACCATCGACGCCGAGATGGTAGCCGAGTTCTACCGGTCCATCCAGGCCTACAGCTTCATCGCCGGTCTGGCGGCGCCGGTCGACACCTACGAGGCGGACGGCAACGATGTCGTCATGAAGATGAAGAACCCCTGGGTGGGGGCCCTCGGCCCGCACAAGACCGGGTACTGGCGGATCGTCAACATCAACACCTGGAAGGAGCACTCGATCACGGCCGATGGCGGGCTCAACGCCGCATCGACCTACGGCACCGAGTTGGCTGACGGCACCGGTCCCTTCACCCATGAGGAGTGGGTACCGGGGAGCCACGTACTGGTCCGGCGCTGGGCCGACTACCCCGGTTCCCAGACCCCGTTCTTCGAGAACAAGGGCCCGGCCCATCTGGACGCTATCCGGTGGACGGTCATCACCGAGGCAGGCCAGCGGGCCACCCAGCTTGAGAACGGCGACATCGATACCCTGATCAACCCTGCCCACCAGGACATCGGGCGCCTCGAGTCCAACTCCGACCTGACGGTGATCCGGCATCCCGAGTGGTCGGGATACCACCTGGCGATGAACCGTGACTATCCCGAGTACTTCGGTGACCGGCTGACCCGCCAGGGCCTGTCCCACGCGTTGGATCGAGAGGGCATGGTCCAGGCCATCCTGTTCGGCAACGGCGCCGCGACCTACGGTCCGTTCCCCACCACCGACCGGAACTACGAGTCGGCGGTCGAGCAGTACAACCAGTTCGATCTCGATCTGGCCAACCAGAAGCTGGACCGGGCCGGATGGACGATGGGCAGCGGCGGTGTCCGGGAGCGCGACGGGGTCAGGTTCGAGTTTCGCTATCTCGTAGAGGACGAGACGGTGCAGAAGTCGGTGGCCGAAGCGGTACAGGCCCAGTTCGCCAATGTCGGCGTCAGGGCCAACCTCGACGTGGTCGACCGAGCGCTCGCCTTCGAGCAGCAGAGCGGCCCGGGTCGGGATTCGGTCGAGATGTCGCTCTTCTTCTGGCTGTGGCCGATCCCGCTGGACGTGCTGATCCTCTTCGGTGGATCCCAGTTCATCCCGGTGCCGAACTTCTCGCACGCCGTGGAGCCGCGGGTCGACGATGCCATCGCCAGCTGGCAGACATCTGCCACCGATGCGCAGGCGCAGGCGGCGGCTTCCCAGTTCCAGCTGGCCTGGGCCGAGGAGCTTCCGTACATCCCGCTCATGAACCAGAACGCCACCTTCGTACACAACAACAAGGTGCACGGATGGCAGCCCTTCGTGTGGAACCTCTACCCGTACTACAACGACACCTGGATCGAGGCCTAAGGTTCTGGACGAGCCTTGCCGGTATTCGGATCGAGGAAGGGTCGCGCTCCGGCGCGGCCCTTTCCCGTAGGAGCGCCCGGCTTTGAGGCGGCTGGTAGCCCGTTCCGCCTACATGCTGGCCATCGTGGCGGTCTCCTCGGTGGCGGTCTTCTACGCCATCCGGCTCTCGGGAGGCGACGCGGTGGCCGCCGTCATCCAGCCGGGCTCGGCCTCGCTGGAGGCGCGCGAACAACTACGGGAGCTCTGGGGACTGAACCTTCCCATCCACGAGCAGTACTTCGACTACATGGGGCGGCTGCTTCGAGGCGATCTGGGCAACTCCTTGACCAACAGCTCGCCCATATCGGACATGCTGATCATCCACGGCCGGCACAGCCTGATGCTCGGGGCCGCCGCCCTGCTGATCATCTTCGGCCTCGGCATCCCGCTGGGGATCCTGGCCTCGCTGCGCCGCAACGGCGTGGTGGACGCGTCGATCATGACGTTCTCGGTGGGCGGCATGGCGATCCCCAATTTCTGGTTGGCGCTGCTGGCCGTCTGGCTGTTCGCCTCCACCCTCCACTGGCTCCCCTCCGCCGGCTGCTGCGCTCCCCAACAGTTGGTGATGCCGGCGTTCGTGCTGGCCGCAGAGGGCCTGGCTCTCACCGTCCGGATGACCCGTTCGGCCATGCTCGAGAACCTGGACCGCGATTTCGTGCGGACGCTCCGGTCGGGCGGGCTGTCCGAGATGCGCGTGATCGGGCGCCACGTGCTGCGAAACGCCATGGTTCCCCTGGTATCGCTGGCCGGCCTACGGATCGGGCAGATCGTTGGGTATGCCCTGGTCGTCGAGACCATATTCGGCTGGCCCGGTCTGGGGCAGGTGCTGGTCAACGCGGTGCTGAGGAGAGACTACCCGGTGGCGCAGTTCTTCTCGCTGGTGCTGGTGATCCTGGTGATCCTGGGCAACTGGGCGTCGGATCTGGGCTACCAACTGGCCAATCCGCGCCTGCGCTCGGCCAGATCGTGAACGTATGATGCTTACGAACCTCTGCGGATTAGGTGATGGCTGACAGCACGCGAACCCATCTTGAAGCTTGGAATGTCCAGCTAGCCGAGTTCGAGGAGAGCCGCCGGGTTGGTCCGGCAAGGGCCGCTCTGGGTCGGATGCGCCGCAACAAGCTACTACTCGTGGGGTCGGTGCTCGGGCTGGTCGTGCTAGGCACCGGCCTGTTCGGTCCGATTATTTCGGGCGCCGACCCGAACTTCCAGAGCTTTTCCGCCACGCTGCTACCCCCGGGCAGCGAGGGCCATCTGCTCGGCACCGACCACTTGGGCCGCGACCTGGCGGTGCGGGTGTTCATCGGGATACGGGTCAGCCTGATGGTGGCGGCGGGCGTGACTGTGCTCTCCCTGATGCTGGGCCTGCTGCTGGGTATGTTCGGCGGGTTCCTCGGCGGCTGGCGCGATCGAATGATCAGGGGCACGGTCGACTTCGTGTGGGGATTCCCCCTGATTCTGGTGGCGGTGCTCTTCGCCGGAGGTCTGGGGGAAGGCCTCTTCCCGGTGATTCTGGCGGTTGGACTGGTCAACACCGCCGCCATTGCCCGGGTGGTCCGAGGCGAGGTGCTGTCCCTAAGCGAGCGAGAGTTCGTCGAAGCGGCCCGAGCGGGCGGGCTTTCGACCTCGCGCATCATGTGGCGCCACCTATTCCCCAACATCCTGGCCCCGGCTCTGGTGCTGGCCTCCTACTACGTGGCGGTGGCGATCATCGCCGAGGCGGCCCTTTCCTTCATCGGGCTGGGGGCCCAGCCTCCCACCCCCAGTCTCGGGGGCATGGTTTCCGACGGGCGCAACTACCTCCAACACAACGTGCCCGAGTTAGGGCAGGTCGGTCATTGGGGCGCCACCATTCCCGGTGTCACCATCGTGTTGCTGGTGCTGGCCGTGTCGCTGATCGGCGACGGCCTGCGAGATGTGTTCGACCCCCGGCTCAGGCACGAGGCCAAGGGGGTGGACAAGGAATGAAGCGTGTCCTGGCTCGCACCATCTATACGGTCATCGTGCTGGCGTTGTCCTCGGTGGCGGTGTTCTACGCCATCCGCCTGTCAGGGGGCGACGCGGTGGCGGCTCGAGTTCCGGCGTCCGCCTCGGCCGAGGAACGCGAGGCGGTGCGCGAGCAGCTCGGGTTGAACGACCCGTTCCACGAGCAGTACTTCGACTATATGGGTCGGCTCTTCAGCGGCGACCTCGGCAACTCACTTACCAACAACGCCGACATCAGCAAGCTGCTCACCGAGCACGGACGCAACAGCCTTATCCTCGGGGTAGCGGCCTTCGTGCTCGTATTCGGAGTGGGCATCCCCCTGGGCATGCTGGCCTCGCTGCGCAGGAACTCGTGGTGGGACGGCGGGATCATGACCTTCTCGGTGGCCGGCATGGCCGTTCCGAATTTCTGGCTGGCCCTGCTGGCGGTGTGGTTGTTCGCGTCCGTCCTGGGATGGCTCCCCTCCGCCGGCTGCTGCGGGCCCAAACAGCTGGTGCTGCCGGCGGTGGTGCTGGCGATGGAAGGCATGGCACTGACCGTCCGGATGACCCGTTCGGCCATGCTGGAGAACCTCAACCAGGACTTCGTCCGGACCCTCCGGTCGGGCGGCCTCTCGGAGTCGAAGGTCATCGGTCGCCACGTCTTCCGCAACGCGCTGGTCCCGATCGTGTCGCTGGCGGGTCTGAGGATCGGGCAGATCGTTGGGTATGCCCTGGTCGTCGAGACGATATTCGGTTGGCCCGGTCTGGGGCAGGTGCTGGTCAACGCGGTGCTGAGACGCGATTATCCGGTGGCGCAGTTCTTCTCGCTGGTGCTGATCACCATCGTCCTGCTATCCAACTGGCTGGCAGACGTCGGTTACACGGTCGTAAACCCCCGCCTCCGGAGAAGCTGAGATGACAACCATGACCGATCACGGCGGCGGGCCATCCGGTGGCGACCAGCCGGTAACCGGCCCGTTGCTCTCGATCGAAGGGCTTCGCACCATGGTCCGCTCCAGGGGGGAGTCGTTCGACGTGGTGCGGGGCCTGTCGCTCGACATCTACCCCAACGAGGTGCTCTGCCTGGTGGGCGAGAGCGGCTGCGGTAAGAGCATCACCGCCCTTTCCATCATGCGCCTGCTACCCACCCCGCCGGTGCGGGTCCGGGAAGGGAAGATCCGGTTTCGCGGCGAGGATCTGCTGAGCGTGAGCGGCAGGCGGATGCGCAGCATCCGGGCAGATTCCATCTCGATGATCTTCCAGGATCCGCTCACCTCCCTGGACCCGGTGTTCACGGTGGGAGACGTGATCGTAGAAGTGATCAGGGCCCATCGCGACGTGAGCAAGGGGGAAGCTCGCCGGCTGGCCGGCGACGCCCTTGCTGAGGTGGGCCTGCCCGATCCGAGCTCCCGGCTCGATTCGTACCCGCACCAACTATCGGGAGGTATGCGGCAGCGAGTGATGATTGCCATGGCCCTTGTGCTGGATCCCGACATCCTGATCGCCGACGAGCCGACCACCGCGCTCGATGTGACCGTTCAGGCCCAGATCCTCGACCAGCTCGTCACGGAGCAGCGGGAACGCAACATGGCCATGCTCCTGATCACCCACGACCTGGCTGTGGTGGCCGCGGTGGCCGACCGGGTGGCGGTCATGTACGCCGGTGAGATCGTGGAGCAAGCGCCGGTGGACGAGTTGTTCGAAGACCCTCGCCATCCTTACACCCAGGGCCTGCTCCGGGCATTGCCCAAGGTGAGCACCACGCGCCACCGACTGGATCCGATCCCGGGCCTGGTGCCGTCCCTCCAGATGATGCCGCCCGGGTGCTCCTTCGCTCCGCGCTGTCCCCACGCTCTGGATCGCTGCTGGACCGAAGCGCCGGAACTGGCCGCGGACCAGGACGGTCGGGTGTTCCGGTGCTTCAACCCACAACCGTTCGCCGGTTGATGCCGGCGGCGCCGGTCCCCGTCGCCATCCGCCTTCCTGACGGGCTGGTTCTCCGGGGCCACGAGTGGCCGGTGGACGGACCGGCGGTCGTGTTCCTGCACGACCACGGCGACGACCTGGATGCCTGGGGTCCGGTCACAGCAGGGGTGGCTTCTCATGGGTTCCGGGTGATAAGCGTGGAGCTGAGAGGCCACGGCCTGTCGGATGGCGATGCCGATCCCGGCCTGCTGGGGCAGGACCTCCCGGCGCTGCTGGGGGAGACGACCGCTTCGTTCGGCCCCGTGGCGCTGGTCGCCTACGGTCGGGTCACCGAAGCCATGCTGTTCGTCGACGCGGATCAGGGCGCGCCCGTCCAGGTGATGATCAGCCCGCTGCCGGATGCGCCTCGAGAGATCGACTGGCGCACCACCCGCTCCGCCATGCGCCTGGTGATCAAGGGCGCCCTCAACGAGGAAGTCGAGCGCCAGATCGACTTTATCTACCCGAGAATGAGGGGTCCCAAGCTCCAGGTGAGCGGCGCCAGCGACGCCACCGGGCCGCCATTACTGGAGGATCAGCCACAACTCTCCGAGCACATGGTGACCTTCCTACGCCGCTACCTGACCGGCCACCATCTCGCCTGGATCGCCGACCACACCGACCAGATCACCGAGGCCCGCGAGGAGCGCCTGGCAGCAGAGTCCGGCCCGGACGCCTGAAGTACTAGGCGAGTTTCCCAGCGACGGGTCTTGCAGGTTCAGCCAACCGGAAAGGAGCGTGGGGTCGGACCCGTTCCGACCGTGCCGCGATCCAGTCGGCCAGCCGCTCGATTCCCTCGCCGACTTCGGCTGGAGAGCCGCTGAGGTCCAGCGCATGGACGTGCAGCTTCTTCCCGGCGTGGCGTACCGTGACCTCGCCGGCCGGTTCCCCACCATCAGCCTGGCAATAGATCAGCACACCTTCGGGGAGATCGAAGGCGGTGGTGTAGGCGAGGAGTTGGTAGTAGTCGGCGCTCCGGGCGGCAGCATCGGCGGTCAGCTTGTACTTGATGTCGCCCACGTAGGTGACCGAACCAGAGACAGGGTGCTGGAACCGGAGATCGGGCCTGAGCCGCACCTCCCTCTCGACGTCCAAGTAATAGCGCGTCTGGCCCTCCACCACCAAACGGCCCTGCAAAGCCCGGCGGAGGCGCTCGGTGACGAACCTCTCGAACAGGTCGTTCATGTTCACCATGAAGGAGGCAGCCGTCGTGCCGCCTCGCCGGTCAACCAGGGTCAGGTTGTCGAGTAGCAACCGGGCAAGACCGAGGGCAGGCCGGTAGTGATCGTTCAGACGGGTGTAATGGACACGTTGGAGGTCGTCGCCCGAGACAGGCGAGTCCGACACTTCCTCCATTGCCACCAGCTCGCGCATCAGCCGCCGCCGATCCGTTGGATGGACCCCCGCGACCCGCAACGAGAGGCGGATGGCTGCTCTCAACCCGCGGTTCTCGATGACATCGGAAGTGAACTCCCCGTACCGGCAGGCGACGGGCATGGGCAACCGGGCGCGGGACAGTTGCCTGCCGAAGTCGATGCGGCCCCTGATCGCCGCCACGTCCTCGTTCCGGTTCCGGTATGACCGGTAGAGACCTCGGGCGAGTGTCGTCTCGAGGGTCCGGGCATAGAAGGACACCAGTGATCGGAGCAGGTCGGGGTTGACCGCATAGTCGAAGTCCTCCTTGCGCCACGCCTGCTCAGGTAGACCGACTTCAAGCATCAGGAACAGGTTCTCAAGCCGGATCTTCGGACGGATCAGGATCCGCATGTCGTCCACCACGAGCGTGCCCACGTACTGCTGAGCCGTCAAGGACCACATCCCCGGATCGGGATGGGGAGTCACAGACAGGTAGCGGCCCGCTTCCAAGCCAAGCCGCCGCGCCTGGATGTCCGAGAGACGAACGACTCTCGTTTCATACTCGCGCAGCCGCGGAAGGTCGATCACGTTGCTTATACGTCCGGATGTGATCGGTCTCCGGTCGCCTCTGAATCGGCGGGGAAGTCGCCGAGCCCGGACGACGAGCGGCAACGCGCCACCACATTCTCGAACCGGAAGCGCTCGATTCGATCAGGGTCGCCGAACAACTGGTCCTCGATAAGAGGCTCGATGTTGTATTCCCAGATCCTCCGGAGCCTCGTGTCGTCCGTATCGGGCTCCTGGAGGTACCCCTGCTTCATGAAGTGGCTGGGACCCAACTGGAGATCGGCGCCGATGGCATCCGTCAACTCTTTGTTGACCATCGCCAGCAACTCTCCCACCCACGACGGCTGGCCCTCACGCTCCAACCAGCGTTCGAGCAACCCTTCGGTAGGACCGCGGTCGGGGAAGAACGGGACGAAGTGGAACCGGCGTCGCAGGGCGGCATCGACCAGGGCTATCGACCGGTCGGCAGTGTTCATGGTGCCGATGAACCACAGGGACTCCGGTAGTTCGAACTCCCCTTCGGGCCGGTACAGAGTGGAAACCGACCTGTCCCGATACTCGAACAGGAACAGCAACTCGCCCAACACCTTGGGCAGGTTGGCCCGGTTGATCTCGTCGATGACCATCACCTGACGGCGCTGAGGATACTGCGCGGCTCGCTCGGCCATACGCGCCAGCGGACCCGGGGTCAGCCGGTAGACGATCTGTCCGTCCGGGCCTTCCTCCGGTCGGTAGCCCTCGAAGAAGTCTTCGTAGGACGTCGAGGGATGGAACTGCACGAGAGTCCAATCCTCATTCTTCGGCGCCAGCGCTGCGGCCAATCTCTGAGCCAGATACGTCTTGCCGGTCCCGGGAGGTCCGTAGAGGATCACCTGCCCCTTATCACGGAGCAACTCCACGATGTCATTAAGGAACGAACGATCGACAAGTAGGTCCGCTGCGGCAGTATCGATGGGGTCAGGTGGCGTGCCTTCCTCTGTGTTACCGTGCTGCCCCTCCGGCTCTGGCGGCCCGTTAGTGGGATCCTCGCTTCGGGCCCGGCTGACCAGCGCATCGAGAAGCGGCCGGGCCGCCGTCGCCACATCCACCACTTCAGTTGTCAAATCGAGATCGGTCAGTTGGCCGGCTTCGTACCAGCGGCCATAGATAAAGCTACCGGACCTGCCCAAGAACCCGACGTCATCACCGTGCCGTGAGCCTCGCGTGGCCATCAACCGGAAGCCTTCCACCCCGTTCTGATCAACAACACCGCGAGCTTCGTCAGTCCAACCTCGTCTGTGTCTGAGATAACCGGGGATGACGCCGATGGCAGCCCCCTGGTCATTTATCCACAGGCGTAGGCCGATTTCCGAGTCCGGAACCCTCCAATTGGCCCAGAGATCCGATCTTGGGCGGCCCTTCTTCCATTCGGGAGGTGGGCCCTCTACCTTCACAAGGTGCTCCACCACCTCTGCCACATCTTCGGCAAGAACGTCGCGGAGGTGTTTGGCGATTCCGACCAACGCGGCGGCGTTGTTCCGGAGGGACTCAGGCGGGATCGCCTCCGGGTCCCTGCCGTAGGCACACCGATCCACCAGAACGGGATCGAGGAACACCGGCCGTTTCTCTACCCACCAACTGCTCACCATGGCGAAGCGCTCGCAGTCTTCATCCAACACAGCCACGAGGTCGACGAATTCGAGGTAGCGCTCCGTTGGAGAACCCGACAACTTGAGCCCCATCGAAGCATCCAGGAATTTCCGGTCATTAGGCCAGAAGATCGGCCACTTTCGGGGTTGCTCCAGCGCCCAGAAATACGAAAGCACGAATGCCGCAGACAAAGGGGCAGGTTTGGCGCCTACCTGGATGCGGTTCACATGGTGGACGAGCATGTCGATTTGCGTGGCGGCCGACTCGCGATCCGGAGGGGGTGTAAGACCGTTGACGAGCAAGCGGGTCGACTCGGCGGGATCGTCGGTGTGCTTGACGAGGGAGTTGATGAACATGCCACCAGCAGGGCCTTTGAACCCGACATCGTTCTCGATGGCCCAGGTCAGCAGGTCGGCTCTGAACCGCTCCAAATCACGGGAGGAAGCGAGCCTATTCCGGATCTTGAGGGCCTCGGCCCCAGCGGACCAGAAGCCCGGCAGCCATTCCTCGAAGTGGCCTCGATCGATATCCGCTCGGGCCCGGCGGGCGTGGGCCTCATACCACCGTCGGCGGAACTCGACTTCCCGCAGGTCGGCATCAGATGCGCTTGCCATCCGTCCTCCTTGCCGTGTCCTTTTGTTCACGAATGACGGCGATTGTACGTAGGCGGTGTGACAGGTCCGCCGGCTATGCGCGGCGGCTCGATCGGCTTGTAACGTATGGCCAGGTCAGAGGACGGCGGGCCACGCACCCCGTATTCTCGGCACCCTTCTTGGGACAAGACACGGAGGTTCGACACTATGGCGGTAGTAGACGCCCATCTGCATCTTTTCAAGCCGGCTAGCGAGCAGTACCCGCGGGACGTCTTCGAGGCGATGACCCCGGTTGAGCGGGAGGAGGCGGCGGACGAGTTCCTGGCGGCCATGGACGGTGCCGGAGTGGACCATGCTGTGATCGTTCCACTGTCCGTCCACGATCACTACCTCGCGGAAATACTGGTCGAGTATCCGGGCAAGTTCGCCGGGGTGGGCGTCTACGACACCGATGCGGAGGACGGCGCCGGCCAGGTAGCCCGGCGAGCGGAGCAGGTCGGTATCCAGGGGCTTCGCTTCTACGGCTTCGGTGGTGAGGAAGGCCAGGCGCCCGACTCGTTGGCGGTGTTCCCGGCCTTGGAAGCGATGCGCGACCTGGACATGAAGGTGTGGTTCTACGGCGACCCCGTCCAGGTGGGCCTTCTCGACGGGGTGATGGAGTCGCTACCCGGTCTCAAGGTGGTCCTCAACCACTTGGGCTTCTGTCCCGACATCTGGATGGAGATAGCCATCGACGAGGACCGCCGTCCTCGCTTCGATATCCCGCTTCCCCCGGATTCGTTGGACCTGATCGAGCAGATGGCCGCCAAGCATCCGGATGACCTCTACGTGCACCTGTCGGGGCAGTATGCCTTCACCCAGGCCCCCTACCCGTACCCCGACGTCCATGAGGTGGTGGACCGGATCTATGGGGCCTTCGGCGCCAACCGGATGCTCAACGCATCCGACTGGCCCTGGATCAAGGACAACCCCGGCTACTCCGAGGTGCTGTCGCTGGTGGATCACTACCTGCCCGGCATCCCGGCCGGAGACCGGGCCGCCATCCGGGGCGGCACCGCCCTGTCGCTGTTCGGCTTCTAGGAGGGGGTGCCGGTAGGTCTTCGTATATTCCCCGCCGGCTCAGGCGCTAACCGCCGGCCGCATAGGTGGGATAGCGGGGAACCAGTTCCAGGGCCCGCGCCACCAGGGTGGCAGTCTGGCCCTTGTTGGTATTAGCGCCGGGACAGTAGCGAGCCGGGAAGACCTGGCAGCCTCGGGTAATGCCTGCGGCGGCAACGGCGTCGATAGCGTCCGCGTGGGTGCTGTCGGCGGTATCGGTGAAGCCGCTCGGGAGACCCTTGCCGAGATCGAAGGCCCGGGCGAGGAAGGACGCCATCTGGCCCCGGGTAACCAGGTCGTAGGGGCAGAAGCGGGCGGGCCTTGTGTCGCACCCTTGGGTGACTTCCAGTTCGGCCAGGCGTTCGACGTAGGGCGTCCACCAGCGGTCCGCACTCGCGTCGGCGAACCGGGATTCCGTGACGGGATCGGGGTCGGCGCCGTCCAGCGCCCTGACCAGCCAAACCGCCATCATCCAGCGCTTGATGGGCTGGGTCGGGCAGAGCAGGTCGGGCCCGCACTCGGTGCCGTCGAGGATGCCCTCGTTCTGGAGGGCTTCGATCCCCGCTTTGTGAGTGCCTTCCGGGACATCCTCGAATCCTGGTTCGTCGACGCCGATGTCGCCCAGTTCGGGGTCCTTGCAGCCGCCGGGCCCTCCGGAGGAGAGCTTTCTGGAGGTGCTGAACATCGGGTTGAATCCGGAGCCCGGGTCGGTCGTGGTGAGGTACCGCTCGATCCCGTCCGCAATCGCCACCGCCTCGACCTGCTGTACCTCCGGACGGGCGAGTAGCCGGGCTTCGGCGGGTGTCGAGAGGTAGGCGGCCTCGGTGATGACTGTGGCAATACCGGGGGTGTACTGGAGGATCCCGTACAGATCGTCCTGAACCTCGACGCGGAGCACGGAGGACGCGCCCTGGAACACGGTCTTGCGCCACCCGATGTTCCCGTATGCCGCCAGGGCCCGCTGGACCTCCTCGTAGAGGATGCCCGCCAGCCGCCTGGAGTTGGCACTCTCGATCTGGTGGTACATCTCGGTACCGGGGAGGTCGGAGCGGGCGGTGGCGCCACCGTTGTGGTGGAGTGACAGGAACACGTCGGGCTTCAGGGCTCGCGCGATCTCGGACCGCACCACGATCGGGATGCGGACATCGGTGGTCCGGGTCATGATTGCGTTGAAACCCCGGTTGCGCAGCTCCTTGATCAACAGTTCCGAGACGGCCAGGTTGAGGGCCTTCTCGGTCAGCCCGTTGCTGCCCACCGCCCCGGATTCCGAACCTCCGTGGCCGGGGTCGATCACCACCTCCACATGGGAGATGTAGGTGCCTCCGCTGACCACACCTTCGTTCCAGCAGGGGGTGGTGACCAGGTATCCGTCATCCCTGATCTCGCGCACCGGGAGTACCAGGCCGTCGTCGCTGATCACCACGCCGTCGCCGGGTGGACCCGGGGGGTAGTACTGGGCGCCGGCCGGTGACAGGGCGACGGTCGAAACGAGTAGGGTAGCGGCCAGGATGGCCAAGCCCCGGCGTCGAGAGCCGGTACCCGTCATCCTCGTAAGACGTGAGAACAGCCGGGCGCCGCCTACCGGCCTTCGGCCACCAGTTCGGGGTTGTACGGCTCGATCATGATGCATTCCCCCGGGCATTCCTCGGCGGACTCGATCACATCCTCGATGAGGTTGTCAGGCACTCGCGCCACCCCGCGGGCGCCCTCGGGGCCGTGACCGTCGCCGGTCTCGTCGTCGAACACCAGGGTCGAGCCGAAGTGCCTGGCTTCTTCCTTCACAACCCATAGCCCGTCGTCACGACCCTCGAACACGTCGGGAGCTATTTCCTCGCAAATGCCGTCCCCGGTGCACAAATCCTGGTCGATCCACACCATCATCTTGTAGTCGGCCATCGCGTCTGACTCCTTCGACTCCCGCGCAGTTCAATTATGGCCTTTGGCAGGCCCGATTCGCAATCAGGCGCGCCTGGCCACGTGACATGGCTGGCTGGTAGTCCAAGGGTACCAGCGCTTTCACGGAACGGGAACGCCGATGTCACCGGGATCCACGCGTCCGGTCGGCTCGTCTACGCTGTCCGCACGCTCGGCGACTCCAACAGGATGTGCCATGATCCACCCGGATCCGACACGACCCGGGACGATCCGCGGCCCGTTCCGCCGCCCCGCCTGCAGGAGGGTACTCAAGAATGTCCGGTTGGCCCGGCAGTCAACAATGAACCCCCAGGTCAAGGCGTCGCGGGCCAACCAGTCCCCGTCTTTCTCAGCATCCTCCTAGGTGGCGTCATTGGTCACCGCCCGTACCCGCGAGGTGCTGGCCCGGATCCCCGGCCTGGCCCTCGGGCTGGCCATGTTCGGCGCCGGCATAGGTCTCAACATTCGAGCCAACCTCGGCTTGTCCCCGTGGGACGCCTTCCACCAAGGTATCGCCCTCCGGACGCCTCTCTCGGTGGGACTGGTGACCATCGCGGTCAGCGCCGTAGTACTGCTGGGATGGATTCCCTTGCGGCAGCGTCCCGGCCTCGGCACCATTCTGAACGCCACTCTGGTGGGAGTCACGATCGACGTCACGCTGTTCGTGGTGGGAGAGACGGAGCTCCTCTGGTTGCGCGTGCTGTTCCTGGTCGGTGGCATCGGCATGACGGCGTTCGGATCGGGCTTGTACATCGGGGCGCGGCTCGGACCCGGCCCCAGGGACGGGATCATGACCGGCCTGGCTGCTCGGGGCATGTCCATACGGTTGGCCCGCACCCTCATCGAGGGAGCTGTCTTGATCGCCGGATGGTTGCTGGGCGGGGCGGTCGGCATAGGCACCGTGATCTATACGCTGACCATCGGGCCGCTCCTGCAGATCTCCCTCCGGTGGGCCGATAAGGGACCGCTGTGAGTGGGACCAAGGTCATCCCCGGGATCGACCGGGAGCGGGTCACCGCGTGGATGGAGGGGAACATCGAGGGCGCTGTCCCGCCGTTCCGGTTCGAGCCGGTGGCGGGCGGCAACTCCAACCTCACCTACAGGGTCATGGGAACGGACGGCGCCGAGTACGCCCTCAGAAGGCCCCCGTTGGGGCATGCCCTGGCGACAGCTCACGATGTGGCACGCGAGTTCCGGATCATCTCAGCCTTGGGCGGGACGGGCGTGCCGGTTCCCCCGGCTCTCGGCCTATGCAGCGATCCGGCTGTCAACGGCGCCCCGTTCTACGTGATGGGCTTCGTCGCCGGTCTGGTGCCCCACGACCGGCCGACTGGTTCGTCCCTGACGCCGGCCGACCGGAGGTCTCTCGGCGAGGACGCCGTCAAGGTGCTGGCCGGCCTCCACGCCCTTGAGCCAGATCACATCGGCTTGGGCGACCTCGGCCCCCGGGAGGGGTACATGCAGCGCCAGTTGCGCCGTTGGTCTCGCCAGTGGGAGGCCTCCAGGCAGCGGGACCTCCCGGTCATGGACCGGGTCCGGACCCTGCTGGAGAGCCGGATTCCCATTCAGCAACGAACCGGTGTCGTGCACGGTGACTATCGATTCGGCAACCTGATCGTCAGGGACGGGAAGGTCGAGGCCGTGATCGACTGGGAGCTCTGCACCCTGGGGGACCCCCTGGCCGATCTCGGGTTCCTGGCCAACGACTGGATCGATCCCGGCAGGCCGGAGCTCTGGCGGTCATCGGTGGTCCAGGACGGTGGATTCCCGTCCTTGGAGGAGATGGTGCCCCGTTATGCGGCCCTCACCGGGGCGGACGTATCGGGGCTTCCCTACTACCGGGCGATGCAGGCGTGGCGCCTGGCCGCCATCCTCGAAGGGGTCCACGCCCGCTACCGGCATGGTGTGATGGACAACATCTCGGGCGTGGACCTCGCATCCCTGGCCGGTTCGGTGGAGCGGTTGGCGGATTTTGCCCTTGAGTCGCTGGAAGGTGGTGCCTGCCCGTCTCCCTGAGACGGTCCCGCCGCAGCCGGGTGGCGGACTTCCAACTACGCTGGCCGCCGTGCGCTTCCGGCTGTTCGGGTTCCCCGTCCACATCCATTTCACCTTCCTGCTCGTGCTGGTATTCCTGTTCGACAGCGGACTCGGCCCGGTCGCGGCGGCGCTCTGGGCGCTGGCCATACTGATTTCCGTGGTCCTGCACGAGCTGGGCCACGCGGCGACGGTGCGGCGCCTCGGCGGCCATGTCGAAGGCATCACCATCTACGCGCTGGGTGGTGCCACCTACTGGAGGGAGCGGGAGAACCCCCTCGGGGGCTGGAGGTTGTTCACCATCGCCGCATCGGGTTCCGCAGTGGGCCTTTTCGCCGGACTGGGCTTGTACTTGTATGCCCGCCTGGGTGGCCTGGGCCGGTTCGGGGAGTTGGCGATCGAGAGCCCGTGGCGTGTTCACCTGGCCGCCGCCGACCGCTACGGGGAGTACCTGGTGTTCTTCGTGGGGGCCTTCATTTGGGTGTCCGTGGTCTGGGGGCTGGTCAACTGGCTACCCATCGGCGGGCTGGACGGGTCGAAGATGCTTCGCGCCGTGCTGATCAGGATGCTGGGTCCGAGCGGCGATCTCCACTCCCGGATCATCGGGCTGGTCGTGGGGGTGGGGGCGGCGATCTGGGCCTGGCAACGAGGCCTGGTGCTGGCCGCCGTACTGGCAGTGGTGTTCGCCGGGGCGGACCTGGTGGCGTACCGGCGTCCCATCATCCGCCCGCCCTCACCCTGACCGCGACCCGCCCGAGCGCCTGCCCGGGAGGCGTGGTCGGAGATGCGTCGGACTAGGGCCCGCCGAGCGAAGCCCGCAATAAAGCAGGAACATTGTGGTTGAGTGATGGTCTCATTCGGATTATTAATCTACAGTATGTTTAGATGTACTATACGACGGCACGATTGATCACAGCCTGAACAGTGATCTCAGCCGAGAGCGAGAAAAATTTCAGCGAGTCAGAGAATTTCTTCCTCTGTTTGGTGACCTCGTTCGATCATAGTTCCGATACGCTACCTCGTGTAGCGATATCTATCCTGTATCGGAGCAGATCAAGCCATGAACCATCCGGTAGAGAAGATGCTATTCATCGTATTCGTAGCCGGGGCGCTGGCAGCGGTGCTCATGATTACAGTACCGGTCCGGACATCGCAGCAATCGGCCGCCTCATCGACGACTGTGCCTCCTCCGGAGGGGGAGCTAGAGCCCGGTACTGCCTCGCCGGAGTGGGCGATGCCTTCGGATTCGAACTCGACCGATGCTGGGGCGCACGGCGAGGATCGAACCGGCGCCGCAGGTCATGATCACAACCACGACACCGACCCGATAGCCGGGCCGACGGCCACCATCGTCCGGTATCCGCCCGCCGAGTCCGGTGAGGAAGTCGAGCGGGGATCCGCCCCATCGGACGTATCCGCAACCTTGGATCCGGCCGGTGAGTTCCGGGTGATGGAGGCCGGGCAGTGTCCTCCCATCGAAGAATTGTGGATCGCGGACGGCTATGCGGTCGAGGATCCTTGCACGCTGGCGGAGGTTCGCCGGGCGATTCACCTGGCATACACGGGCACGGACCGCCAGCGCCGTTCGGCCATCAGGAACGGCCCTTTGCTCGATGAGGTGTTCGCCGCACTGGACGACTTCGGCCGGACCCACGACGCCGTCCTCTACCACCCGGAGCAGCGCGGTCGATCCAGCGTGATACTCGAGGAGATGGTGTGGCGGGGCGGCCCCGACGCCGACCGGGGGGTGATAGCGGTTCGCTACCGGATCGACCATCCCGACTTCCCACCCACCGATTCCGTCTTGGACACCCTCGTTCAGGTAGACGGGGAATGGAAGGTCTCGTACAGGAGGTCCTACTGCGTGAAGGTGCTGGTGATCATGGAACACGTAGGAAGCGATGTTCGCTGTCCCCGTGACCCGAACCCAGAGATCAACGAGGACGAGGCGCCCGGTTCCACGGGTAGGTACTGATGGTGCGGATACGTAGGCACATCCGGGACCTCCCGACGCTTGCTCGACGGGCCCCTGCCGCGGTGGGCCCCCTCGTGCTGATCGGGCTGCTCGCCGCGGCTGCCCTGTGGGCTTCGGAGCCGAGCGCGGCCCATCCACCCGAGCGTTCGTGGCAGCCGGGCCGGACCGTGGCGACCTGGGATTGGGAGCAGCACTGGAACTACTGGAGGAAGCTGAAATGCCAGCAGACCAACGTAGAGACGGGTACCGGCGAGATCACGTGCGGGAAATGGAAGGCCGTCGGCAACACATGGAGAGCCTGTGGCCCCAGGATCAGCCCGCCGCAGCCCCGCATCAACAGCTGCGGTATCGGACGGGGCGGGCACGCTCCGCACGGGGACGGTGTCACGGTCAAGTACCAGTATCTGAACAGGCACGAGGACCGGCTCGGGCCCAAGTACTACATATGCGCGGGGAACAGGAACCTGCCGGCCGACACCAGCCCCGGCAACTGCGGGACCTGGGTGAAGGTGAACCATGCGCACTGTGCCGAGGATCGAGGCGCCCACCCGCCCGACTGCCCGACCAAGCCGGACGATCAGGAGATTCCTGCCGATTCCGTTACCGACACCACTCGAGGGACCGCCGCGACGACCACGCCGACCAGGACCAGGCCGACTAGACCGGCCTCGTCCACCAGACCGACCACACCTACCAGACCGACCACACCTACCAGACCTACCAGACCGACCACACCCACTAGACCGACTAGGCCGACCACACCTACCAGACCGACCAGGCCGACCACACCGACCAGGCTGACCACGCCCACCACAACCACCACGACTTGGCCCTCCACCACCACGAGCAGGCCCACTCCGCCACCTGCGTGCACGACGGCGAGCGCTGTCAACTCGTTCCATGACACCATTGATGGCATGGCCGACCCGTCTCTGGGCTTCAGGCCGGCCCGGAACGGCTACGTGCGGGTGCCTGTCCAGGCCTATTACCAAGGGGATCCGTCCCGGATCTATACCGAACGGATCGGTGGCGAGCAGGTGTCCATCCGGGTCTGGGTAAGCCGGATGGCATGGGAGATGACCGGCCTGGGGACGCAGGCCGGGACGGAACTCCGCAAAAGGACCTTCCAACGCCATGCAACGGACTACCAGGATGCCGGCTCGTTGAAGAGCGCGGTCGAAGTCCGGTTCGGGGGCAACGAGGCGGTATATCTCACGTCCTCGCTACGGAGCTTTCACCGGAACGGATACCCGGTGGACCTGACGGTGGTGTGGAGCGGTGAGTGCCAGGAGTCCGGTACCACAGGCTGGACGAGCCTCGGAACCCGGCGCCAGGAAGCCGACTTCTTATACCAGGTGCTCGCCATCCGGAGCCGCCCGAGCTAGGAGGGCGCCGAGCCACATCCCTAGACGTGACCGGCCAAGACGGGGCTGTCGGATGGGTCTGCCAGGGGAGTCGGAGTCCACCCGAAGTGAGTGGGAGCCCTCCGTTGTTAGCTGTTGAGAAAGCGACCTCCGAGGCAAGCGGACGCCTGTGGGAGCTGGTCTCCGATCTGGTGGCCGGTAAACTTGGGGAGCGCGAGGCCTCGGCCGAGTTGGATGAGTCTATGGAAGCGCCGTTGGAGATCATATTCGAGGTAACCGAGGCCGCGGAGGGTGGCTTCGACGCTCGGGCGCTCGGCCACAGCATCTTCACGCAGGGAGAAGACTGGGCTGATCTCAAGGCCATGGTCAGGGACGCCGTACTTTGCCATTTCGGTGACAGAGGCCGGCAGCGAATCGTCAGGCTACATTTCGTAAAGGACGAAGCCATCGCGGTATGAGACTGCCCCGCGACCTGTCGGGCGAAGATCTGGCTGCGCTGCTCAGGCGCCGCTACGGCTACCGGCTTGTGCGGCAAAGGGGCAGCCCGAATGCCCACTGCCGACTCGCCATTGACGACTGGCCACTGACTCCTGGCTATCGTCGGCCTTATGAGCGACGTGGTGGAGCGGGCCAGGGTCTGGATCCTGGGTGATCCCGATCACCGCACCAGAGCCGAGTTGAGCGCCCTGCTCGACTCCGGAAACCGGAACGAGCTGGCAGATCGGATGGACGGGACGCTCGCCTTCGGAACCGCCGGCCTGCGCGGGATCGTGGAGGCTGGTTCCAACCGGATGAACCGGGCCACGGTTATCCGGACCACGCGAGGGCTGGCCGACTACTTGCTGGCTCGCTACGGGGGAGTTCCGGCCGCTCCGGTGGTGGTGGGTCGTGATGCTCGGCCGTCCAGCGCTGAGTTCATGCGCGACACGGTCGGGGTATTGAGCGCCGCCGGTCTGCAGGTCAGGTTCTGGGAAGAGGAGGTTCCGACTCCTCTGGTGGCATATGCGGTCCGGGTCCAGGGCGCCTGCGCCGGTGTGATGATCACTGCCAGCCACAACCCGCCCCGAGACAACGGCTACAAGGTCTATGACGCCAACGGCGCCCAGATCATCCCCCCGGTGGATTCTGCCATCGCCGCGGCCATCGACCGGGTGGGTCCGGCGGCCGCTGTCCCCATCACGGACGCACCGCTCCGGAAGGCCGGGGAGGGGGCAGGTCCCGTTTTGCCGGATGTCTGGCACGGGTACCGGAAGGAGTTGGCCCGGCTGCGGTCGCCCGCGACGGTCGATCCGGGCTTGCGGATCGTCTACACACCGATGCACGGGGTGGGTTGGCGGTACATGCGCGAGCTCCTGGCCGAGGCGGGTTACCAGGATGTCCACCCGGTTGACGAGCAGGCCGAACCGGACGGGCACTTCCCGACCCTGCCGTTTCCCAATCCCGAAGAACCGGGTGCTCTGGACCTGGCGCTGGCCATGGCACGGAGGGTTGGCGCCGACCTGGTGCTGGCCAACGATCCTGACGCCGATCGGTTGGGAGTGGCGGTGCCCGGCGCCAAGGGATGGGTCAGCCTCACCGGTAACCAGGTGGGCGTGCTGCTCGCCGATCACATACTCTCGAACTGGCCGGCTCCCGAAGGCCCTCTCGGCAGGCAACCACTTATCATCAGCACCATCGTCAGCACACCGATGGCCGGATTGGTGGCGGCTGCAGGAGGGGCCCGCTTCGAGACCACCCTCACCGGCTTCAAGTGGATCATGAACGCGGCACTCGACATCGAGGCCGCGGGCAAGTCGGCCCTTGCCTTTGGCTTCGAGGAAGCTCTGGGCCATGCGGTGGGGGGCTTGGCGTACGACAAGGACGGCCTGTCAGCCGCCCTGTTCATGGCCGATCTGGCATCCGAGTGCCGGAAACGGGGTGAGACGGTGCTCGACCGGCTGGAAGCACTGTATCGCCGGTTCGGATTGTGGGTCTCGGTCCAGCGCAGCATCAGGAGGCCCGGATCGGCCGGAGCGAGCGAGATCACCGGCGCGATGAGGCGGTTGGCGGAAGACCCGCCGGACCGCCTCGGAGGAGTGGCGGTGGTAGGGATGACCGACTACCGGAAGGGTGCCGGACGGAGGCCCCGGTGGCTCGGGGCAGCGTCCCTGATCGAGCTCCGGCTCCAGGATCGAACTCGGGTGCTCGTCCGGCCGAGCGGCACCGAGCCCAAGCTTAAGATGTACGTGGATTCCACCCGCCCGGTTGCCGGACTCGATGACCCGTCCGGAACCGAACGCGACCTGGAGGTGCATGCCGGAGTGGTGGCGTCCGACCTGGCCGGCCACATCGGCCTGTAGATACGCAACACGTCCCGGGAGGAAACAAGATGACGGCGGTAACCGAGCTTTTCCAGAGTCCGAGGACCAAGCTCCGGATCGGGGGCGAGTGGACGGAGGGGGTTGGAGAGCTGGACGTCATCGATCCTGCTACCGAACAGGTGCTGGCGGCCGTCTCGACAGCGGGAGTCGGAGAGGCGCGCCTCGCGGTGGACGCCGCCGCCGAAGCAGCGCCCGGGTGGGCGGCCACCGCTCCGCGGCGGCGCTCGGACATCCTTCGCCGGGCCTACGAGCTGATGCTCGACCGGGAGGAACAGCTGGCAGAGCTGATCATCCTCGAGAACGGGAAGACCTATACCGACGCCATAGGTGAGGTTCGCTACGGCGCCGAGTTCTTCCGGTGGTTCTCGGAAGAGGCGGTCCGGATCATCGGCGAGATACGTACTGCTCCGCGGGGAGACAAGCGGATCGTCGTGCTGCCCGAGCCGGTCGGCGTCTCCCTCATGGTCACCCCGTGGAATTTCCCGTCGGCGATGGCAACCCGAAAGATCGCTCCGGCTCTGGCGGCCGGTTGCACCACCATCCTCAAGCCGGCCTCCGACACCCCACTCTCGGCCTTGGCGGTGGCGGACATCCTGGCGGAGGCGGGCGCCCCTCCGGGAACCGTCAACGTGGTGATGGCGCGGGGCTCCTCCGGAGTGGTGGATGTCATGCTCGAAGACCCGCGTGTGAGGAAGCTGTCTTTCACAGGTTCCACCGAAGTCGGTCGGATCCTGATGGAAAAGGCCGGGCGGCGCATCCTCCGGACCAGCATGGAACTGGGAGGCAATGCTCCCTTCGTGGTTTTCGAAGATGCCGACATCGAGGCCGCCGTCCAGGGAGCCGTCCTCGCCAAGATGCGTGTTGCCGGCGAGACCTGCGTGGCGGCCAACCGCTTCTACGTACAGTCGGGCGTGGCGCAACGGTTCACCGACCGCTTGACCGAAGCGATGGCGGGCCTCCGCATGGGGCCCGGCATCGACAGGTCCAACGATGTCGGCCCGATGATCAACACCTCTGCCGTGGAGAAGATCGATAGCCTGGTGTCGGGAGCGGTCGACGAACGCGCCTCGGTCCGCACCGGTGGAGCGGCGCCGGATGGTCCCGGCTACTTCTACGAGCCCACCGTGCTGTCGGAGGTCGCGCCCGACGCAACGATCCTCGGCCATGAGATTTTCGGTCCGGTGGCGCCGGTGGTGTCTTTCGACTCTGAGGAGGAGGTCATCGAGGCTGCCAACAACACCATCCACGGTCTGATCTCCTACGTGTACACGGGAGACATGAACCGGGCTTTCCGGGTGGGCGAGGCGATCGAGTCGGGAATGGTGGCGCTCAACCGGGGCATCATCTCGGATGAGGCCGCGCCCTTCGGTGGCGTGAAGGAGTCAGGCGTGGGCCGCGAGGGCAGCCACCATGGTATGGAAGAGTTCCTGGAGCAGAAATACCTGGCCTGGTAGTCCTGCCGGTGTCAGGTAGACGGAGGTACGGGAGGTAGGGATGAGATGGAAGAGGAACCGATCCCCGCGCGACGGCGGGGGCCGGGAGGTCCAGTTCGATATCACGGGAATGACATGCGGGTCCTGCGTGGCCAGGATCGAGGGGATACTGACCGACCAGACAGGCGTGGATGGCGCCAAGGTCGATCTGGCCTCGGGCCGAGCTCGGGTCACGGTCACGCCTGCTGCCTCCACCGAAACCATGGTCGCTGCGGTCACCGAGGCCGGGTACACCATGTCGCCCCTGCCCTGAGGACGGCCGGAGAAGCCCACCGCAGGTCCTGGAGCGGTTCTGATCTCCGCGAGGAGAGGGACGGGTGGCTGCGTCGAGATTGGTGACTAGACCATTAGTCTGGAGGTGATCGTTCTGATGGATCGACCAACGATGGTCGCGCGCGCTGGTGGTGGGAGGTGCGGTGTCTGTTGAGAGGGTGACCGACCGGAGTTCGCTGACAGGAGCGGCGGGATCACGCTCGTTCTCCGCCGAATCCGGAGCAGTCGGGCAGCATGTGGAACTCGATGCGGTAATGGCCAAGGCCAGCGGGGAGAATTTCCCGGTTGCGCTTCGCCTGCTCCCGAGAGACCTGCGCTGTCACCTCGAAGCCATCTACGGCTACGCCCGGCTTGTGGACGACTTGGGGGACGAGTTCCCTGGAGACCGGTCTGCGGCCCTTGACTGGGTCGACTCGGAACTGGACGCTCTTTTTTCGGGTTCTCCCGGCCATCAGGTGTTTCGCCGGCTGGCGCCCACGGTCCATCGTTTCGGCCTGCCGCGCCGGCCCTTCGACAAGCTCCTGGCGGCCAACCGCCAGGACCAGCACAAGACCCGCTACGAGACCCGCGCAGAACTACTTGACTACTGCGCTCTGTCCGCCGACCCGGTCGGGTACATGGTGCTGGCGGTCCTCGAGTCGATCACCCCGGAACGGCTAGCGGCGTCGGACGCGGTATGCAGCGGTCTCCAGATACTGGAGCATCTCCAAGACGTGGCCGAGGATGCCCAGGCGGGGCGCGTCTACCTGCCTGCCGAGGACATGGCGAGGTTCGGATGCTCGATCGAGGACCTTTCGGCGCCCGAAGCCGCGACCGGTCTCCGGGCCCTCGTGGCCTACGAGTCGGGATTCGCCCGTGAGTTGGTCGAGGAGGGCATTCCGCTGGTCCGGTCCCTGACCGGGTACGCCCGCCTGGCGATATCCGGATTCGTGGCCGGAGGGCTGGCAGGGTTGGATGCCATCGAGAAGGCCGGCTTCGAGGTGTTGGGCGGCACCCGGCGTGCCGGGCGATCACGCATCCTCCGGCGCTTCATCCCGGTCTACCTGGGCCGGCAACGCCAGGGGGACCAGGCGAGAGCAAATCCTTGACCCCCGAGCGTGCATACCAGAGATGCGAGCGGATTACGTGGGAGGCGGCCCGCAACTTCGCCTACGGGATCCGGTTGCTCCCCCCTCCCAAACGCCGGGCGATGGCCGCTCTCTATGCCATGGCCAGGCGCATCGACGACGTTGGCGACGGCAGCTGGCCCGGTGACCGCAAGCTCGAGGAGTTGGACAGGCTCCACACGGTGGTGGAGAGCCTTCGCGCGGGAGACGTGGAAGACCAGAACGACCCCGTCCAGGTGGCCATGGCCGATGCGGCGACCCGTTACCCGATCCCGGTCGGGGCACTGCACGAGATCGTCGAGGGTTGCGAGATGGACGTGCGAGGCGCGGAGTATGTCACGATGGAAGACACGGTCCGTTACTGCCGGCTGGTGGCGGGGTCCGTGGGACGCCTCTCGCTCGGTGTGTTCGGAACCCGAGGCGGGCGGCGGCGGCACCCGGTGGAGAAGAGCGAGGTTTCCCGGATGGCCGATGACCTGGGTGTGGCCTTCCAGCTGACCAACATGCTGCGGGACATCGCGGAGGACCTCCGGATGGGGCGCATCTACCTCCCCGAGCAGGATCGGGATCGCTTCGGGATAGCGCCGGGCCGGTGGACCCCGCCGGAGGGGGTGGGCGCCATGGTCGAATACGTGGCGGGTCAGGCCTCGATCTGGTTCGACAGTGGCCTTGCGCTGCTGGCGCATCTCGATCACCGCAGCAGGTCCTGTACGGCCGCGATGGCGGGAATATACCGGCGGCTCCTGCGGCGTATGCGCGCCCAGCCCACCCTTCCCCTGACCGAGCGCGTTACCCTCCCGGCCTGGGAGAAGGGCCTCGTAGCGGTCCGTAGCATCTCCGGCCTGCAGCCGTGAACAGCCGCCGCCCCCGGGTGGTAGTGGTGGGTGGCGGCCTGGCCGGTCTTGCCGCCGGTCTGGAAGCCGCTGACCGGGGAGCGTCGGTCACCCTGCTGGAACGGCGACCCCGCCTGGGGGGCGCGACCTGGTCCTTCAAGCGAAACGGGATCTGGTTCGACAACGGCCAGCATGTCTTCCTCCGGTGCTGCACCGCCTATCTGGGTTTTCTGGAGAGGATCGGCTCGCTCGGTGATGTGACCATCCAGAAGAGGTTGAGTATTCCCGTACTGCGACCCGGCGGGAAGGTAGGGACGATCCGGCGCACCTACGGTCCGGCGCCGCTCCATCTTGCGCCGTCGCTCCTGGCTTACCCCCATATCAGCTTGAGGGCCCGGTTGAAGGTCCTGGCTGCCGGTCGAGCCCTACGAAGGCTCGACCCGGAGGATCCGACTCTTGACAGGGTGTCTTTCGGTGACTGGCTGGCTGCCCGCGGCCAGCCGGCTGAGGCCGTGGAGCGATTCTGGGACCTGGTCGTGCTCCCGACGGTGAACGTTGCGGCCAGGGAAGCGTCCCTGAAGCTCGCTGCCAAGGTGTTCGTCACCGGGCTCCTGACCGACGCCGCGTCCGCAGACATCGGGTGGTCGTCGGTACCGCTCTCGGTGCTTCACGGGGACGCCGGCCGGCGCGCCCTGGAGGCTCGGGGGGCCGAGGTGGTGACCCGGGCACCGGTGTCAGCCGTTCGATCCGGTTCCGGGGAACGTCCGGTGGTAGCGGTCCGCCGCCGGAGCATTGAAGCCGATTCGGTGGTCGTGGCCGTTCCGCATGATGTGGTCGGCTCGATGCTTCCATCCGGTGCCGTACCCTTCCAGGACCGTCTGGACCGGCTGGGGGTCTCGCCGATCGTGAACGTGCATCTGGTCTATGACCGCCCCATAACCGACCTCCCGATGTTCGCTGCAGTCGGGAGCGATATCCAGTACGTGTTCGACCGGACCGGAGCGGCCGGCCTGGACGATGGCCGCCAGTGCCTGGCGATTTCCCTGTCAGCGGCAGATTCCCATCTCGGCGCGAGCGCGCCGGAGTTGGTGGAACACTTCGTCGCGGAGATGGCGCGGCTGCTACCGGATGCGGCCGGGGCGGTCGTGACCGAGTCGATGGTCACCAGGGAACCGAGGGCGACCTTCCGCGGAGGGCCGGGCACCCATCCTTTCCGAGCCGGTACCGGGTGCGGTATTCCCGGGGTCTTCCTGGCCGGCGCCTGGTCCGGCACGGGATGGCCGGCGACGATGGAAGGGGCGGTACGCAGCGGGGTGGAGGCCGGGCGCCTTGCGGCGGGGTTTGCCCTTCGGGATGTGAGCCCCGTAGGGGAGGCGGCTCCTGCGGCCGGTAAGGGAGCCAGGACGTGAGGCGCGCCACGCCGGAGTTGCTGGAGCGGACCCGGGTCATGGTCGAACCCGCCCTGATCGAAGCGGTGGGCCGGCTGCCGGCGAGCCTGGCTCTCCCGATCCGCTACCACTTCGGATGGATCGACTCGGCGGGTGTTCCGTTGCCGAACCCTCGCCACGGCAAGGGCATCCGGCCCACGCTTGCTCTCCTGTCGGCAGAAGCGGTGGGCGCAGCGGCGGAAGTCGCTCTCCCGGGGGCCCTCGCGGTGGAGATCGTTCATAACTTCTCGCTCGTTCACGACGACATCATCGATAACGATCCCGAACGCCGGCACAGGGCCACGGTATGGAAGGCCTTCGGCGCCGGCGATGCCATCATCGCCGGCGATGCGATGATGCTGCTCGGTCTCGAGCTACTGCTGGACCGGCCCGCGCTTCCGCGGGTGGCAGCGGCCGCCGACCTAGCGGAAGCCACTGCTTCGATGATCGCCGGGCAGCACATGGACATGTCGTTCGACCGCGCGGAGGCGGTGGATGTGGACCTGTGCTGGGAGATGGTCTCTCTCAAGACGGGCGCCCTGCTGGCTCATGCCGCGGCGGTGGGCGCCATCCTGGCCGGTGCCTCCGAAGGGACGGTCGGCGGGCTCCGGAGCTTCGGGCTCGAGCTGGGTCGGGGGTTCCAGGCCATCGACGACCTGCTCGGTATTTGGGGAGATCCCTCGGTGACGGGCAAGCCGGCCGGCAACGACCTCAGAGAGCGCAAGAAGTCGATCCCGGTGGCGGTGGCGTTGGCTTCGGGCTCCAGGGCCGGAGAGAGGCTCGCCGACCTGTATGCCCGGGAGCGACTGGATGATGACGGGATCGAGGCTGCCGCCGCCCTCGTCGAGGAAGCGGGCGGACGGGATGCCACGGTCTCCGCGGCCCGCGATTGCATGCGGCGCGCGGCCGATGCCCTGAGGGGGGCGGACATAGACCCGCAGGTAGCGGAGGAACTGGTGGACCTCGCCGCATTCGTGGTTGAGCGGGACTTCTGATCAGTAGTCAGTAGTCAGTAGTCAGTAGTCAGTAATCAGTAATCAGTAATCAGTAATCAGTAATCAGTAATCAGTAATCAGTAATCAGTATAATCCAACTACCAACTACCAACTACCAACTACCAACTACCAACTACCAACTACCAACTACCAACTACCAACTACCAACTACCAACTCGTTGATTAGAGCGATCACGCCGGGCCGATGTATGATTGAATCAGGCTGCCCTAACATCAGAGATCAGGTAGCCGTTAGGCGGATGATCAACCGCTCGTAGCACGGCCCCTTCAGGAGCCCGTATGTCGTATCTGCAGGCAATCGATATCTCCAAGCGTTTCAATGGCGTCTCCGCGCTGGCCGGTGTGGACATGGCGGTCGAACGGGGCGAGTCGCTGGCCCTGCTCGGCCCGAGTGGCTGCGGGAAGACGACGCTGCTGCGCATCCTTGCCGGCCTGGAGGTTCCCGACCGGGGCGACATCACGCTCGAGGGCAGGACCCTTACCGGTCCGGCCCGGTTCGTCCCTCCGGAGCAGAGGCGTATCGGGATGGTCTTCCAGGACTGGGCACTGTTCCCCCATATGACGGTGGCCAGGAACGTCGCGTTCGGGTTGGGCAAGGCGGGAATCAACCGCAGCCGGGTCTCCGAGACACTGGATCTGGTCGGCCTGTCGCATCTCGCGGACCGCTACCCCCACGAATTGTCGGGAGGGCAGGCGCAGCGAGTGGCGGTGGCCAGAGCTCTGGCCCCCCGTCCCCGGGTGTTGCTCTTCGACGAGCCGTTCTCGAACCTCGATACCGGCCTGCGCACCAGGATCCGAGCCGATGTGGCGGCGCTGATGAGCGAAGTGAGGATGACCTCCATCTTCGTCACCCATGACCAGGAGGAGTCTTTCGTGGTGGGCGACCGGGTGGCCGTGATGCGTGAGGGCCGGATCGAGCAGGTAGGCCGGCCGGCCGATGTGTACCAGCACCCCGCCTCCGCGTGGGTGGCGACCTTCGTAGGTGAGGCCAACGTGTTGGGCGGTGTGGCGACCAACGGGCATGTGTCCACCGCGGTCGGCGACGTTCCCCTGGCCGACCCCGTGAAGGGACCGTGCCGGGTGGTCGTACGTCCCGAGTACCTGGCGGTGGGCCGGGGGGACCAGGGTGTGGTCTCCTCAGTCGAGTTCTACGGGCACGACACCACCTACGAGTTGGCTCTCAACGGGACGAAACTGGTGGCCCGCGTGATCGCCGCACCCGACTTCGTACCCGGCGACCGGGTATCCGTGTCCTACGCCGGCCCCGGAGCGGCTGCCTTCACAGCCGGTACCCGTACCTGACGTGGTGACCCGCGGGCTACGGGTGTGAGCCTTCGGCGTAGAGCGGCACATCCATCTAACCATCCCGCCGGGGCGCCACCGGCCCGCAGCGGCAGGCGGTCCTATCCTTGGGGAGGGTACAATTCCCAAGATGCCCGAGACCGCCCTCCTAACCACCCACCGTCCCAGACGCGTGTATCTCGCCGAGCCGAATGGATACTGCGCCGGGGTGTACATGGCAGTCAAGGCGCTGGTCTGGATGGTCCAGATATTCGACAACCCGGTCTACTGCTACCACGAGATCGTCCATAACCGGTTCGTGGTGGAGTCCTTCGAACGCGCCGGGGTGGTGTTCGTGGATTCGGTCAACGAGGTGCCGGAAGGCGCTCCCGTGATGCTGTCGGCCCATGGCTCCGCCCCCCAAGTGGTGGAGGACGGGGAGAAACGGGCCGGGATCGTCATCGACGCCGTGTGCCCGCTGGTGGCCAAGGTTCATCATGAGGTCAAGCGGCGGGCTGCGAAGGGGTTCGACATAATCTTCGTGGGCCACGTTGGTCACGATGAGGCGCTTGGCACCGTGGCACGGGCGCCTTCGAACATCACTCTGGTCGAACCGGAGACAGGGCTGGCCGGGTTCAGGCCCAGCGATCCCCGGAAGGTGGCACTGTTCGCCCAGACCACCCTCGGGATGCACGAGTGGGAGGCGATCAGGGCCGAGGCCTCCGGGCGCTACCAGAATCTGGAAACCTCTCGCAAGAGCGATCTCTGCTATGCCACCACCAACCGCCAGGATGCGGTACTCCAGATGAGTGCCGAATGTGATCTGATCCTGGTGGTGGGTTCCGATAACTCCTCGAACACCAATGCCCTGGTCCGGACCGCCCGCATGCAAACCGCCGCTTACCGGATCGATTCAGCGGACTCGATCCGACCCGAATGGTTGGAGACCGCGGATGTGGTGGGCATAACGGCGGGTGCATCGGCTCCCGACCACCTGGTCCAAGAGGTGCTCGATCACCTTGATCCGGTCGAAGGATGGAGCCTCTACCGGGTTACGGAGGAGGACGAGTACTTCCCTCTGCCCCCCGGGCTGAGGTCCCTGCTGAATGCGTTGGTGTCAACCGTCCGGATCGGGTTCGCCGCCCCCTCGAACGGTCAGGGACCGCTCGACTACGACCGCCAGGTCACCGCCACCGACGCTCTTGCCATGCTGGAAGGGGCCTAACCCGAGAGGAAGGTCCGTTCGGTCATCCGGTCCTACCGGCGGCTGGATTCCTCGGCATAGCCGGCCGCGTAGTCGGTCGGCATTCTCACCGGTTGCGATCCTCCCCCGAGCCACTTGCCGGAAGCTCCTCCGCCTCGACGCGAAGGTCGGGTAGCCAGTCGAGCCAGGGCGGCAGGTACCAATTGCGCTTGCCGAGCACCTCCATGCTGGCCGGCACCAGGACCGAACGGACCAGCGTGGCGTCCAGTAGCACCGCCACCGCCAGACCGAAGCCCATGAGTTGGTTGATGATGGTCCGTCCCGTGGCGAAGGCGCCGAACACGACCACCATGATGAGGGCGGCGCCGGTGATGATCCCGGCGGTGGAACGGAGCCCGTAGGCCACCGCCTCGGTGTTGTCACCCGTCTCGTCGTAGCGTTCGCGAATCCGGCTGAGTAGGAAGACGTGGTAGTCCATGGACAGCCCGAAAAGGACGGCGAACAGGAACAGCGGTATCCAGGCATCGATCACTTCGGCCCGCTGGAATCCGAACAGGTCGATTCCGATTCCCTTCTGGAAGACCAGCACCAGCAGCCCGTAGGTGGCGCCTACGGAGAGCAGGTTCATGATGATGGCCTTCAGCGGGATGACCAGTGACCGGAAGACCATCGTCAGGATGAGGAAGCTGAGGCCGAGCACGAGGGCGAAGACGATCGGCGTGTAGACCCTCACTATCTCGAAGAAGTCGGCCACCTCCGCGGTGAGGCCGCCCACGTAGACCTGGGCGGGCGTCCCTTCGAAGGCAGTCGGGATGATCTCGTCGCGGAGGACCGACATCAGTTCGGCGGCCTCCGGGCTGCTCGGCCGGCCGGGGTAGGGGAGGGCCACGAGCGTCAGATCCCCGGCCTCGTTCACCTCCCGAGCAGGAGGCACGGGGAACCTCGGATCGGCGATGAGGGCGCCCTGCAACTTCCCGATCGCGGCTGCTATGGAGGGGTCGTCGGCGTCACCGTCCACGACTATCTCGGCCGGGCTGAGTATCCCGGCGGGAGTGACGCTCCCCACAGAGAACTCCTCCTCGAGGAGGAGGAAGGCTTCCTTGGTCTGCGCGCCGTCAGGGAAGGTGTTGACGTCGTTGAGTCCGGTCCGCATGTCCAAGTAGAAGAAGGACAGGGCGAGCATCGGGATGGCGACAAGGAGGATGCTGATCACCGGGCGGCGCATCACGAGCCGGGTGACGTTGTCCCAGAAGCCCTCTTGTGAGGTGTCGCCGCTCTTGAGCGAGAACCTGGCCAGGAATGGAATCGAGAGAAGGTCCACTCTCGGACCGAGCAACGCCAGGCCGGCAGGTAGCAGCGTCAGCGTCGCCAGCATGGCGAAGATCACCACCAGGATCGCTCCCAACGCCAGGGATTGGTAGAAGGAGGCGGGCGTGATCAGCAGACCGACCAGGGCCAGCACCACGGTGGCGCCGCTGAAGATCACCGTCCGGCCCGCCGTCGCGGTGGCGCGCCCCACCGCCTCCCGCGTAGGCCTCCCGCGCGCCAACTCTTCATTGAATCGGGAGACGACAAGGAGCGAGTAGTCGATGCCGACCGCCAGGCCGATCATCACCACCATCAGCGTGACGAAGAAGACCAACTGGAACTGCTGGCCTATGACGGCAACGCCTGCCATGGCGAGGACGATCGCCACCACGGCCAGGCCCAGCGGGAGCAAGGTGGCCAACACCGCGCCGAGGAGCACCAGCAGGATCACGAGCGCAACCGGGACTCCGAACCGTTCACCCCTCTCCAGGTCGTGAAGCGCCAGTTCGTTGGACTCGAATGCAACGCTGGCGTCGCCGCCGATCAACACGCGGAAGCCTGCTGCCCCGTCGGCTTCCTCGACGATCCGGATCACGTCGCCGACGTTCACCGTGGCCTCCTGGGAGGTACCGGTCATGACAAAGGCCATGATGGTGGTCTGGCGGTCACGGGACACCAGCACCGGATTGTTGGAAACGTAGAAATGGTCCTGCAGGGTTACCACGTCGGGTCCCAGCGCTGTGATCTCGGCAGCGAGCGACTCGACCTTCGTGCGGAAGGCGGGGTCGTCCACGGTCACGGACGGCGACTGGACCACGACCAGCTCGGCCAGCTGCCTGGGACCCCGCAGCCTGTCCTCGACGAGGGCGGAGGCCTGCTCCGATTCGTACCGGGAGGACAACCGGAACTCGGTGGTGGTGGCGCTGTCCAGCAGCCGGTCGATCAGCCCGAGCGAGACCAGCACCAGCCCCGCCCATATGCCGAGGGTGATCAGCGGCCGGCGCGCCGAGAAGCGAGTGAGCGGTCCGAGCATCAGGTCATCTCCTTCTTAAGCCCGCCGGTGAGGACATTCCTGGCAGATCCGTGACCGATGGTCGCCGGAAGCCGAACAGGGATGTTCGAGAACGTCCCTTCCCCACACTAGCGAGGTTTCCGTTACCGGCATGGCGGGTCGGGGCTTCGTCGGTCTTGGACGAACACGCGCCGGACACGGCGCGGTGATTGTCCCCGGTCGCCGGGAGGGCGAGTGGGGACCGGGTGTCCGCGCTCGGGTCTGGCGTCGCGCTATCCCGTGTTGCGCATGCCCGCCGCGATGCCGTTGATGGTCAGGAGGAGTCCGCGCCGGTATCTCTCGTGGTCACCTGAACGAGATCGCTTTAGCAGCTCGACCTGCAGCAAGTTCAACGGGTCCAGGTAGGGGTCGCGCACGTTCAGGGTGCGCCGCAACAGCGGGCGATCTGCCAGCAGGTCAGCCCCGGTCACCCGCCGGAGGGAGGCAACGGTGAGAGCGTACTCGGCGGCGATCATCTCGAACATGGGCCGGCGCTCGACCGGTACCAGGTTGTCGACGTAGTGGCGGGCGATGGAAAGATCGGTCTTGGCCACGGTCATCTCGACATTGGAGATGAAGGTTCGGAAGAAGGGCCACTCCTGGTACATCCGGGCCAGGTCGGCTCCGAGTCCCGCCTCCGAGGCCGCCGCGAAACCGCTTCCCACCCCGTACCAGCCGGGGACTATCTGGCGTGACTGGGTCCAGCCGAACACCCACGGAATGGCCCTGAGGTGGGTGACCCCCACCGTCTGATGTCGCTTGGCAGGGCGGGATCCTATGTTGAGCAGGCCGAGCTCCTCCACCGGCGTAGAGGTGGTGAAATACTCGACCATGTCCGGATCTTCGATGAACCGCCGGTAGGTCTCGTACGCGGCGGAGGATACGAGGTTCATGATCTCGTGCCATCGGCGGACGTCCTCGACGGCGTGGTGAGGGGCGCGGTGGGCCAGGGATGCCTCCACCAGCGCGGACAGGGCCAGCTCGAGGTTCCGGTGGGCGAGTCCGGCCAGACCGTACTTGTCGGCGATCACCTCGCCCTGCTCGGTGAGCTTGATGACGCCGTCCAGCGCCCCGTACGGCTGGCTGAGGATGGCGGCATGGGTGGGGCCGCCTCCCCGACCGACGGAGCCTCCCCGACCGTGGAAGACGTCGATTCGCATCCCGGAGCGGCGGGAGATGTCGCGGATGACCAGCAAGGCCTTGTGGATCTCCCATTGCGAGGTGGTGATGCCCCCGTCCTTGTTCGAATCGGAGTACCCGACCATCACTTCCTGGATCCCGCCGCGGAGCTCGAGGAGCCGGCGGTAGGCAGGCACCGCCAGCAGCTCCTCCAGGGTGGGTCCGATCAGCCGCAGGTCGTCGATGGTTTCGAACAGCGGGACGAAGCCGAGGCGCGCCACGCCCCGGACCGGATCGACCAGACCCACTTCTCGGGCCAGCAACATCGGAGCCAGCACGTCGTCCACTCCCCGGGCCATCGAGATGATGTAGGAGTCGATGACCTGATCGCCGAGTTCATCCAGCAGGTCCCTCAGCAGGCCGAAGAGGACCAGCGTCTCGTCATCACCTGCGCCGGTCCCCGGCGGCGCCACCGGCCGGGTACCGGAGAGCTCGCGTACCAGGAACCCGGTCCTGCCGGTCCGATCCAGGTCGCCGTAGCCGGTACAGAGGTAGGACGTGAGGGAGGCGATCGCCCGGTGGTGGTGATTGGTGTGCTGGCGGATGTCGAGCGCGGCCAGATGGAAACCGATCGTGGCCACCAGCAGCCGGGTCCGCGCCAGCCGGCCACCGGCTTGGAGGGTGCCTCGATTATCGCGCAGGGAGGATTCGAACACGGCGAGGTCTTCCAGGAGCTCCCGCGGAGAGCTGTAGGCGCCGGGCCTGCCGTCGCGCGTCTCGACGAGCCGCTGGTGGACGATCGCCAGACCCTGGCGGTAGGGCTCCCGGTCCTTGGTGGTTTCCAGCACATCGCGGTAGGACTCCCGGTGCCGGTCGATGAATGCCGCGAGGCCGTCCGATATCGCCGTGATGCGGGTGTTCGCACTCAGCTCGCCGGCCAGACCTACCACTTCGGCGATCAGGATCTCGAGGGCGGTTTGCCGCTGCTGTTTCAGGACGGTCCGGGTCATCTCCGGTGTGACGTTGGGGTTTCCGTCCCGGTCGCCGCCCACCCATGAACCGAACCGGATCGGGCTGCTGTCGGTTTTCAGCTCGCCCCCGATCAGACGCACCGCAGCGGCGATGTTGTCCAGCAGACCGGGTATGGCCTCGCGGATGGTCTGTTCGAGATAGTGGCGGACGAATCGGGCCTCGTCGATCGGGTTCGGCCGCTGGTCACGGAGCTCGTCGGTCTGCCAGATCGCCTCGATGAGTTCCTCGACCCGGCGGTCGATACGCGCCCGATCGGCCTCGGAGGTTCTCGGGTTGCTTCTGGTAGCAGTGGCGTCGGCGATCTCGCTCAGCTTCTCGAGGACGGTGCGGCGGGGGGGGGCCGCCGGATGGGCCGTGAATACCGGCTTCAGCACCGTCCGGTGGACCAGCGAGACGGCTTCGGTGGGCGGTATTCCCGACTCGACCAGCGCGACGAGGCTCTCCTCGAATCCGCGCTCGAGCGTGTCCCCCTCGGCGTTCAGGTCCTCCACCCGGTGGGCCTGCTCGGTGACGTTGGCGAGATGGAAGTAGACGGTAAAGGCCTTGGCCAGCTGGAGTGCCGCCTCGAGATCCACCTCTCGCAGCAGCTTGGCGAGCTCGTGGGATACCTCGACATGCGCCGACCGCAGCCGGCGGGATAGGGTCCGGACCCGTTCGACCGAATGGAGAAGTTCCCGGCCGTGCTGGCGGACCAGGGTATCGCCCAGCTGGCGGCCGAGGCGCCGGATATCGGCCCGCAGATCGGCGTCAGCTAGCTCGGGCGAGTCCGTCCGGTGAGACGGTTCAGGTATGTCCCCGGTGGGTCTTGCTCTCGGTTTCATGCGCAGCGGCTCGTCGTGAACGGTCCAACCTCCATTCTCGCAGCACAGGAATCCGGCACGTCGCTCTCGTCCCTATACCAAAGGGAGGGCGCCGGTTTACCGGCGCCCTCCAGGTGTGTTTCGGTTGTAGAAGGGATCGGACTAGGCGGCGGCCCTCGCCTCCGTGAGCCAGGCGTCCACTTGGGCCTGGTTGTCCGCGATCCACTGGGTTACCAGCGAACCGATATCTTCCCCGTCGTTCTGCTTGACGATCTGGAGCGACACGTCGACGACGTTGAGCTTGGCGATCTCGAGCAGCTTGGCGGCGGCCGGGTTGTTGGCCAGGAAGTCATGGCGTGCCGAGGCGATGACATCAGCAGCGACCCAACCGATCTCGCAGACCCCGTCGTCCGCTGCGCTGGGGCAGGACTCGGCGCCGATGGCGGCGGAGGTACCGGGCCTCTGGTCCCATTCCTCGCCGCCTTCACGGCCTAGCGGGTTGGAGTCGTCAATCGGGGTCTCGACCCCCACCCACACGACGTTGTCGCCTGGACGCAGAGCCGTGATGTACGCACTCGGTGTCCATGTGTAGGCGATCATCGGCTCGCCGGCGTCGGCCTTGGTCGTAGCCTCGGCGAACATGGCGTCGTAGCCGGCCAGAACCTGCTCGATGTTCTCCCAACCGGAGAACGCGATCTGGCTCTGGATGATGTCGTCACAGGTCCAGCTCTCCGGACATCCGTAGATGTCGGCTATGCCGTTGCCCGGGTTGGCGTCGTTGGCATCGTAGGCCGCGATGGCGTCGGGGTTGTTGTTCAGGTCGTCGAGGGTATTGATGCCGTATTCCTCCGCGAAGGACTTGGTGATCAAATACCCCTGCAGGCCGCCGGCGAGCATCAACTCACCTACGCGCCGCACATGCTCACCGACCAGGGAACCGTCCGGCAGCTCGGCGGCGAGCCAGCTGTTGTGGCCCGGGTACCAGCTGTTGACCCAGAAGTCGGCCTCGCCTTGGGCCATCGCCAGGTAGGCCAGCGACGGGCCCAACTCGAGATCGGCCGGATCGCTCACCTCGTAGCCCAGCATCTGCATGAGTTGGCGGAAGAGTTCGGCCTGGAAGTAGCCCGTCGACCAGTTGGCGCGGGCCATCGTGACACTGATTCCCTCGCCGGGAGATGCCATCATGGCCTCTTCCTCGGCCATCATGGCTTCTGCCTCGGCCATCATGGCCTCTGCCTCGGCCATCATGGCTTCTGCTTCGGCCATTTCCTCACTGTCGCCACAGGCAACAGCCACCAGCGCAAGGACTGCCAGCACCGATATTATCCTGATGCTTAATTTCATCATTCTCCTTTCTTGGTTCATTTGCGGTCTCGGTGATGCGGGGGTATTTGCTCCCGCGCATCGGTCTGAGGATTCACGTAGGGGCTCCGACCGTGGCCTTCGCTGCGGTATCGGCTTCGGTGGCCGAATCCAGCGGGTCTCCGTATACCTTCGAGCGGCGGAAATCCTTCAAGACGGCCATGGTCGAAGTGACGATGAGGAATCCGGCCACCAAGGCCAGGAAGGCACCTACCCCGCTGACGTAGTTCACATGCCCGGAACGGACATGGGTAAAGATCCAAGCGAAGCCGATAAACGCCACCCCGGCTCCTAGACCGGCCGTCACGGCGTTCCATCGCCACTTTCGCTGCTGGCCGCCGCCGAAGACGCCTGCGGCTGGTATGCCCGTAACCACCGCGGCGATCCCGAATACCAGCGCCCAGAGGCCTAGGCGTGGTCCCTCGCGGGTCAGGCCGTCTGTGATCACAACCTCCTGGGTTGCCTGCGCGCGGAGGCTCAACATCTCGGCGGCGATCGCTGCCCGCTCCTCGTCGGACGCGGTGCCTGCTCGCTGCTCCAGTGCGGCTATCTGGATCTGGAGCTCCGGGGTCAGGATTGCTTCCTGGCGTTCGTCCCAACTCCAGCCGGAAACCGAACCCACGACTAGCACGAGTAGGGCAATCGCGAGACCGACGAGCCGTTCCCAAGCCACACCGGAAGGAAGCGGATGGAGTGGGGCGTGATCCGCCGCCCTTATCCATAGCACGGCGCCGACGGTCGACAACAGCGCACCGGCGACCGCCACGTATACCCCTACCCCTTCACCGGGATCCACGGCGCCGGCTGCGACTCCGGCGTCGGTCACCGACTGGGCCAGGAGGTAGACGGACGCGATTACCAGAGAGGAGATTGCCGCAATGACGGCCCCGTCGGCTGCCAGCCATCGAGGCGCGCGACCCGGTCGGGCGCCGAAGGCCAGCACCGAAATCACTACGAACAGACCGAGCGCCAACAGAGCGATACCGAACCAGGATCCTCCGGAGGCCGCTATCCCGTTGAAGACCTGACCATCGAGTTCACCGTTGAGAGAGGTGTCGGCCCATCTTCCCCAGGCGCTCATCTTCCCGGCATTCGATGTCCACGGGAGCAAGACGCTCACCACCGTCGCCAAACCCCCGACAAGCGCCAGCAGCATCGGGAGGCGCTCGCCGGCGGTGATCGGCGCGTACACCTCGACCTCCTGGTGTTTCACGATGGCTGAGGGCTCGCCATCGGGAATCAGCATCTCCGGATCGCGCCGATGCCTCCAAGCCAGTTGGATCCGTCTCAGCAGGTTGGTGGAATCGGTGCCCTCGCGCTGCGACATCCGGTCGAGTACGACTGCCACCAGGAAGAAGGCCAAACCCCCGGCCGCGCCCTCTCCGACATCCTGGTTGTTTATCGCCCGTAGCAACACACGACCGAGACCGAACGAACCCATGATTGCGGCGATACCGAGCATCGAGATGGCGAGGAGGAGGGTTTGGTTGATGCCGGTCATGATGGCGGGCCGGGCCAGCGGGATCTGTACGTCGAAGAGGACGCGGGTCTCCGAGGCGCCGTAGGCGCGTGACGCTTCGACGACGTCGGCGGGTACTTGGCGGATCCCGAGGTTGGTCAGCCGGATCAACGGCGGGAGGGCATACACCATGGTCACCATCGTGGCCGAGACTTCGCCGAGTCCGAAGAACCAGATGAAGGGCAGCATGTAGACGAAAGAATGGACTACCTGCATGGCATCGAGGATCGGTCGGGTGACCTGCCAGACGCTGTCTATCCGACCGCAGGCAATACCGACCGGGATTCCGATCGCGACGCAGAGGATGACCGCCACGCCGATGAGGCCGATGGTGGCAGCGGTCTCTTTCCATTGCGCATCCGCCAACAATCCGCACAACGTCAGGGCCGCGGCTACGAAGACGGCAACCTTCAGATTACGAGTGAGCCATGCCACCAAGGCCATCGCCAGGACGATCCAGACCCACGAGATCTCGATGAGGAAGTCGCGGACCAGATTGCGGACCATGATCTCGAATGGCCAGGCCACTATGTCGAGCAGGACCTGGAGATTGACCGCGACCCACCTGATGGCCTGCAGCATCCAATCCCCGAAGGGGACTCTCCACTCGTCGAGAATGTTGTTGTCCCAGATCGAGACGCGTTCCGATGCTTGGGCGAGGATGGTGGTTGCGGGGGTGGGGATGTTCATAGGTAGGTTTCTCGTTCGAAGCCGTCGATGAGTTGTTCGACTCGTCCCATTTCTTCCATGATGTGGCGGGGGTCGAGGTTGCCTACGAG
>MKWU01000501.1_pt1 | contig 74629 bp, 67 predicted proteins | sample 809101 | NCBI WGS metagenome assembly MKWU01 (sample SAMN05860141, study PRJNA318959) | sponge metagenome | host: Aplysina aerophoba | place: Slovenia: Piran, Adriatic Sea, Gulf of Piran | collected 2013-05-07 | reverse complement strand
CCCTGAGCCTGTCGAAGGGTCCGTTGGCTGAGCCTACCCCAAGCCCGTTCGCCCTGAGCCTGTCGAAGGGTCCGTTGGCTGAGCCTACCCCAAGCCCGTTCGCCCTGAGCCTGTCGAAGGGTCCGTTCGCTGTGTCTGCCCCAAACCCGTTCGCCCTGAGCTTGTCGAAGGGTCCGTTCGCTGTGTCTGCCCCAAACCCGTTCGCCCTGAGCTTGTCGAAGGGTCACCCGCTTATCCCTCAACACCCCAATGCCGCATTACCCGATCCCGGGCCCCCAGGTGGTCCCAAAGTCGGCGCGGGCCGCCAGTTGGCCGGTGAAGGTGCTGGCATCCTGCAGGGCCAGGTACACCGCGCAGGGGCCAACCTCGCTGGGTTCCACCCGCTCGTGCCAGTCCCGCTGGGTCCACGGAATGGCGGCGGAACCCTCGCTGCGCATGGAGCCGGGGCTCAGGATGTTGACCGCAATATTGTAGTCCTTCACCTCGTCGGCCAGGCACAGGCTGAACATGTGCACCGCCGCCTTGCTCGCGCTGTACAGAACGCCGCCTCCCTGGGCCGGGTCGGTGGCCATCCGCGAGCCGAGGTTGATGATGCTGCCCTGACCCTGCTCCATCATAATGGGTAGTACGGCCCGGCTGCAGCGATATGGGCCGCCCACGTTGATCTGGATTAGCTGGTCCCACCGGGCCGGGTCAATCTCCAGGATAGTCTCCCCCAGCACCATGGTCCCGGCGTTGTTGAACAGGACGTCTATCTTGCCGTAGCGCTCCTTGGCCTGACGGACCATTTCGTTGACCTGCTCTTCGTCAGTGACGTCGCAGTTGACGCCGAGAACATCCCCGCCGGCATCCTGAATCTCCTGCACCGTTTCCTGCAGGGTGCCGGCCAGGCCCGTGGGAGACTGGCTGCGCGCGCAAATCACCACGCTGGCCCCCTCCCGCGCGTACTCCGCCGCAATGGCCTTCCCCAGACCCCGGCTGGCGCCGGTGACAACCGCGACCATTCCATCCATTTGACCCATAGCAGCCCTCCCCTGGCTAACTGGTCCGTCCCTCGACCTGCGACTGTTTGCCAGCGCCGGTCACTCCGGCTATATCCACCATCTTGACTCTTGCCCTGCCCGTTTGCCTGCCCTGGCGCGAAGGCCCTTGCCCGGACAGGATTTGACGCTTCGGTTTTTAAATTCAGTTGCCATGCACTGAACTACCGGATTACTGACATTTGCCCCTGGCAATGCTGGTTTGCATTTGCCTACCATTGACTCAGAAACTCGAGAGAGGAAGACCTGGTAGTCCTTAGTAATCTTGAGCGTTATTGCGGTCGTTCATCCCTGTGCTTGGGCAGGTCAGAAACGGAACAACCATTCATCTGTCTGCTGGCTGTGCTCACCAGGAGACCATCTCCAGATATGAAATGAGTGAAGATGGGCGAAAAAGGCTGGGATTTTCATTTTTTCCTTCGTTGCTTCCCTGTTAGGGAAAAAACCGTCGCGGGATTGCCCTGCCACCTGTCCTGAAAAATCCCTGGCAATGCCCTCCGGTGCAGGCCCTGCCTGGCCCCTCATGCCCGTTTGGCGGCCCGGGGATGAGGGATGGCCGCTGCCTGTTCCGGCGTGAAGTTGGCGAACCTCTGGGGGCGGTATGGGCCCAGGACCGCGTCCGCTGGCGTGCCGCCGCACATTTCCTGGGAGGCCAGCTGGCTTAACACCGGAGCCAGGGTAACGCCGCTGTGGGTCAGGGCTACGTACACGTTAGGCGCTTCGGACGTGAATCCCATCACCGGGTATCCGTCAAGGGGCATGGGCCGCCAGCCCACCGGCACTGGTACTGCCCTGGCCCCGGCCAGCCCTGGCAGGTAGCGGCGTGCCCGGTCCAGCAGGTCATCCGCGTGGGCTTGGGAATCGTCTTCGGCCAGGCTTTCCTGGTCGCCTTCCCCGATCATCATCCGGCCGTCGGCGCACTGCCGTATGTGAATTTCCCTTCGGCCGTCCTCCAGGGGTGGCGCGTACACCACCGGCACGTTGCGCAGCAGCGGCGGCAGGGAGTCGGTTCGTATGACCACTCCGGGGCTCTCCGCCCGGGGCACGTTGACGCCGGCCATGGCGGCCAGGGCCGTGGTGTCTGTCCCTGCTGCTATAACCACCGCGTCCACCTGCAGCGGCCCCGAGGACGTGTCCAGACCGTGAGTGCGGCCATCACTTCCCCGCTCAAAACCGACCACCTCCGTACCTGTCCGTACTGCGCATCCCATTTCCTGGAGGCGGCGCAGGCATACGTCCACCACCATCTGTGGCTCCACCTGCCCTTCGTTGGGGCTGTACTCGGCGGCAGCTACGGGTCCTGTCTCCAGCGCCGGTTCCAGCCCAGCCAGTTCGGCCGCATCGATCTGCCGCGACGGGTACCCCCACGACTGAAGCTGTCTCACGCGGCTTGCCAGGGGTTCAACGTCCTTCGCCCGGGCTACCCACGACACCTTGCCGCCCCAGCGAAGCCCCGTGCTTGCCGGGTCCCCGTCATCGCCGATGGCGGCGGCAAAGCGGGCCCACATGTCCAGGGAGCGTCGGTTCAGGTCGTGGTAGCCAATGGGCTCCTTGGCCCCGGCATTTATCCACGCAAAGCTGTGGCTGGACGCCCCATGCCCAGGCTCCCCCTTGTCCAGCAACGTTACCTGCACGCCCCTCCCGGCCAGTCGCCACGCGATGGCAGCGCCCAAGATTCCAGCGCCAATGACGGCCACACTTCCTGGCATATGGGGAGTCACCATGAATAGCCTCTCCTTGGTTCCGGCATGGGTTCGGCCGGTAGCGGTTACTGGAACCTGGGCATTACTTCCCTGGCAAACAGCTCCATGGAGCGCATTACCCGGGAGTGCTCCATGCTGCCGAAGGACATACTGGCTCCAAAGTATCCTATACCGTAGTCATCCCGCAGCCTGGTAATCTTCTCGACGCACTGGTCCGGGGTTCCGAAGTAGGCAGTGGTCTCCAGTTCCGATTCGTAGGTGGCCGGTTCCACCGTGCGGATGCTCCGCCAGTGGTCCAGGTCCACGTTGATTTCGTCGCCGTGGGTGATGGTGCGCCGGTAGCCGCCCAGATCCCGAACCCAGGTCAGGGACTGGCGGGGGTACTCCCTGGCCGCCTCTTCGTCCTCATCCAGATACACGAACCGGAAGTAGGGCATTGCCTGGATCGACAGGTCCTTCCCTGCTGCGGCGCACCGCTCTTCATACAGGGAAAGGAGGCCCAGGTTATCGACCTCGGGCATGGAAAAGCTGGTCAGGATTGGCAGGTCCCGCTCAACGGCCACGTCCACGCTGGCGGCCGTCCTCGATACGGCCAGGTACACGGGAGGGTGGGGTTGCTGCAGTGGGGAAGGGGCTATGGTCAGGTCCCTCACCTGGTAGAATTCCCCGTCGTAGGAGAAATCGGACTGAGTCCAAAGCCCCAGGATGATGTCCAGCGCTTCCTGGGTCCGGACGTCCCGGGTGTCGAAGTCTATGTGGAAGTTGCCGTACTCGTAGTCCGCAGAGCCGCGTCCAACCCCGAAGTCCAGCCGTCCATTGCTCAGCACGTCCAGCATGGCGCTCTCTTCTGCCAGGAATATGGGGTTATGGAAGGGCAGTACGCTGACCCCGGCGCCCAGGCGGATCTTCTTCGTGCGGGCGGCGATGTGGCTCAGCAGCGGCATCAGGGAAGGGCAGATGCCGTACCGGCTGGAATGGTGCTCGGCAATCCAGATGGAGTCGAAGCCCACCTCTTCGGCGTACTCGACCTGCTCCATCATCTCGCCGAAGATGCGGCTTTGGGCGCTGGTCTCCTGTTCCGTCCAGGAACCCAGCAAGAACAGGGCAAACTTCATGGCGTTGAAAGCCTCCTTCGGGCTGACGTGTTGGGGGCAGGCCGAGTTTATCTTTAATCTCCCCTTTGAGGCAAATCTCTCCTTGCCTGTGGGTGAGGGACTTTGCCCTTGTCCTTGCTGGTTCGGTCGTTGAAGCCGGCTTCATGCCCAGCGTATAGTTAGGAAGATGAAGGGAGGGGGCTGGAAATGGCAGAGTCGGAAGTGATTGTCATTGGCGGAGGCATTGCCGGGGTTTCTACCGCCTACCATCTGGCGCTGCACGGCCGCAGCGTTACGCTGCTGGAGCGAGGCGACATTGCCTCGGAAGCCTCGGGCGTAAACGCCGGGGGAATTGGCGCGCTCGGCTGGGGACATATCCCCAACCTGCAGTCATATCTGACGATGGGCAGCCTCCAGATATTCCGCAGCCTGCAACTGGAACTTGGCTACGACATCGAGTTTCGGGCGTCGGGCGCTTTGCAGGTCATTCAGACACCGGAGCAGTACGAGTTCTCGCGGGATGCCGTGCTATCCCTGAAGTCTGCCGGTTACACCCTGGAGTTGCTTTCCACGGCAGAGGCGCGGGGCATGGAGCCGGAACTGAATCCGGACTTGCCTGGGGCAGTGCATTTCCCCCTGCGAGCCCAGGCCGATCCGGTTAAGGCAACCCAGGCACTGGCCGCGGCTGCCCGTAACCTGGGAGCCCAGGTCAAGACCGGTCGGGAAGTAACCGAGGTGTCCCCGCAGGCCAACGGGGAGTTTCGGGTTGCCTGCGCCGGGGAAGTCCACACGGCGAGGAGCCTGGTACTGGCTGCCGGCGCCTGGTGCAGGCCGGTGGGCGAGATGCTGGGTTTGCGTATCGGCATAGCTCCGGTTCGGGGCCAGATGTGGGCCACGGAACCGCTGCCTCCCAGGATCTTCTTCTCCCTGTCGGCGGCCCAGTCTCCCCTGCAGTGGCAGAAGGGTCCGGCCAGCGACGCTACTACGCCTCCCGAGCTTACGCACGATGGAGACCGGCGGATTACCAGGCATCTCTACGGCCGGCAGACCAGGGATGGCGAGATCATCTTTGGCGGAGACCGGCAACTGGCCGGCTTCGACAAGACGGTCGAGCCCGAGGGCATCGAGGTGAACTTTGGCCACGCCAGGGAGATTCTGCCCATGCTGGGGCAGGTATCCATTGCCAGAACATGGGCTGGCCTGATGCCCTTTTCCCTGGACGGCAAGCCGGTCATCGGCAAGATACCCCAAGTCGAGAACCTGTACATCGTCAGTGGGCTGGCCTCGTCCGGGTTCGGGCGGGGGCCCATGGCCGGCAAGCTGATAGCCGACTACATCCACACTGGCCACAGACCGCCGGCGCTGGCTGAATCGGATGCGGCCAGGTGCGTGTCAGTCCCTGGCGACTGACAGGGGCCTGAAGCCGGCACATGGCAGCCTTGTTCCAGTTTCATACCAGCTTCGATTCCAGCCGGGGTACAGCCTGGACCGGGTTCCAATTCCAAGTTGACCCGGCAGTAGGGTAGAATAGTGCCACGTTTGGTAATGAGGGGGGCCGCCGGATGACCACTACTACCCTGGAAGACATGTTTGACGATGCCGAAAGAGGCCTCGAATGGCTGGAGAAGCTGGAGGCCCTGCAGGCCAGGTCTGCATCGGACCAGGCAGCCATTGAGGTGGCCGAGTACGTGATGAAGCTGCGGACTGCCGTTACCGAACTGGCGGGAGACCGTTCCACCGCCGAACTGAGCGGCTCTGTGGGTTCGGAAACCGCGGATCTGGTAGAGGAGTTGCGCGAGGCGGGAGACCGCGACTACTGGAATACCAAGATCCTGCCAGCCCTGCAGAAGACGGACACCTGACGGCGCTACGGGGCTTACCATGGGGCCCCGGCGGCGGCATGAGTTTGTGACGACGGCCTGCAACGATTTCGGCCGAGGCGGCACCAGGTTTGAACCCCGGCGGTCCTTGCGGGCGACCATTGTAGAGGTGCAAGTATGGAGTTTGAAGACATTCGTTCCTTCCTGGAAACCAACCATCGGGCCATAGTGCAAACCATCCGGCCCAGCGGGGCGGTACACGCCAGCGCGGTAGTCTGCGGGGCTTACGAGGGCTACATGGCCCTGGCGTCGGTATATCCCAGGTCGCAGAAGGTGCGCAACCTGCGCCGCAATCCCCAGTGCACCGTGCTGTGCATCACCCCCGACTGGCGCACCTACGCGGTGGTGGAGGGCAAGGCGGAGCTGAAGGGAGCCTTCAACACCGATGCCGAGGAACTGCGCCTGCTGCTGAGGGACATTTTCCGCGCCTGCAGCGGCAGCGAACACCCGGACTGGGAAGAGTACGACGAGGCCATGGTAAAGCAAGACTCGGTGGCCATCCTGGTAACCCCCGAAACGGTTTACGGGAAGCTGACTTAGTAACAAGCTGACCTGGCAATTGGCATGGCTGACGACACTCATGTTTTTAAGGGTTCCCGTTTCCTGCTGGGGCTGGCCGGCAGCGTTTTTGTGGCTGCGCTGGCGCTGACGGGCGGGTTGCTGATAATCCTGGGCACCCGTTCCGACGCGTACCAAGGTCTGGAGCGGGCGCTGGAACGGTTTGTTGGCGGGTGATTCAAAATGATCAATCGCCTTTGCGGTTGTAGTCAAATTAGTCCTTCCTGCTGGTTGGGTATCGGTTGTAAGCAGGCGACATACCAGAGTCCTGGTATATCGTTGCGCATGTCATCCTTTCTTACGACGGCTCTGGATTCCGGACTGCGCCGGAAAGACGGAACTTGGTTCTTGACGACACCCCCTAGACGGCAAGCAATGGAGGTCTGAACTGGAAGCTTCGGCACCGCAAAACTCTCTGGGAGGCCAGCCCCGCTACCGGCGAGGCGGGCCCTTCATTCTCACCAATTTGTCCATCGGCCACGGCTTTACCCACTGGTACGGCCAGAGCATAGTCGTGCTGCTGCCCATCATCCAGACGGCTATGGGCTTCACCAACTTCCAGTTCGGCGCGCTGATTGCCATTCTGAGCATCAGCGGGGGTGTGGCCAACATACCGACCGGCTTCATCGTGGACATCTTCCGCCGCCGGTGGGGGTTGATGCTGACCCTCTGCATGGCGGTGGCGGCAGTTGGGTACGGACTGGTGGCCGCATCGCCGGGGTTTGTCGTTCTGGCGCTGGTGTTCATCCTGCTGCCCCTGCCTGGAACGGTGTGGCATATGCCGGCCATCGCAGCCATTTCGCAGCGGTTCCCGGCCAGGCGAGGATTCAGCCTGTCCATGCACGGCGTGGGAGGTCAGGTCGGCGACAGCATTGGGCCGCTGATAGTGGGCGCGCTGCTTACGCTGTTCGCCGGCGCCTGGCGGCCGGTTGCCGTAGTGTACGTGTTCCCCGCCGTGGTGATGACCGGCGTGGTCTTCTGGGCCCTCTTCCACCTGGGTGGAGACGGGGAGGACGCAGGCCCGCGTACTGATATGGGCCAGCGGTTCAGGGACGCCGGAGGCCTGCTGCACAAGCCGGCAATCCTGGCCCTGGTGCTGGTGAGCAGCCTGCGGGACATGGGGTCGGTGGTGTTGATGTTCTGGCTGGCCAAGTACCTGCACGACCCGGTTGCCGAGGGCGGGCTGGGCTTTTCGGCCTTTATGGTGGGGCTGCACCTTACTCTGCTCCTGATACTGGGGGTGGTTTCCTCTCCCATAGCAGGGCTGCTGTCCGACCGCTTTGGGCGGAAGCTGATCCTGATACCATGCCTGACCGCCGTGGGCCTCCTGTCGCTGGCCATAGAACCCGTGGGCGCCGGCTTCATGCTGATGGCCATCGTACTGGCTATCGGGCTGTTCAGTTCCTCCATGAACCAGATTCTGCAGGCCACGGTGCTGGACCAGGTGGGACGGGGCACCGAGGGCGTGACCATGGGCATCGTCATGGGCGTCAACAGCGTCCTCAGCGGCGTGGCTCCCCTGATCGCCGCCGTGGTGGTAAACCAGTACGGGATCGGTTCCGTGTTCACCTACGCCGCTGTGCTTTGGGTGGGAGGAGCGGTGGCGCTGGCCCTTACACCCCTGCGGCCTCCGCCGGGTGTTCCGGCGACATAATCTCCGAAATTCCCGGCCTCCGGCGGGAACCAATCGCAGGGTCTTTCGATTGTCGATGGCAACTCCCTGGGTCAGTTCGTAGTGAGCCTGGACAACCATTCCGGGCGGCCCTTCGACAGGCTCAGGGCGAACGGTGGAAGAGCCTCTATCAGAATAATCGAAAGACCCTGGAACCAACCGCCGGTTCCTTGCGTCTCTATAATTGAGAAAGTACCCATAAACTCTTTCAATTTGAGGCGCAAAGATGACCCCCAAACTGGCCTTCGTTGTTCTCCTTGCACTGTCCGTGATGCTCGTGGCGGTGGCAGCCTGCCAGGGCGATACGGGATCTGGCAATTCCACCAGCACGGTAACTTCGGGCAAGCGTCCCAATGCCTCGGTTTCGGGCACCTTTACCTACAGGGAACGGCTGGCTTTGACGCCCGGGGCACGGCTGGAAGTCCAGCTTCGCGATACATCGCTCCAGGACGCTGCCGCTCCCCTCATAGCCGAGCAGGTCATAGAGAATCCCGGGCAGGTACCCATCAGTTTCAAGCTGGAATACAGCCGGGACGACATCAGTGACCGCAACACCTACTCGATCCAGGCCCGTATCACCGAGTCGGACGGGCGGCTGGCCTTCATAAACGACACTGCCTACGACGTAATCACCCGGGGCAACCCCAGCAAGCTGGACATGCTGTTGGTGATGGTCCAGCCGCCGCCTCCCGAATCCGGCGAGGAACCGGTGGACCCCAACGCCTGGGTTGAGAAGGAGTATCCGGTGGTGGGGGCGGAAATGCTGCCTCCCCACGAAGGAGACTTCCTCCGGGTCTGGTACCTGCAAAGCCAGACCGAGAACTGCTCCAGGCGGCGCGACCAGATGGTAATGGTCAACGACGGCGATATAGTAGTCAGCCTGACCCACATGGTCCCGCCGGCGGCCGAGTGGGCGAGGCCCTGCGACGAGAACCTGGTTGAGCTGGATGAGCACATTGATCTGACCGGCCTTATAGAACCGGGCAAGACATACACGTTGTTTGTGAACGGCAACATAACCGGCACATTCTCCCGTCCTCCTGACGACTTTCCCTTTCCGGTGAACGTGCAGGCTGACATTGTGGAGGCGGAACTCCGGACCATTGAAGGTCCGCCTCTCATGTATGAGCTGGCGGTGACCTACGGGATTGCCGCAGGCAGCGGGTGTTCCCATCCGGACGGCTTCACCGTGAGCCGCCGGGAGGCCGAGGTCATTGATGTCACCCTGACTTACTACCGGGTGGCGCCGGATGAAGGTTCCATAATCTGTATTACCGACTACCCGGTGGAGGAAACAGTTATACCGCTGGGGCGCCACTTCAGGAGCGGCCAGCAATACACGGTCAGGTTTAACGGCGAAGAGGTCGCCAGCTTCGCGGGCCGGTAGGAATGGTGCGGGCTGAAGGGGCCTGGCAAAGCCGGCGCACGTAGAGCCTGCGGAGTTCGACAGCAGCGACCGGGGCGGGACCAGTGGCCGGGCGGGGCAGGGGCCTGCCGGACCGGGGCGCGGTGAGCCGGCGCATGCTGGCAAGGACCATGGCGGCGGCGCAGACGATTTGACGGCTCTTGGCAGCATACCATCCCCGGTCCTCCCGGGGAGGACGGTTGTAGGGCAGGAGTTTTACCAGTTTCTCGCGGGGCACCTCGGGGAAGAGGCTGGCCAGGATGCCCTGGGCGTCGGGGATGTCGCCCTGCTCACGACAGCGTTCCAGGTACTGGAACAGGTTGGTGTAGGTGTTGAAGCGGAAGCCCCAGGATGCCAGGTGACGGATGAAGTCGTGGCTGTCGGGCAGGGGCAGGCGGTCGGCGGCCATGCAGGCCCAGTCGAGGGAGAGTTCCTCGGCGATGGGGAAGACCTTGAGGATCTTGAGTTCGGTGGCGTACTTGCGCTTGAGGGTGTTAACGCGGTTGCGGATCTGGGTGATGGTGTACATGGGTTTGCTCCGGTTAGAGAATTTATTTGCTGGTGGGGATTGGGGAAAATTAGTTTTTCGGGGTTATTTGCGCTCATTTGTGCGGGGGCCCTCACCCCCGGCCCCTCTCCCAGAGGGAGAGGGGTGAAATTTGGTTATTGGCGATGCATGGGGTCATTTTTGGTTCCCTTGTGGGCCAGGGTCAGGGGCGGGTTTCAAACCCGCCCCTACGGTTGGGGCGGCTCTCTTTTGGGTATTGTCTTTTGATGGTAGGGGTGGGTTATCCAGGGTGGGAAGGGGGTGGTGTCAGTGGGGGGAGTTTTCCAGGCAGGGGGATGTCCTTCGACAAGCTCAGGACGAACGGGGGAAAGTTAGTCCACGAAGGGGCATGAATTTTCGCGAATTGGGGTTGGTTGAATGGGTGGGACACAGGGCAGACACGTGGGTGTGCCCCTACTGGGGGTTGGGGGCTTTGGCTGGGATCAGGATGACATGATTTCATTGCGGAGAGACTACCGATGGCGGTGGTTGAGTTACCCCTGGCTTGTAATGTGGCGGCGATTTTAGGCCCTTCGGCTGCGCTCAGGGCGACATGACTTATGGCCAGTGGTGGCCTGCAACCCTTATGTTGAATCTAGAACGCGATTGTCCTGCCAGAGTGGAGGTGTAGTTGGCTGAATGCGGGTATGGTAGTATCAGTTGCGGAAGCTGGGTGGAGAATTGTGGTTGTAATTCGTGGTATAGGGTTCTGGTTTCGTAGAGCTGGGGTGAGATGAGCGTGTCGCAGGAGCAGGATGCAATTGTAACGCGGGGGCTGGTGCGGGAGTTTGGGGCGGTGCGGGCCGTGGACGGAATAGACTTGTCCGTCCACCGGGGCGAAATTTACGGGTTTCTGGGGCCCAACGGGGCGGGCAAAACGACTGTCATCAGGATGCTCATAACCCTGCTGTCGCCGACGGCGGGGTCCATATCGGTGGCCGGCTTTGACGCGGTAGCCCAGCCCGACCAGGTGCGGCTGCGGATCGGCGCCGCACTGCAGGAAGCGGCCCTGGACGAGAATCAGACGGGTCGGGAACTGCTTACGCTGCAGGGGCGGTTATATGGGCTTAGGGAGCGGGAAATCGCCTCCCGGATGGCCGACCTGAGCGACCTGATTGATATTGGCGATGCAATGGGGCGGATGATTGGTACCTACTCGGGGGGAATGAAGCGTCGGCTGGACCTGGCGGCGGCCCTGATTCACCAGCCGGAAATCCTGTTCCTGGACGAACCCACCACCGGCCTGGACCCCATAAGCAGGAACCGGATTTTCGTAGAGGTGGGACAGATTAACACGGAACTGGGCGTGACAATATTTCTGACCACCCAGTACCTGGAAGAGGCCGATGCCCTGGCCCACCGGGTGGGGATAATCGACCGGGGACGACTGGCCGTCCAGGGGACGCCGCTGGAACTGAAACATTCGCGGGGCTCGGACCTGATAATCATCCACATGGATGCACCGGTATCGGACAAGGCGCTGGCCGCGCTGGAGGCATTGCCGAATGTGGAGGGAGTAGATGCGCACGAATCGGAACTGACGGTCAGCTCCGGGAATGGGGCGGCCCTGGTGAGCGCGGTGGCCCTGAAACTGAATGAAATGGGAGTGGGCGTGAGGGAGTTGACCCTGCGCACGCCCACCCTGGACGACGTCTTCCTGCAGGTGACGGGTTCCAGGCTGCAGCGGGAAGAAGCGGGACAGGAAGACGACTAGCCTGCGGACAGACTAACCTGCCGACATAGTTTTCCACGTGATACACCAAAGGAGAAAATGATGGCCGTCGCATCGGGCGCCACATCGATAACGGTACACGCCCGCAAGGGGGGGTTCTTCAGGGATGTTCTTGCCGTGGCGCGGCGGGCGGTGCGCGCGATGCTGCGGGACCTGGAAACAGTGATACCGGCCCTGTGCATCCCAGTGTTCATGTTCGCGGTGACGGTGGGAGCGCTGCAGGACTTTGCGGAGAATATCCCGGGGCTGGACTACCGGGCGTTTCAGTTGCCGGTAGCGGTGCTGTTTGCGGTGACCGGCGTGTCCCGCGCCATTACGGTGGTGACGGATATACAGTCGGGCTACTTTGACCGGCTGGTGATAACTCCGGTGAACCGGGGAGCGCTGCTGCTGGGGCTGTTGATGGCAGACTTTGTGCTGATTGTAGCCCTGACGATTCCCGTGGTGATAATGGGTTTTATTGTGGGTGTCCAGTTTGAGACGGGAGTGCTGGGAATTTTGACGTTCATGCTCCTGGCAGGGCTTTGGGGCCTGGCATATAACGGATTTCCTTACGCCATTGCCTTCAAAACGGGGAATGTGGCCGCGGTGAACCTGTCCTTCCTGCTGTTCTTCCCTTTCCTGTTCATGACGACCCTGTTCATACCGCAGGAACAGATGACGCCGTGGCTTTCCACCATTGCCGACTACAATCCGGTGACCTACCTCCTGGCGGCCGAGAGGTCGCTGATTACCGAGGGATGGAAGGCGGACGATATTATATTCGGCCTGATTGCGACGCTGGGGGTGGGAGTGTTCAGCCTGTTCCTGGCCCTGGCGGCGTTGCGGGGGAGGGCTACGAGAAGGTAGGGGATAAGCCGGGGCGGCCAGACGTCCCCGGGGTTGGCGCCAACTCCATAAGCGACTGCTGGCGACGGGGGAGTCGCGTTTTGAGGAAATTGGCGTTACGCCGGGATTAAAAACATCCCGCAAACCAACTTTCGGATCCGCAACCGGGTTGAGGGGGGAGGATTTGAGGCCCTTCGGCTGCGCTCAGGGCGACATTGGGGGGAGGTGTCCACAGAGGGGGGCGGATTTTCGGGAATTGGGTTGGTTGAATGGGCAGTATCCAGGGCAGACACGCAGGTCTGCCCCTACCGTGGTTTGGGGGCTTCGGCCAGGCGCAGGGCGACATTGGCTTGTGGGTGGCGGCGGGGTGGTTCGACGGGCTCACCACGAACGGATTCAGGTTAGGGGCGGACGGGTGCGAGGTTCCCGCCTGCGCGGGAAAGACATGGTTGGGGGTCGGGGACGGTGGGGGTTATGCCATTCCCCAAACCGGGTTTCGGGCCTTTGGCCGGACAGGCAGGAGGGATTTGAGGCCCTTCGGCTGCGCTCAGGGCGACATGACTTATGGCTTGGGGTGTTTTGCCACTTATGGTCTGAATCTATCTGCCACTTATAGTCTGAGTCTAAAAGGCGATTGCGCTGCTGGTGGTGGTCTGCCATTTGTACGTGGAATGCCTGTATGCTATAGTGCGCCGCAGGGGGTTGCGGTGGACATAATACAGAGATTAGAGGCGGAAAGAAAAGCTCTTTTCGTAGAACTTGACGGGGAAATAGGCAGTAAATCGGTGCTGGGAGCGATGGAGCAGGTGCCCAGGGAGCGTTTCGTGCCTCCAGATGTTCGGTCCCTGTCCTACCAGAACATCCCCCTGTCCATTGGTTCTGGGCAGACAATTTCCCAGCCCTACATGGTTGCCCGAATGACGGAGCTTCTGGAGCTGAGGGGGGACGAGAAGGTCCTGGAAGTGGGCACCGGCAGCGGGTACCAGGCAGCCATCCTGTCGCTGCTGCTCCCGCGCGGACGGGTTGTGTCGGTGGAACGGGAACCGGTACTGGCGGAGGCCGCCCGAGCCAGGCTGGAAGAACTGGGCTGCGACAACGTGGTTGCGGAATTCGCCGGCCCGGTTCTGGGTTGCCCTGACCAGGCTCCCTTTGATGCCATAATCGTTACGGCCGCGTGCCCGGGGTTGCCCGATACGCTGGTGGGGCAGCTGGCAGTTGGAGGGCGGCTGGTGGCTCCGGTGGGGCCGAGGGATGAACAGAGCCTCATCCTGGCCCGACGGACCGAAGAGGGTTTGACCATTGAGGTACAGGGCAAGTGCCGCTTTGTGCCTTTGCTGGGGCCGGAGGGCTTTGGGGAGGGTTGAGGTTGGCCCGGGCGGCAGAGGCGATTGCTCTGGCCCAGCGGCTGTCGTACGGTTCCTATTCGGGTGGTTTCATTTGTGAGGCAAGGGCAGACACACAGGTCTGCCCTTGCTGTTCCGGGCGGCCCTTCGACGGGCTCAGGGCGAACGGTGGAAGAGACTCTACCAAAATAAACGGTGGAAGAAACTCTACCAAAATAATCGACAGACCCTGGCGGGAAAGACGGGGGTCAGGGCAATCGCGGTTTCGGGGGGATTGTGGTTGCGCAAGGATTGAAGATTGCAAACTCCGTCCCGCAGACCTGCTTTGGGACCCACAACCGGACTTCAGGCAGGTTTCTAGGCCCTTCGGCAAGCTCAGGGCGACATGGTTGGCGCTCAGGGCGACATGACTTGAGCCTTGTAGAAGTGTGCCACGTCCCGCAATCCGGCTTTCGGGCTTGCGGCCGGACAATCAGGAGGAAATTGAGGCCCTTCGACGGGCTCAGGGCGAACGGTGGAAGAGACTCTACCAAAATGTTCGAAAGACCCTGGCCAGTGGCTAACGCCCCATTGACTATGGGTGTTTGATGAACGTAGAATGGGTTTAATAGTGTGAGCAATACTGCTTTCCTACAGGAGGGCTGAAAATGGCAATAACCATGGATGGCGTGGAACTGGGTGTACAGATAACCGCAAAGGCCGCTGAGAAGATCAAGTACTTCGCGGAGAAGGAAGGAATCGGGGACAATGTGGGCCTTCGGGTGGCGGTCAAGGGCGGAGGTTGCTCCGGCCTGACCTATGACCTGAAGATTACCGACGAGGAACTGGAGAGCGACAAGATCGTCGAGCAATTCGGCGTCAAGGTGATGGTGGACAAGAAGAGCTACATCTACCTGGTGGGCACCGAACTGGACTTTTCCGACGGCCTTAACGGCAAGGGTTTTACCTTTGAAAACCCGAACGCCAAGAAGGCCTGCGGCTGCGGCACGTCGTTCAGCGTGTAGTTTCTCACCGGGGCGGCGGCTCAAATTGCCGGCGTCACCAATTGAGCACAGTTACAAATATGGGCCTGGCTGAATTTCAGCCAGGCCCGTTTATTTGCGGGAGACGTTTCCGACGTTGAAGAAAATTGCGGAAATCGTCCAGCAAAGAGGTCTTTTTCGATATAATCCTTAGCCTGCGCCAACCTGCCAGCCAGAATAGAGTTGGTCTCCACCCCTTGCCTTGCCACCCTCGTCTGCGATAAAATGCTGTCGAATTTTTCAAGACTTTTATAGATTTTTATAGATTTATGGCGAATCTTCAGCTCACAGATCGGACTCAGTGGCTGTCGCTGAGTGAAGCCTGCAACCTGCTTAAGGTCAGCCAGGTGACATTGCGGCAATGGGCTGATGCCGGCCATCTGCGGGTTTATCGCACGCCGGGAGGCCATAGACGCTTTGCCCGGGAGGACCTGCTGGCCCTGACAGAGCGACCAGCGAACTCCCACGCAGGGGAGACGCCGGAACGGGTTGAAGATGCCGCTCTGCGCCGCATTCGCCGCCGCCTGAGCCAGGAAGAGGTAGCCCGGCAGTCGTGGTACCAGAGCGTACAGGAAGAGGGTCGGGACCGGATGCGCCTGTTTGGCCGCCGCCTGCTGTCCCTGCTGGTCCAGGGTCTGCCCCAGCGGCGGGCTTCGGGGCGAAGGCAGGGGGTGCTGGCCGAGGCGCTGATGCTGGGCCACGAGTACGGAGCGGAGATGTCGGAACGGGGGGTCCCGTTGAAGGACACGGTGGAGGCCTTTAATTTCTTCCGTACCCTGGTTCTGGATTCCACCAGTTCCGGTTCGTGGGGCCCGACGCTGGAACTGGCCGACCAGGTGCTGGTGGGAGTGGTGGAGTCGTACCAGAAGAGAATGGAGGCGGCCCTGGCGGACAACTCACCCGCAGCGGAGGCCGCTGGCAAGAATTTTGGAGGCTGACTGATAACTGATGGACTTGATTGATCGCAAACTTCTGAACCTGATCCAGGGCAAGTTTCCCATGGTGGACCGGCCGTACATGGAACTGGGAGAAGAACTGGAGATTGGCGAAGACGAGGTAATAACCCGGCTGGACGATCTGAAGCGTCAGAACGTGGTGCGCCAGGTGAGCGCCATATTCGACACGCGCCGCCTGGGGTACAAGACCACCCTGGTGGCCTTTGCCTATGAGCCGGACCAGTTGAATGAGGGCGCGCTGTTCATCAACCGGCACCCGGGGGTCAGCCACAACTATGCGCGGGAGGGGTCTTACTACAATCTGTGGTTCACCCTGGCAGTGCCGCCCGACGGCGATCTGCAAAGCACGGTTGAGTGGATGGCAGAGGAGACGGGGGCCCTGAACTTCCGGGTGATGCCCACGCTTCGCTTTTTCAAGATCGGGGTCAACTTTGACATGGTCCAGCAGCGCAGCGCGGCCCACAACTACAACCCCGACAACATTGGGGAGCGCACGCCGGCGCCGGACTGGAACCAGGCGCAGCAGGTTTCGGAATTCGACAAGTCGGTCATTCGCGAACTGCAGGAAGACCTGGAGCTGATTCCGCGTCCCTTTGATGCCATGTCGGAACGCCTGGGTATCGACAACGCCCGGCTGTTCGCGCTGGCTGATGAATACCAGGAGCGGAAAATAATGCGCCGCTACAGCGCGGTGCTGCATCACCGGCGTTCCGGTTTCCGGGCCAATGCGATGGTGGTGTGGCAGGTGCCGGCGGAACGGGCCGAAGAGGTGGGAATGACCATGGCCCAGCATTCGGCGGTGACCCACTGCTACGAGCGGCCCACCTTCCCGGACTGGCCATACTCCCACTTTTCCATGATTCACGCGACCACGCAGGACGAGTGCGAGGAGATTGCCAGGGAGATCAGCGAGGCTACCCAGATTACGGATAACCTGCTGCTTTACAGCACGCGGGAGTACAAGAAGACCCGGGTGCGTTACTTCGTGGAGGACTACGAGGAGTTCTGGGAGAACGAGCCGGAGATGGAAGAAGCGGTGCAGGACTAGCAGGCCAACAGGTTTGAAGTGATGGCCGTTGATGGTGGATTGTTATTCCGGTCTTGAGGCGGAATCCGGGCGGGTTGCGAGCGGTGAACTGCATGGTACAAGAGGGGCTCTGGATTCTGGCTTTCGCCAGAATGACGGTTGAACCTCAGGCCAGCGTTACGGGCTGTTGAAGTATCAGCTGAGAACCACCGATGAACGATAAACGATGAACGTTCGCGTTCGAGAGAAGACATAAGGACTAAAGAGGAACCAGATGCCCGATTACTACCCCGTTTATTTGAACCTGGCAGGGAAGCGCTGCGTTATTATCGGCGGCGGTACCATTGCCCAGGGAAAGATTGGCGCCCTGCTGCAGGCGGGATGCCAGATTACCGTTATCAGTCCCGATGCCACGCCGGGTATTCGGAAGGCCGCCAAGCGCGGCGACGTTACCTGGCTGGAGCGGACTTACCAGGCGGGCGACCTGGAAGGGGCCTTCATTGGCGTGGCGGCCACCAACGTCTGGCACGTTAATCGGGAGATTTTTGAGGAGGCCGAGAGACTGGGCGTACTGCTGAACGTGGTGGACGACCCGGACCTGTGCAGCTTTATTGCACCGTCCATAGTGAAGCGGGAACCGGTGACCATGGCCATCTCCACCGGCGGCGCGAGCCCGGCGCTGGCCCGCAAGCTGCGGGAAACCCTGGCCAATGCCGAGGCGCTGGAATGGGCCGACCTGGCCGATGTGCTGGCCCAGGCGCGCCGGGTCGTTAAGGAGAAGCGCATAGCAATTGACCCGGAGCGCTGGCAGTGCTGCATCACCCGGGACCTGCTGGAAATGGTACAGAAGGGACGGAGTGAAGAGGCGCTGGAACTTCTGCTGTCCCAACTGCAAAGTCCGGAGACGCCTGGAATGTGCCAGGACCTGGGCAAGTGCAATACCCGAAGCTGCCAGATCCGCCAGGCTGCCCGCGAAGACAAGGCCAGGACAACGGAGGCGGTACGGTGAGCCTCCTTGTCCTTGGCGTGAACCACCGCACTGCCCCCGTGGAGGTGCGGGAAAAGCTGACCGTCGATTCCGCCCGTCTTCCGTCCGCCCTGGATGCGCTGGCTGTCCAGGTGGCCCCCGGCGTAATCCTGTCCACCTGCAACAGGCTGGAAATCTATGCCCGAACCGATGACAGTCTCGACGACTCCCAGTCGGTGTCGAAACTCCGGGAGTTCGCGTCGGCATATTCGGGCGTACCTGGGGAAGAACTGGCGCCCTACCTGTATCACCACCTGGAGGGTGACTGCGTAAGGCACCTTTTCCGGGTGGCAAGCGGGCTGGATTCCATGGTGGTTGGTGAATGGGAAATACTGGGACAGGTGCGTTCGGCTTTCATTGCCGCCAGCAACCCCGAACCCGGGGTCAGTTACGTTAAGGGCCCCCTTTCCCGCCTGTTTCACTATGCCCTGCGGGCGGGACGGCGGGTACACAACGCGTCCCACCTGGGTTCCGGCGTGGGCGATTACCGGCGCCGTTCGGTCAGCCACGTGGGAGTCCGACTGGCCCACCGCCTGCTGGGCGACCTGTCGCAAAAACAGGTGCTGCTTATCGGGGCTGGCAACGCTGGCCAGCTTGCCGGCAGGGCCCTGGCAACGACCGGAACGGGCAGCCTGGTGGTCACCAACCGGACCTACAGCCGGGCCGAGACGCTGGCTGCTGAACTTGGAGGGTCGGCCGTTCCATTTGAACTGCTCGCCCAAGCCCTGGGGCAGTCTGATGTTGTCATCAGCACCACGTCTTCTGAGGACTACCTGCTGGGGCCGGCGCAGGTGCGGGAGATAATGGCGGCGAGGAGCGACCGGCCGCTGCTCATGATTGACATAGCCGTGCCCCGGGACATTGATCCTGAGGTGGCGCTGGTGGAAGGGGTCAGCCTGTATGACATTGACGGCCTGAGCCGAACTTCGGATGCCGGCAGCGTGGGGATGGAACCGGAAATAGCTTTTGCGGAAGAGCTGGTAGGGCAGGAAGCCGAGGGATTTATCGAGTGGTGGGAGTCGCTGGACACGATTTCCGCCGTAGCCACAATCCGGGAGTATGCCGAGGAAGTGAGGCGCGCCGAGGTAGAGAAGACCTTGGCCCGCCTGCGGCATCACCTGGGCTCGGACCCCGATGCCGACGAGGATGCGGGCCTGGAAGACCTGGCCGCTCACCTGGATGCCATGACCGGCGCGCTGGTCAAGAAGCTGATGCACCACCCCACCATGTACCTGAAAGAAAGCAATGATCCCGCCCGCCAGCGGGTCATAAAGGAAATGTTCAAGATGGACGGGACCGGTGGACGGCATGGGCGGCGCTAGCGAAGAGAGCATCGAAGCCTCAACCAGGGATCACGAAGATAACGTGGTCAGGGTGGGAACCCGGGCCAGCGCATTGGCCCGCCTGCAGACGGATATCGTCCTGGAACAGTTGCGACCCCTTCACCCCGACCTGGAATTCCAGGTAGTCACCGTTACCACCCACGGCGACGCCAACGCCACCGCGCCCCTGGCCGGCATGGGCCTTGGGGTGTTCGTCAAGGAAATTGAGCAGCAGCTAATGTCCGGACAGCTGGACATGGCCGTGCACAGCCTCAAGGATATGCCTACCCTCCTGCCTGAAGGCCTGGTACTGGCCTCGCTGTTGCCTCGAGAGGACCCACGGGATGTGCTGGTCGATGTGTACGGCTGCTCGCTGGAGCGACTGCCCCAGGGGGCGCGCATCGGGACCAGCAGCCCCCGGCGCCAGGCCCAGTTGTTGAGCCGACGCCCTGACCTGGAAGTAGTGCCCATTCGGGGGAGCGTGGAGACCCGCCTGCGCAAGGCCGGAGGCGAGGAGTGCGAGGGAGCGGTACTGGCCGCCGCCGGACTGCTGCGGCTGGGACTGGGCGACCGCATCACCGAGTACCTGTCGCCCCAGAGCTTTGTGCCGCCGCCGGGGCAGGGGATCCTGGCGGTGGAAACCCGGGCCGGCGATGACCGGATGATGGGGATTCTGAAGACGATAGACCATGCCTCGACTCGATATGCGGCCACTGCCGAGAGGGCTTTCCTGGAACGGCTGGGGGGCGGGTGCCAGGTGCCGGTGGGGGCGTATGCCCAGTCGGACGGGGACCTGATGAACCTGACGGTGTTCCTCGGTGCGCCAGATGGGTCCCAATCGTTTCAGGCCAAGGTAAGGGGTTTGACGCGCTCTCCGCACCAGCTGGCCGCCGACGCGCATTTGGCGATGGTGGAACGGGGTGGGGGAAGGTTGCTGGAGAATGCTGCCGAATAGCCTGCTCTGTTTGCCTTGAACCAACCTGCTGGCAAGAAGATAATCATAATCGCGGGGCCTAACGGGGCGGGGAAGACGACCTTTGCGAACCAGTTACTTTCCGGGGACCAAGCCGGTTATCCCTTCGTCAACGCGGACATAATTGCTCGTGGCCTGAACCCCGGCAACCCGGAGTCAGAGGCTTTCAGGGCTGGCCGGTTGATGCTCCAGAGGATTCAAGAACTGGTGGACCAAGGCGTGAGCTTTGCCTTTGAGACTACCTTGAGTGGGTTGGCATACTCCCGGTCAATCCCTCGCTGGCAAAGTTCCGGTTTTCGTGTGGAGCTTTATTTTCTCAGCCTTCCCGACCCTGATATGGCCGTAAGTCGCGTATATAATCGTGTCATGGAAGGGGGGCATAACATTCCTGAAGATGTGATTTGGCGACGGTTTGAGGGAGGGCTGAGGAATTTCAACCGAGTCTATAAGGTCCTGGTGGACAAGTGGTCGTTGTGGGATAACGCTGAGGGGTATGCAATTCTCCTGGAAGAGGGGGAAGGGCAATGAAGAATCCGGAGAGACAACGGGGAATATCTCCAGTTTCAACCGAATCCGCCAGAGCATTGGCCGCCATGCGCCGTGCCTCCATAGTTGCCCGCCGCCGCGCTTTGGAAAATGCGGGAGGGGTTTATATTTGGCGAGATGGCGAGATGGTGTGGGAAACTGATCCCAAGGAAATATTCCCGGAGGGCGTTGACACCAAGATTTGTGAATGCGGGAGGGTTTTGGTGAAGGACTCTTTGGACCCTCTAACGGAAGAGTTCATCAACAACCCCAAGCTGGAAAGGTACAAGTAGGTGACCAATTTGTCCGGCAAAGTTTTTCTGGTAGGGGCGGGGCCTGGCGACCCGGGCCTGATTACCGTCAAGGGCATGCGCTGTCTGCAACGGGCGGATGTGGTGGTTTATGACCGGTTGATGGACCCGACCCTGCTGGAGTCGGCTGCCCCGGACGCTGAGCTTGTTTTTGTGGGGAAGGAGCGGGGGAGGCAGGCGTTGACCCAGGACGAGATTAACGACCTGCTGGTGGAGAAAGCGTCCGAAGGGAAGGAGGTGGTACGCCTGAAGGGCGGCGACCCCTTCGTATTCGGACGGGGGGGCGAGGAAGCCCAGGTACTGGCCCGGAACGCAATCTCCTTTGAAGTGGTGCCCGGCATTACGTCTGCCATTGCCGCGGCCGCCTATGCCGGAATTCCCGTGACCCAGCGTCGCATGGCTACCTGCTTCACGGTGGTCAGCGGCAGCGAAGACCCCACCAAGCCCGAGTCTTCCATTCCCTGGGACGTGCTGGCCCGCACCGGCGGCACCCTGGTGGTCTTGATGGGCTGGGCCGCGCTGCAGTCCATTCTGGAAACGCTGCAGCGGGAGGGCATGGCGCCGGACACGCCGGTGGCTCTGGTGCAGTGGGGGACCTGGCAGAAGCAGAAAACGGTGGATGGCAGTCTTTCTGACGTGGTTTCCCGGGCGAAGGAAGCGGGACTGACACCGCCGGTGGTGGCCGTAATCGGGCCGGTGGCGGGTTTGCGGAAGGAAATTCGCTGGTTTGACCGAAAGCCCCTGTTCGGCAAGCGAGTGCTGGTAACCCGTTCCCGTACCCAGGCTTCCCGGCTGCGGACGCTGCTGGAGGAACAGGGCGCGGAGTCCCTGGAATTACCCTCCATCGCAATCGCGCCGCCGGAGGACTATGCGGCGCTGGACGCGGCGCTGGCTAACTACGGGCTGTTGCCACTGGAGACTCCCTTTGGGACCATCAGCAAGTTCTGGATTATCTTCGCCAGCACCAACGCCGTGGATGCGGTATTCGGGCGAATTGAGGCCTACGGGCAGGACTCGCGAGTCTTTGCCGATTCCACTATTGGGGCCATCGGTCCGGCGACCGCCGCCGCCCTGGTGCAGAAGGGAATACGGCCGGACTTTGTACCGGCGACCTCCGTTTCCGAGGCTGTGGTGGAAGAACTGGCCGGCCGGGAGTGGACGGGTGTCCCGGTGCTGCTGCCGGGGGCGGACATTGGCCGAGACGCGCTGGCCAAGGGGCTGGCCGATATGGGAGCCCGGGTGGAGCGGGTGACTGCGTACCGTACTGTCACACCGCCGGACGCTGCCCAGAATGCCCGCACGCTGCTGTCGCAGGGTGTGGACGCCATAACCTTCACGAGTTCATCAACTGTCCGCAATTTGCTGGAAATTCTGGACGGGGACAAGTCCTCGCTGGAGTCGTCGCTGATTGCGTGTATTGGCCCGGTTACGGCAGGCACCGCAAGGGAGCTGGGGCTGAGGGTGGACCTGATGGCTGATGAACATACAGTGGAGGGTTTGGTGGAGGCGCTGGTGGGGCACTACGGCGCTGGGTAGCCCTTTCCGCCAGACACCGGCCAGACTATGCATTGCGTTGGCTGGCGTTCGTGTCCATTACTGAATTGAGGAGAAGAAGATGACCAGCTTTCCCGATATGAGGCTGCGCAGGGTGCGGGAGTTGGAACCGATGCGCGACCTGGTGCGCGAGACCCGCCTGAGCGCCTCCAACTTTATCTATCCCCTCTTTGTTTCCCACGGACAGGGCGTCAAGCAGCCGATCGAACCCATGCCCGGCAACTACCAGCTTTCCCTGGATATGCTGGAGGAGGAGATAACCGAGGTTGTGGACCTGGGCATTCCCGCCGTCCTGCTGTTCGGGCTTCCCGAGGAGAAGGACCCGGTGGGCAGCGGCGCGTATGACCCCGAAGGCATCATCCAGGAGGCCATCCGGGTTATCAAGCAGACGGCGCCGGGCCTGATGGTGGTGGGTGATGTGTGCCTGTGCGAATATACCGACCACGGTCACTGCGGCGTTATTGACGGGCAGCGCATTGACAATGACCAGACGCTGGAACTGCTGGGGCGAACGGCCCTGGCCCAGGTGCAGGCCGGCGCCGATATGGTTGCCCCATCGGCAATGATGGACGGGCAGGTGCGAGCCATTCGCGAGACGCTGGACGCCAACGGCGAGGAGACGGTTCCGGTGATGGGGTATGCCGCGAAGTATGCCTCCGCATTCTACGGGCCTTTCCGTGTTGCCGCCGATTCCACGCCCCAGTTTGGCGACCGGCGCAGCTACCAGATGGACCCAGCCAACCGCCGCATGGCGATGCGGGAGATAGAAAGCGACATTGCAGAGGGCGCGGATATCGTAATGGTCAAGCCGGCTCTGGCCTACCTGGACGTGATCAAGTCGGCCCGTGACAGGTTCGACCACCCCATGGCGGCCTACAACGTCAGCGGCGAATTCTCCATGGTCAAGGGGGCGGCAAAGCAGGGCTGGATTGACGAGAAGCTGGTAACCCTGGAACTGCTGACAGCCATCCGGCGGGCCGGAGCGGACATTATAATCAGCTACCACGCCAAGGAGGCAGCCCGCTGGCTGAGGGGTGAGGAGTAGCCCCAAGGCCCTGCTGTCGGAAGGTGTTGCCCAGGAAATTGCGGAAATGCACGTCTTCAGCGAACTGCTGAAGAGAGGCGTGGCAGTTTACCGGCCCGTGGGATACATCGGCCCTGATTACCTGCCAAAAGTTTCTGGCGGGCACATCGTCGAATTAACTGTATCAGCCAGCAGCGATGCGAAAGGAGTTTTTTCGATTCCAGATTTCGCAATCGACGAATCTAGAGGGAATTGCGTAGTATTGGCAAGGACGGCGCCCTGCGAGTTGCCAAGGCCATCGCTGCATTGGGTCATAACCCTTATCCTGCCGGTTCATTGAGGCTGCGGGGAAACAGCGATATGCGGCGCATTCGTGTAGGCGACTGTTGAGTACGGGGTTATAACACCGATGTCTGGGACGGCAGGAACGTGAACGATGTCCCCCCAACCATCCTCGTTTGGGAAAATTCGGACCTTGGGGTCCGATATGCTATGGCTACCTACCTCTCGCTGGATGACGCTCGAACGGTGGCCGCATCCCTGAGGTAGTTCTTTAAATCGAAGGAGAATATTGCGATGGGGACAAGCATAAATTATGGGGTCAGAGTCGCCTTCGCGCTGCTCTTGTGGATGTCGCTTGCGGTCGCATGTACCGCGGGCGACCCCTCACCCTCGGCAGGAGAGCCGACGCTATCTCCGAATGCCGGTTCCATGATGTCCGTAGTCCCGCCCGAGGGAGGGACGCCAGTGCCCATGCATCTCTTCACTCCTGAGGCCGCCACCGGCCAGGCAAAACCCGCGGCAAGAGAAGTAGTGACAGGGGATCGGGCACCTGAGGCCACGGAAATGGCCCAGAGGGACCCGCCAGTCCTGACCATGGGCGGGGCGCAGGAGCTCTTGAGTTTTCCGATCCGGTTTGCCGAAGACGTCCCCGAAGGCTATGAGCTGGATCCGTGGGTGACGATGCGTAAGGGGCCCATGCCCGGTGACGCACCCCGAGGGGCGAGCGTCCGCTACATACCCGAGGTCGGAGAGCCTTTCCAGCGCGAACTGATTGTTGAGCAATTCCTGGGTAGCGAGGAAGGCTTGTATCCTGACGACCTTACGCCGAGCGCGCCGGAAATGGTTGGACCGTTTGAAGCACAAGTCTACGAGATCCCGGAGGCGGGAATTTTACGCCTGTTTTGGAGAGATCCTGAGCTTGGCGTAAACTACGATGCCTTCAGCACCCTCGGGAAGGCAGAGACTCTGCATATTGTTAGTTCCTTCAAATAGCGGTTTGCAGAGGAGGGCGAAAGGCCTGTCTGCGGGTTATCAAACCCTTTGGGAGGCCACTATTGAGTCGGTGACCAGGCAGAGTTTGCCGTGGGTTTCTCTTACGAAGTTAATGCCGTCATTTCAGACGGTGACCATCGAAGGGATTCACCGCCGAAACGAGAGACCCTACCACCGGTATCGCTGAGCCAAATATTCGCAAGTCCGCTCTCAAGATGTGGCCCGCCAGGGTCGGACCAGATTCCGGCGGCTAATTGAACCTGGCCAGCTGCACATCCTCACCAGAAAAGTATCCCGCTGGCTCGGGAAAGAGGAGTAGCCTTTGCTCCGGTTTGGGTTTGATCGCTCGATACTCCAGCGCCAAAGGGATTTCCGGCTGCCCGAGGGCATTGTGGCCGCCAGGGAATCGAACGCCGGACAGTGGATAGAGGACCGTTTGCAACCCTGGGGAAGGGAAGGAGTGACACTGAGGTCGTTTCTTCCCGATTCTTTTCCCGCTTATGCCCGCATTTTCCACCCTTTCTACCTGGACAACGACGAGGCTTTGGACAATGACGAAGGCCAACCCGTTGGCTGGTCAACGGTAGCGGGGTGGAACGGCGCTACCGTTCACCCCCTGATGCAGATTGAGAATGTTGCGAAGGCGCCTTTCCCGCACTGCCTAGACTGGGGGGAGCTACCGGAAGTGGGCAGCCTTCCCGTTGCCGAGAGCACAGCGCTGGCCGGGGCGCTACGCGATTTCACCGCGACGCCGGACAGGTGCTACCTGGGCTACTGGGAAGGCAATGGCTACTTCCCGGGAGGGACGATCAGGTACCTGGGCCATGAGCCAGGCCTGCTGTCGAGCATTGAAGACCTGGTCCAATACATTTGGGGCAAACTTCGGCCCGCTCCCGATCCCGTGGCAGGGGTACCCCGACTGGCGGGGCAAAATCGGGACTATCTCCTCTATTCCGGTTCCCTGGATGTTGTGCCCTCGCTAAGCCGGTACCCACCGTGGGGACAGTCGCCGAACCTGTGGTGGCCGGAGGACCGGGCCTGGTGCGTCGCCACTGAAGTTGACGGGTACGACACCTATGTGGGCGGCAGCGAGGCCTGCATTGAGGGGATACTGGGCTGTCCGGAGCTGGAAGCTCTGCCGTTTTCCATAGAGGACCGTATTGACGGCGGTGCCGATATGGTTAACACTTAGAAATTATCTCAAGGCTGGTACGTTGCACACCAACAGGTCCTCCGGGCAACCTGTTCACCCCCACCCTAACCCTCCCCCATCAAGGAGGAGGGGACTTTTGAGATAGTTTCTTAGCCAGCCATCAAGACTATTCCACCAACGAGGCCCAAATGAACCAGTCCAGGTCCCAACAGCTATTTGAGCAGGCCCAGCGTTACATCCCCGGCGGCGTTAACAGTCCGGTACGGTCGTTCCGGGCCGTGGAGGGAACGCCGCCATTTATTGCCCGAGGGCAGGGCTCCCACGTCTGGGACGTGGACGGCAACGAGTACATTGACTACCTGGGCTCCTGGGGCCCGCTGGTACTGGGTCACGCCCACCCCGCCGTGGTGGAGGCGCTGCACCGGGCCGCAGAGGGGGGAACCAGCTTCGGCGCGCCCGTGGAGATGGAAGTGGAACTGGCCCGGACCATCTGCGAGGCCCTGCCATCGGTGGACAGTGTACGGCTGGTCAGTTCCGGCACCGAGGCGTGCATGAGCGCCATTCGGCTGGCGCGGGCGTTTACCGGCCGCAGCAAGGTTATCAAGTTCTCGGGCTGCTACCACGGCCACGCCGACGGGCTGCTGGTACGGGCCGGGTCCGGGGCCATGACCCACGGCATCCCCACCAGCGCCGGAGTCCCCGACGCTTACGCCGCCGAAACCCTGGTGGCCGATTACAACGACATTGCCTCGGTGGAAGCCTTCTTTGAGGCGTGGCCCGACGCCATTGCCGCCGTGATTGTGGAACCCGTGGCCGGCAACATGGGCGTTGTACCTCCGGCTGAGGGATTTCTGCAGGCGCTGCGGAAGGTTACGTCGGACAACGGGGCCGCGCTCATCTTCGATGAAGTGATCACCGGCTTTCGGATAGCGTACGGCGGGGCGCAGACTTTGTTTGGCGTCACTCCCGACATTACGTGCCTGGGGAAGATTATTGGCGGGGGATTGCCCGTAGGCGCATACGGCGGACGGCAGGAAATCATGGAGATGGTGGCGCCCCTGGGTCCCATGTACCAGGCCGGAACTCTCTCGGGAAATCCCCTGGCGGTAACCGCCGGACTGACCACGTTGACGGAACTGCAGAAGGCGGATACGTACGAAAGGCTGGAGTCTTTGGCGACCCGTCTTGCGGACGGCATTACCCAGGCCTTTGCGAGCGCGGAGATTCCCGCGACGCTCAACAGGGTCGGTTCGATGATGACGGGTTTTATGAACCCCGGGCCGGTGGACGTTCTAGCCCAGGTGGAGCAGTCCAGCACCGAGTTTTACGGCCGGTACTTCCACGCCATGCTGGAAGGCGGCGTTTACCTGGCCCCGTCCCAGTTCGAGGCCGGGTTCGTGTCGCTGGCCCACACGGAGGAAGATATTGACCGGACGGTGGCGATTGCGGGGCAGGCGCTGGAGGGGTTGCGGTAGGCAGCCAGTAATTCAGGGGAAGCTCACCGAAATGGGAACCGTTATTAGAACAGGCCCAAGAGCGGCTTCAAATCCAGGTACTTCACCCCCATTCCTTCGGCAGGCTCAGGACAGGCTCTAGCCTTCCCCCGTCAAGGGGGAAGGGATTTTTTGATGACTTCCAGTAGAGGACAATGGAGCGCCTGGAGCTTTCTGAGGAAGAGGCGGGCTGACTGGCCCGCTTCTTCTTATTTGCAAACGCACTCAGGATTTGCAAACGCACGCAGGGGCGGGTTTTAAACCCGCCCCTGCGCTGTAGAGGTCCTTTTGTAGAGGTTCTGGGTCCGGTTACTTCTAGGTTCCGTAGCGGGCGGCGGCGTGGGGGTCGCTGTACTCGACGCCCTTGGTGGCCCAGAAGGCGGCGGCGATGCTGTCCACGGAGGCTACCAGTTCCTCGCAGGCAGCCATATCCACAACCTGGCGGCAGCGGCCGGCCAGCTTCAGGGCGGCGTTGAAGGAGCCGTGCAGGTCAAAGCCTTCGGGCATGTTGGGCCAGGCGTAGTCGGCCCAGAGAATCCGCAGTTCGCGCTTGCAGATCTCGGCGTGCTCTTCCTTGGTGGCGACGTAGCGGGCCATGGTATGGGCATAAGCCACGGGATCGTCACCGGCTTCCAGGGCCTGCATCCGCAATACCATCTTCTGGACGGTCTGGGCTGCTATCTTGGCGGAAACGGGGTCGTAGATGCCGCAGGGGATGTCACAGTGGGCCTCGGCCTCCTGAATTTTCAACCATTGCAATGGGCTAAACATTCTTGCTCTTCCTCAATTCTCAGGATTTCCCGTATCTACGGGCAGTCCCAAGATTACAAGAAATCCCCCATTGGCGCAACCCCCGGTATCGCTTGCCGGCATTCCGTTTGAGGTGGACCCGGGGCAAGGGGAAAGCAGACACGCCGGTGTGACCGTGGGGCAGACCAGGAGACAGAAACAAACCAAGTCTGCATCTATCCCCAGGGCAATCGCAGGAGCGTCAAAGTGGCCAAGCTTTCAGGGAACGGACAACGGGATATTGTGGGGAACATAGGACGGGGGTCTGGATTCCCGCCTGCGCGGGAAAGGCGGCAGGAGGGGTTATGGGACCGAGTCAGAATTCATGCGATAGCCTTGCATCTATCCCTCAAGAAGGTTGACCGGACAATGACAGGCAAACATAATGAGGCCGGCGTTTTCCGGCAGTTTCCAGTATCCAACCCTTCCCTCCCCAATGCTGGGGAGTCCGAGGTGTCTGTGGAACCATCCCTGAGACGAAAGCGATTCCTGCTGCTGGGCGCTGCGGCCATTCTGGTGGCGGCCGTGGCGGTCTTGTACCTGCTGGGCAGCGTTCTGCTTACCCTGGGAATCAGCGCGGTGATAGCCTACGTGCTGCTTCCGGTGGCGAAGCTGATGGAACGGGGCATGCCCTGGAGGCACAAGCGCCCGGGGCTGGCACGGGGCATCTCCGTGGGCCTGATATTCCTGTTCGGGCTGTTGGTATTCGCGGCGTTGATAATCGCGGTGGTTCCTCCCACCGTTGAGCAGGGCCAGCGGTTCATTGAAGACTTCCCGGCCTTTCTGAACAACGCACGCGTAACAATAGAGGGCTGGGTTGCCCAATATGCCGACGTGGTGCCCGCCGACTTGCGGGACCGGGCAGAGGGAGCGCTGGCCGACGCCGGCGGTATAATCGGGGCCGCTGCCTGGAACGTGGTAAAGCAGACCCTGGGCATTATTACCGGTTCCTTCGCCTTCATTTTGGGGCTGGCCACGGCGCCGGTGCTGGTTTTCTACCTGATGAAGGACTCCAGCCCTATCCGCGAGTCCCTGCACGCGCCCTTCCCGTCGGCGGTCCGTCCCTACTTGAGGGACATTCTGGACATTGCTGACCGCACCCTGGGCGGCTACATTCGCGGACAGCTTACGCTGGGCGTAATTGTGGGCGTGATAGTGGCGGTGGGGCTGCTGATTCTGGACGTCCCCTTTGCCGTCGTGCTGGGGATTGTGGCGGGCCTGACCGAACTGGTGCCCATTATCGGCCCCTGGATTGGCGGAGCGGTGGGTGTGCTGGTGACGCTGGCCACCGAACCGGACAAGGTGCTGTGGGTAATCCTTCTGTACCTGATTGTGCAGTTGCTGGAGAATACGCTGCTGGTGCCGCGCATTCAGGCCGACACCCTGAACATGCACCCCATTGCTGTCATCCTGGTAATCACCATTGGCAGCCAGTATTTTGGCCTGTGGGGCGTCATTTTGGGCCCGCCGGTGGTGGCCCTGACCAAGGACGTGATTATCTACCTGGTCAAGCAGTGGAACGAGGCCCCCGTGCTGGAAGGGAGTATGCCGGAGATGGAGCCGGAGATAGTGGGGGAGGCTGCCGGGGAGGAGTTGGAGGCAGAGCCCTAGGGGGTCAACAGCATTGTATTGACGAGTGGCAACGATGTAACGTCATTCCGGTTTTGGTTCGGAATTTGGAAGGGTAGCCACTGGCCAGCCGCAGAGTATAGGAAGGTTCCTGGATTCTGGCTTTCGCCAGAATGACGAAACTCGGCTTTTGACGATGCCCCCAGCAGTTCAACAGCATTGTATTGACGGGTGGCAAGGATGTAACGTCATTCCGGTCTTGGTTCGGAATTTGGAAGGGTAGCCACTGGCCAACCGCAGAGTACAGGAAGGGTCCTGGATTCTGGCTTTCGCCAGAATGACGAAACTCGGCTTTTGACGACAGCCTCAAGCAGTTCAACAGCATTGTATTGACGAGTGGCAACGAAGTAACTTCATTCCGGTTTTGGTTCGGAATTTGGAAGGGTAGCCACTGGTCAACGGCAAAGTACATGAAGGGTCCTGGATTCTGGCTTTCGCCAGAATGACGAGAATCGACTTTTGACGACACGCCCCCTAAGGTGGCGAGTATGCCCTGAGGGCAAAGGCCTGGTATCCATATTCGCCGGCGAAGCTTAGCCCGTACAGAACTCCGCCGGATTCGACCAGGGGACGGCAGCCAATGCCGTTGTACTCGCCTTCCCACAGGGGGTCTCCTGTTCGGGAGTCGAGGGCAATTACGCTGGGGTGGGTCGATGTGTAGATCACATCTCCTGACAGCGAATAGGAACTTAACGTTGCGCCCGGCTCGTACTTCCAGCTGACTTCGCCCGTCTCGGCATCGAGGGCGTGGATGGCGCCAAAGTCATTAACGTCCCGCTTGAAAACCAGCACGTGGACCTGGCCATCCCGGAATGTAAGGTGACGCCCGAACCGACCGTCAAGCCGGTGGCTCCACTCCAGTTCTCCGGTTGACAGGTCCGTGGATTCGATGCTTCCGTTCCCCGATAACGTGAAGACGTTGCCGGTGGCGAACAGCAGGGGTTGGTAGGTGCCCGAATACAGTTCGAGCTGCCGGTCTATGGCTCCGGACTGTGGGTCGATGGCATACAGGTAATCAATTCCAATGGCGCGGGATGCGACGTAGATTCTGCCTTCGAAGGCGGCGGGTGGCGAGAGCAGGCCTTGATGAACGGGGCGCTGCCAGTTCAACGCGCCGGTGGCCGCGTTCAGCGAGGTGAGGTAGTGGTATTCGGAATCGGGGTCATGGGATGGTTGCTGCACGACAAAGTAGAGATTGCCGTTGTGGAACAGGGACGGGCCGTAGGGTGTTCCATCTATGGGTTGGCGCCAGGCGGGTTTACCGGTCTCCCGGTGCCTGGAAGTGAAGTAGGTCGGTCCCTGTCCATGGAAATCCCGGAACCTTGAACGGACAAGGACATGCCCCGGCGCCAACAGGACTTCGACTATTGACTCATCCTCAGCAGGCTTCTCCAGCCAATTGACCTCGCCGGTTTCCCGGTCCAGGGAGGCGACCAGTCGATTAAAGATTACGTAAGCTGCGTCCGAATCAAGGAGAACCCTATCTGAGCAAGACCCTCCCGTGGCCCCTAATTTGCTGCCCCAGATCAGGCTGCCGGGCTGGCTGCTTTCTCCCACCAACAAGGTGATGACGGATCGAGAATGCACTCTTCTCTGTCCAGAGGAAACCCAGGACAAAACTGCCTTCAGCTGTACTTCGGTTACTAACCCGGCCTCGGGAAGGGAAGCACGGCTGGGCACCAGGGTGACGTGGCCGCTGGCGGACTCAAAATTGTCAAAGGAACGGAATTCGCAGAGGTCCTCGACGCAGGTTCCCTTGTCGGAGTGGGCGCTGACCAGGTCGACGGGGCCCGCGACTTGAAGATTCAGCCTTATGCGGAAAGCAGGCTCCTGTGAACGGTTGACAATGGTGAAATGGATACGGTATTCCTCGCCGGCCCTGGGTGTTGCCGCCTGGTCAGGTTCGAGCACAAGTACCAGGTCGTAGGGGCCGGGTACTGCAGGGGCTTCGGGAGTTGGTGTGGGCAGGGGAGTACCTGTGGGAGTTGGGACTACAGCAGGAGCAGGAGTGGGGGTATGGGTGGGTATAGCAATAGCCGTGGGCGCGGGTGATGGCGTAGGTGTCGGTGTGGGAAGGGACGTGGCGGTGGGTGCAGGCGCCGGTGTTGGTGCGACGGTGGGCACGGCAGTGGGAGCAGGAGTAGGAGTTGCGGTGGGAATGGGCGTCACCGTGGGTGTGGGGGTGAGGCTGGCCAGAGCCGTCAGCGTTGCCTGTACCCTTTCTTCGATTATTGCGCGGAACTGGATTTCGGGATTATCCGGCGTGGGAGTGGCAAGGGAGATAACTATGGGAGTGGGGGTTGGGGGCAGGGCGGTTGGAACCGGAACCACGGGCGTCTCTCGCGTTGGCGTGGCGGGGAGCAACTCCGCCTGGTCCGCACCGGAGAGAGAGGTGGGCGCAGGCTGGGTCTGGGATTCGGGGAGGGATGGGGTGGCAGTGGGCGAATCGTTCCAGTTGCAGCCGGCCAGGGTTACCGCCAACAGGATGATCAGGGCCGAGAGGGACGGGATGCCAAAGCGCCAGTTCATTACCTTCCGTCCTCGGTGCCGGGAGCGGAAAGCCGGATGGCGAAGGCCTGGAAACCGCCCTTTTCCGCGAATCCCTGACCATAAAGAATCCCATCAGCCCTGGCCAGGGGACTGTATATGCCCTGGTAGGCCTTCTGCCATAGTTGACTGCCCGTTGCGGAGTCCAGGGCAACAAGGTGGGTATAGGTTGACACGAATATCAGGTCATCCAGGACCGTATAAGAGGATATCTGCCTTCCGGGCTCGTACTTCCATTTGAGCCTGCCCGACGCTGCATCGAGAACGTGAACAGCGGCGTAGTCCCCAACGGATTCCTTGAAGACTATCATATGGACCTTTCCCTGCGAATATACCGGTGTCTGCCAGACGTGATCCTCGGGCTGGTATCTCCAAACCTCTTCGCCCGATGAAAAATCGAGGGCAATAATGGTTCCCATTTCTGTCAACATAAAGATTTTCCCCAAGGCAAACAGAAGGGGTTCAGTTGTGCCGACGGTCGTTTGGTGCAGCAGGGTTGCTGAGCCTGACTCGGGTTCGACGGAGTAGATACTGCCCGGGTGGTAGCGTCGGGAAGCAACGTAGATTTTGCCGGCGTGAGCCACTGGAGGGGACCAGAGTCTTTGCTCGAAGCGTTGTTCCCAGTTCAGCTTTCCGGTGGCAATGTCCAAGGATACCAGGTAGCCGTAGTCGGAGTCCCGACCCTGGCCCCGATCGATGACGTTGAAATACAAGGCCCCGTTGTAAACCAGGGCTGGGCCAAGGACTACGCCATCCAAAGGGTGGCTCCAGACCAGTTCGCCCGTTGCGGCGTCCAATGAATGAATGTACCCCATAAACCTTCCATCGTCGTCCGCTGGCCTGGACCGGAATATGATGCGGTCCTCCCATAGCAGCGGATCAAAGGTGTAGGACGCAATCGCCTTTTGCCACAGGCTCTCTCCGGTTACCCGGGATATGGACAGCAATCTCTGGCCGAACCAGGCATAAATCGCGTCCGGACCCACCGATGGGGGGAGTCGGTTTGACAAGGAATTTCCGACGGGGCCGGTAGCCCAAACCAGGCCTCCTGGGAGATGGCTGTTGTCCAGCTGAACGCTAATGTGGTAGTAGGTGTAACGGAGAGGGGAGTCGCCCTGCCGCCAGGCTGCCCTGCCGTCCAACCTGGCTTCGACGTCAAATGCAAAGGGCTGCTTGATTTTGATTTGGCCGGCAACCGAGTCACGGCCGTCAATGGAACTTATTTCACAGGAGAGTTCCTGGCAGTTTCCCCGGTCCAGGGAGGCGGATACGAACTGTCCAGGTTCCTCCATCTCGAAGTCCAGGGTTATGGCGTGAACGGGTTGAGGAGACGGGTTTTTCACGGTTATCAGGACGGTCAATTCCTCACCGGACACGGCCTTTCCCTCCTGTGCCTGCTCGAGGGTTACGCTTAACCTGGCGGGCGGCGACTGGGGGGAAGTGGGGATGGGGCTGGGGACAGGCGCAAGGGTGGGTAGCGGTACGGGGGCCGGTGTAACGGTGGGAGCGGGAGCCGGTGTGGGAATGGGAGTAGCGGTGGGCGCTGGTGTGGGCGTGGGCGTGGGTATCAGTGTGGGAAGGGGTGTCACGGCAGGAGCGGGCGTCGGTGGGGGAACGGCCGTGGGTGTGGGTGTAAAGCTTGCCCAGGCATCCAGCGTTGCCTTGACCCTGGCGGCGATGATTTCGCGGAACTGGATTTCGGGATTCACCGTGGGCGTAGCTGCCAGGGTGAGAACTACGGGGGTGGGGGTTTGAACCACGGCGGTGGGAACCTGAACTGCTGACGCTGGAGACTCCGGCGTGTTGGAGGGTGGGACCAGGCGGGCATCAGCCGTGGGAGTGGCTGGCGGGGCCTGACGCTGGGATTCGGGAAGGGCCGGGGTGGCAACGGCTGGATTGTTACCGTTGCAGCCGGCCAGGGTTAACAGCGCCAGGGCGGACAGGGCTGCCAGGGTTGGAAGGGTTTTGAGCAGACTTGTCGGCGTCCGGTTGTTCATCGCGTGGTTAATCGCCCCGGAGGGCGAGGAGCCTCTTCTGGTTGTCGTAGGTGGAACGCACGTACAGGACGCCGTCAGCTTCGGTCACGAAGTCGCAGAAGTATTGATAGTAGGCGGCCCAGTGAGTTTGGCCAGTCTCCGCGTCAAGGGAGGCCAGACTGTCCCAGGAAGCGACGTACACCCGGCCATTGGCAACCGAGGGATTCCACAGCGAAGAACCGGGCTGGTATTTCCACACAGGAGCGCCGGTGGCGATATCCAGCGCCTCCAAGGTGAGCCGCTGTTCGGCGACGTCATCGTAAATGAGAAAGTAAATGTACCGATCGGATACCACCGGTTCGTCTAAGACTTTGCCGCCGACCGGCTTGTATTCCCAGTCAATTTCGTTGGCCGCGTAATCCCAGGAATAGATGGAGCCACCGCCGCTAATAATGTAGGCTCTTGTGCCACGCAGGACGGGCGGGGCGAAAATGTACCCGGAAGCGGTATATTTGCGTTCCAACTGGCCAGACTCGTGGTCGACCAGGAAGAGGTTGGTCGAATTAGAGAAATAGATTCTCCCGTCGGACACCATTGGCGGGGTACTTCCTCCCTTTTCGACCTGAAGACTCCAGTTCAGGACTCCGGTTAAGGCATCAAAGGACATGAGGTGGCCGACTTCGGTGGCATTGTTTACCAAGGGGCCCCGCACAGTAACGTAAACGGCTCTTTCATGTACCAGTGGGAGGCTCTGGTCAATTCCAGGTTCCAGGGGGCTGCGCCAGTTTATGGAGCCAGTGGCGGTATTCAGGGAGTAAAGGTACATCTCGTGGCTGCGGGCGCCTTTCCTCACCGTGGTTGTAAAGAAGATGCTGTTTCCGGACACGGCGGGTGAACTGAGGGAATCGTCTGCCTCAAATTTCCAAAGGACATTGCCGGTGGTCCTGGAGAATGCGTAGAGCATTTCGCCCACCGTGGCATAGACAGCCTCGTAGTCCACCACTGCTGTTTTTTCGCACGTGCCAATTTGGGATGGCGCGGGGGACTGCCACAGGGTTGAACCTGGTCCTTCTCCCTGCCGGGTTTCCCTGGATAACTGGGTGAAGAATGCCCTTGTCTGCGAGTCGCCACTGTGCCAGGAAGCTGTAGCTTCAAGTGAGAGTTCGGTCTCAAGGCTGAGTTCCACCGTCAGTGTTGCCTGGCCGCCAACCGACGCATTGCCGGCCAGCGTGGAGACCTGGCAGACCAGGTCGATGCAGTCTCCCCCGTGGATGGTCAAGTCATGCAGCTTGCTGGGCCAGGAGGGGGCGAATTCGATGCTCAGGTCGTGTACGGGGTCGGCCAACCGGTTGGTGACCGTGAACTCCAGCGTGGGGTGGTTACCGGCTGTCAATGGGCCAGGCGGCAGGAAGAGTTCTACCAGCGGGCCTTCCAGCGCAGGCGGAGGCGGCGTGGGGGTGGATTGCGCTGCCAGGGCGGCACTTACCTGTTCCGCGACCTGCCGCCGGATGTGGACCTCGGCGGCGACGGTGGCGGGAATGTCGGGCGTTGGCACAGGGATGAACGGAGGCCTGGTAGGCCGGCTGGCGGGGGTGACTGGCGGCGGAGCAGTCGCCGTGGGATGGCTGGCGGTGGAAGGTGGCGAGTCAGTGTCCATTGCAATTCCAGGAGGCTCAGGGGCAGGGGTGTCGGCAACGGTTGCCGCAGGTACCGGGACGGAACCCGGGGCGCTGGTCTGCTGGTTGCTGTTACAGGCGGTAGCCGCCAGCAACAGGAAACAGCCGGCTATGGCCAGGCCGGCACAAAGTTTTCCACGCATTAACGCGTTACCCCCTTAGCCGCTCTTGCCCAAGTTTGTTGGCGTCCAATTCAGGTCCCGAAGCCTCCCCATGACCTGGGCTGTGTTTCAACTGGCCTTAGGGGGTGTCGTCAAATTAGCCATTACTGCCGGTCAGGTATCGGGTATAAACAGGCGTTATACCAGAAACCTGGTATATCGCGGAGCATATCACCCATTTGCTTGACGGATCTGGATTCCGGCTTTCGCCGGAAAGACGAAACTCGGCTCTTGACGACGCCCCTTAGTCGGCCCGAAGGGCAAGAACCCTATGTTCGCCGCCCCAGAGAGTACGTCCGTACAGTACCCCGTCGTGCACTTTGACGGGACCGCAGATATATCCGTAGGTGGCCTGCCAGCTCTCTTCAAGTTCGGCAGCATTCATTGACCTCAGTTTTTGGGGACTAATGGCATAAACGCGGTCCCCGGATACCGAGACTGTTTCACCAAGCCCGGAAACGCCGAAGGCCCAGCCCCACATTCCGGTCTCCATCACCACGCCGTACAGGAACCGGGCGTCCTGGTTCTCCTTGACTGCCGCCGTGACAAACACAAACTGGTTGGCCTGTAGGGGCGGTCCGGTCATCTTGTCCGCGTGGTCAAGTCGCCACCTTTGATTTCCGGTGGTCAGGTCAAAGGAGTGCAATATGCCCTCGGAAGAAACCAGGTATGCGTTGCCCTCGAACACCAGGGGGACCGAGGCCGCCTGGATACCTGATTCGAAGTACCGGACCAGTTGCCCTTCGGCCGGGTCGAAGGCGTAAAGGTAGTTTGGCCCAAGTTCGCTGGTGCTGAGGTAGAGGTATCCCTGGGAGTGTACCGCCGCTGTAGTGGCTGCTCCGTCAAACCGGTACTGCCAGACCAGGCTTCCGGTAGCAGCCTCAAGGGCCACGAGTTGACTGTAGTGTCCCGAGCCGCCGGGCGGTTCCACGTATTCCACGAAATAGACTTCGCCTTCGTGAACCAGGTGGGGTCGCTTAACCGGTCCTGATGCCTGATGTTCCCAGTTGACGGTTCCGGTCGAAGCGTTGAGGGAGCGAAGGACACTCCGCGGACCTTCGCCGCCGGCCTCGCCCGCAACCTGGACCAGCACATTTCCGTCGAAAGCCGCGGGATCCAGGACCTGGCCGCCGGCATCGGATGTCCAGAGCAGTTCCCCCTGGGTCCTGGAAAGGGCTACCAGCTTATCGCCAAAGGTCGCGAATACCACCTGAGCGTCTGCATCGATTCCCTTGCCACATTCCATTTGCAAGGCATCTACCGGGGTGGACCAGAGGAGCATCCCTGGCGAGTCGTCGTGAACCAGTTCCACGCTGGCGCTGGCGTGGGAGGCCATGGCCTGTGAGTTTTGAAGATGCCAGGTTGCGTCGAGGTCAAGGTTGAGGGCCTTCTCAAGACTAATTTCGGTACCCAGAGAGACACTCCCGGTGGCCACTTCGCCGCTTTCCAGCATCCGAAAGCTGCAGACCCCGACACGACACGCTTCCCGTTCAGAGTAAATATAAGAGATGCGCCCTGCCCCGGTTACCACAAACTCGATATTGACCTCATGGACGGGGACTGACAGCTGATTGGTAACGCTGAAATCCAGATGGATGTCCTGGCCAGCCAGGATGGGCTCCTGAGGCTGTTGGACCTGCAGGAAGAGAGTCCTGGGCGGAGGCTCGGTGGGCACGGGGGTTGCTTCAGCCTCCAGCGTGGCCCTTACCTGTTCCTCAATCAGCAACCTTAACCGGACCTCGGCAGCCACGGTGGCGTCCAGGTTGGGCGTGGGCCAGGGGGTGGGCGTGTTGGCCCGTACCGGCGCGAAAACCGTCGGCGCCTGGATGCCCTGGCTTTGCGCCGTTGGACTTCCTGGGGCGGTCGGAGCTTCGGCGGTTCTGGGGGCTTGTTCCGCTGGGGTTGGGGAGGGCGGTGGAGCCGGAAGCTGTGGTGTAGGTAATGGAGGGGAGGCTGCCGGACTTTCTTCGCTTTGGCAGGCCACTGCCATGAAGGCAGTCAGGCTGGCAAACAGCAGTATGAACAGGAGGGGTCTGTGTAATGACATCGATTTCCTTTGTGCTGGTCTTGAAGCCGGCCCTAATATAGACGAAAGGAAGGCTCCAGGGCAATCGCGTTTTAGATTTGGACTTTAGGAGGTGTCGTCAAATTAGCCATTACTGCCGGCCAGGTATAGGGAATAAACAGGCGATATACCAGAGTCCTGGTATATCGCTTAGCATATCTCCCATTGACATGACGGATCTGGATTCCGGCTTTCGCCGGAAAGACGAAACTCAGCTTTTGAAGATGCCACCTAATTCTTGCGTGACGACGAAATCTCTGAAGCGCGATTGCCCTGGTTGATGTCACCTTGTCCCTGCAACAGCCAGCGGACTATAATGGCGTTGCTTACCTGAGGGTGAACCTAGAGGGAGGAGGTCCCCCGTGACTACTGTTACCGATACCGATACCGGCGCCACCCAGACAACAACGCGCGACGCCGCCACTGTGGCGCGCATGAAGCACCGGAGCAACGACGTAACCCAGGGCCCAGAGCGCGCTCCCGCCCGGGCTATGCTGCTGGCCATGGGGTTGACCCAGGAGGACCTGGACAAACCCTTTGTGGCCATTGCCAACCTGGCCAGCGACGTTACTCCCTGTAACGTCCACCTGTCCCGCTTCGCGCAGGCCGCCAAGGAGGGGATCCGGCAGGCCGAGGGCACTCCCTTCGAGTTCGGAACCATAACCGTCAGCGACGGCATTTCCATGGGCACCGAGGGGATGAAAGCCTCCCTCGTCAGCCGCGAAGTCATCGCCGACTCCATCGAGGTGGTCACCTTCGGGGAGCGCATGGACGGCCTGGTTACCATCGCTGGCTGCGACAAGAACATGCCCGGGTGCATGATGGCCATTGCCCGACTCAACGTGCCGTCCATATTCATCTACGGCGGCACGATTATGCCGGGCCAGTACCAGGGCAACGACGTGAACATCCAGGACGTGTTCGAGGCGGTGGGCGCCTACGCGAAGGGCAGCATCACCCGCGAGGAACTGACCGCCCTGGAGTGCGTTGCCTGCCCGGGGGAGGGTTCCTGCGCCGGTCTCTTTACTGCCAACACCATGTCCACCGCCATTGAGATCATGGGCATGTCCCTGCCGGGGGACGCGTCAATTCCCGCCATTGACCCCCGCAAGGTGGACGAGGCTCGCAAGGCGGGCAGCGTGCTGCTGCGCCTGCTGGAAGAGGATGTGCGCCCCCGGGACATAATGACGCGCAAGGCCTTTGAGAACGCCATTACGGTGGTGCTGGCCATGGGCGGGTCCACCAATGCCGTGCTGCACCTGATGGCCATTGCCAACGAAGCGGGTGTTGACCTGAGCCTGGACGACTTTGACCGCATCAGCCGAAGCACTCCCTACATCTCAGACATGCGTCCCGGCGGCAGGTACGTTATGGCCGACCTGCATCGCTACGGCGGGGTTTCCCTGGTGGCCAAGCGAATGCTGGAGGCGGGCCTGCTCCATGGGGACGCAATGACGGTCACCGGCAGGACCCTGGCCGAAAACGTGGCCGATATGCCCACCACTGACGACCAGCCGGTCATTTACCGGCCGGAGAGCCCGCGCGGCCCTACCGGCGGCCTGGCCATCTTGAGGGGCAACCTGGCCCCCGACGGAGCGGTCATCAAGGTTGCGGGTCACCAGGAAAAGGTTTACGAAGGTCCGGCCCGGGTGTTTGAGCAGGAAGAGCCGGCCTTCCAGGCCATCCAGCGGGGCGAAATCAACGAGGGCGACATCGTAATTATCCGGTACGAGGGACCCAAGGGCGGCCCCGGAATGCGGGAAATGCTGGCCGTAACCGGCGCGCTGATCGGGCAGGGACTGGGCGACTCGGTGGCCCTGGTTACCGACGGTCGATTCTCGGGCGCGTCCCACGGCCCGATGGTGGGCCACGTGGCGCCGGAAGCGGCAGTTGGGGGCCCCATTGGCCTGCTGCGCGAGGGCGACATAGTAACCCTGGACATTCCCAACCGGCAGCTGAATGTCCGGCTGACGGAGGAAGAGATGTCCGACCGGCAGGCGGCCTGGCAACCCATCCCACCCAAGTACACCACCGGGGTACTGGCCAAGTACGCCAAGCTGGTATCCTCGGCTGCCGAGGGCGCGGTCACGCGGTAGCAGTATGGGGCCGTTTGTACCCTGGGGCGTCCAGATCACCGACTTTTGCCTATGAATTGCCATAATTGCGGTGCGGAAGTAGCTGACGGAGTCGTGTCCTGCCAGTCGTGCGGGACGCGGCTTCAGTTTCAGTGTCCTAATTGCATGCACCCATTCGCGCCGGGCAACAGATTCTGCGGCAACTGCGGGCAGAACCTGGCGGAGGTGGCTTCTGTCCCTCCGGCCGCGCCGGATACGCTTCCATCACCCCAGCCTGCACCCCAGCCTGCGGCAACCACCGAGGCGCCGCCTACTGCTCCCGAGACGCCGGAAACCCCGGCTGCCCCGACGCCCAGCATAGTTATCTGTCCACGGTGTCACCGGCCGAATGACCCCGATGCGGCGTTCTGCTTCGCCTGTGGATTTCCCATTCTGACGGGACATGTTGAGCGGCCTGACCGTGAATGGCCGGCCGCTCTTGAGCTGGGCAGCCCGGGCGGGTTTATATTCAGGGCGCTGGCCTTCCTGATTGATTTCCTGGTGGTGGTGTTTCCGCTGGTTTTTGTCTGGATGATGCTGGGGCAGCCCGTACCCGAGAACTTTGACCAGATACTGGACCCTCCTGAGGGGTATGACCGACTGCAGGTACTGGTGCTGTTCATCAATATGGCCTACCACACCGGCCTGATAACCTACCTGGCCACAACCGTGGGCAAACGCGCCTTTGGCCTTTACGTCGTGAGGACCGACGGATCGCGGGTTGGGTTTGTTCGCGCCCTGGCCCGCCACTTTCTTACAGCGCTCTCCGCCAACCTGACCCTGGGGTTCATTTTCTTGTTTGTCCTGTTCAGGGAAGACCGGCGGAGCGTTCACGACCTGATCTGCGATACGGTGGTGGTGCGGCGCCAGCGACAGGGTACGCGTCCGGACTCGGACCGGCGTTAGAACCTCGCCTCTGTATTTCCTCCCTTCGCCCGATTTCAACCGTGCTTATCGCTGACGGGTGTACTCGATCAAGGAGCGATCCATGCTGAGCGCCGTCCTCCTGACTCTCCACATAGGCGCGGGATCCGTAGCCCTGGTCACTGCTGTGATCGCCGTTTTTACTTCCAAGGGGCAAAAGTGGCACGTCCGGTCGGGAAGGGTTTACGCCATAGGCATGACCCTGGTGTTCCTGACTGCAATACCCCTGGCTCTCCTGGGGGCAAGCATATTTCTTCTGCTAATCGCTTTCTTCAGCTTCTACCTGGTATTTGCTGGCTGGCGATTTGCCCGTAACCGGCGGGGCATTCCCCACGCCGTTGACTGGGCTTCCACCGCTATAATGCTGACCACCGGCCTCGGCATGGGAGTTTACGCGGGGGTGCTGTTCAGCTCCGGAGATTCCCAGTGGGTCACCATGTCCCTGTTTGCCGGCATTGCCGTCGCCCTGGGCGTAGCTGATGGCCTCTACCACCGCCTGCGTCGGGCCACCGGCGGCCGGCGCATTTCCCGCCACCTGACCAACATGCTGGCTGGCACCATCGCCACCGTGACCGCCGTGCTGGTGGTCAACGTGGAGACTAACCCGCCCTGGATTGCCTGGATACTGCCCACGGTGGTCATAACTCCTTTCATAGTGTGGTGGAACATCCGGACGGGGCTGCAATACCGCTCGGCCCGCCAGGGCTGATCCTGGGTTAAACAGGGGGAACCACCAGTGCCTGAAGTTATCCTGTATATCGCCGCCAGCCTGGACGGGTATATCGCCCGCGTCGATGGGGCCGTGGACTGGCTGGACGACATTCCTGAACCGGGGGATGGCCCGGACAAGGACTACGGCTACGGCGAGTTCATCGCCGGTGTGGGCACGGTGCTGATGGGGCGAGTCACCTACGAACAGGTGCTGTCCTTTGGTGTGGACTATCCCTACCCGGGAACCGACGGCTTTGTCTTTTCTCGCACCAGGGCCGGTGAACGGGACGAGAATGTACGTTTCGTTGATGGAGCGGACATGGCCGCCTTCGTGGGCCAGCTCAAGGCCGCCGACAAGGGGAACATCTGGCTGGTGGGGGGAGGCCAACTGGTGAGGGAGTTCCTGCGCCTTGACCTGATTGACCGGTTTGAGTTCTTCATCCTTCCAATAATCCTGGGAGAGGGCATACCAATGTTCCCGCCGCCTTCGCCGGAGATGAAACTAACCCTGGCCGGCTGCCGGTCCTACGACAACGGAATGGTCTGGTTGACTTACCGGCGGGCTGCCGGAGACTGAGTTTCCTGCTCATACGGGCAGCCAGGGAACGGGAATCATCCGGTTGGGAGCCCATTATTGTCCACAACGTTGCTTTAGGGTTTATAATTGGCGAATTCGTTTTCATGCGAGACAGGCGCGCCTGTTGCCACTTGGCAATTGGCGGCGTCACCAATAAATTAATCAGGTGATTTGATGAGTACGATGGACTACGGGGTGGAAGCAATCAATCGTCATCGGGCCAGTCGGGGCAAGGTGAGCATCGCCTCCAAGATGAAGGTGGAAACAATGGAGGAGCTTTCCATTGCATACACCCCGGGGGTGGCGGCCGTGTGCATGGCCATTGACAGCGACAAATCTGAGAGCTTTGCTCTGACCAATCGGGGCAACACGGTGGCCATCGTTACGGACGGGTCAGCGGTGCTGGGCCTGGGCAACATCGGCCCCGAGGCAGCCCTGCCGGTTATGGAGGGCAAGTCCATCCTGTTTAAGGGCCTGGCCGACGTGGACGCCTTCCCCCTTTGCCTGGGAACCCAGGACAATGCCTCCATAATCCAGACGGTGCGCAACCTGGCCCCCTGCGTGGGCGGCATCAACCTGGAGGACATTGCCGCTCCCCGCTGCTTTGAAATTGAGCAAAGCCTCCAGGACCTGGGCATTCCCGTCTTCCATGACGACCAGCACGGCACCTCAATAGTGGTGCTGGCCTCCATCATCAATGCACTGCAGGTGGTGGGCAAGTCCATCAGCGACGCCAAGTATGTCTTTTCCGGCGCGGGCGCCGGCGGGATCGCCTCTACCAAGTTGCTGCTCGACTACGGCGCGAAGAACATCATCCTGGTGGACAGCCAGGGAATAATTCACCGCAACCGCACCGACCTCACGCCTATCAAGACGGAGATGCTGGAGCTGACCAATCCCGACAATTTAGAGGGAGACCTGGCCGAAGCCATGAGACTGGCCGACGTTTTTGTTGGTCTGTCGGTGGGAGATACGGTCAGCCAGGATGTGGTGCGATCCATGGCCCCCGACCCCATAGTGCTGGCGGCGGCCAACCCCACGCCGGAGATCTGGCCTGATGCGGCTTCCGAAGCCGGCGCCAAGGTGGTTGGGACGGGCCGCAGCGACTTCCCCAACCAGATTAACAACAGCCTGGCATTCCCGGGCGTTTTCCGGGGAGCGCTGGACGCCCGCGCTACCAGCATTACCACCCGGATGAAGCTGGCGGCCGCCGAGGCCCTGGCCGGGTTGGTGGCTGAACCCACGCCGGAGAACATCATTCCGTGGTCGCTGGACCCGGACGTCGTCCCCGCGGTTTCCCATGCCGTGGCCCGGGCGTGGCAGTCTGAACAAGGTTAAGTTCGAATTACACCTGCTAGAATGGAGCAATGTCCACTGAGTTAGTTGCAATACTGACGGTGGGAGTAGGGCTGCTCAGCACGATTATTGCTATGAGCAGCCTAATGCGGGTTCAAATGAACCAGGCCGAGGGTCGTTCCACTGTACGGACAAACCGGTTGGAATCTGAAATGAATCGCCGGTTTGATATGGTTGAAACCGACGCCAGGGAACGTGAAATCTGGTAGTTGTTGACCGAAATGGCCCAGCAATATGGGTCGCTGCGGGACGAAATGGACCGGCGTTTCGATGAACAGGATGTGCGCATTCGCGGCCTGGAACAGGGGCAATCCTACCTGTTGGGCCAGTTATCGGCGCTCAAAGACTACTTTACCCATGACGCCGCTTCGGGAAATACTCCCGAAAGCGCCAGCTGACCAGAAGCTCCTGGAAGAACGGGTCGGAGGGATCGCGGCCCTATCCTGCACCCACCTGCGTTTGCGGCATGCAGCCTCAGAGACGTTACTTTTCCAGTGACAATCCATCAGGTCGCGTGACCATGCCCCACACCATAACTGTAGAAGACCTGGATGCCATCCGGCCCAAGCTGCAGTCGCTGGTGACTGAGCGTGCCAGATCACTGCCCAAGTTCCGCTACTGCGACCTCCGCATCCAGATCCGGGAAGAAAAGTGGGGCGCCGCCGAGAACGGCGAGGAAAAGGCCAGTTCCGAAGATGTGACCATCGGCTTCGGGGTGCGGCTCATAGCCCAGGAGCGAATGTCTGCTGCCGGCTTTTACGGGCAGGTGCTGGGGGCGGCAGACCTGGACCGCATTGAGTCGATTGTGTGGGAGGGCATCGGCCAGGCCCACCAGCGAGCCCGCTCCAACGCGCGCAAGAAGTCCCAGACCTGGCGCCGGTTCCCCGCCCTGGCCCACAGCCTTGACGATACTTTTCTGGCCCGGGTGCCGGTGGCCGAAGCCACGGTACCGGCAACTTACGAGGTGGACCCCCGCAACGTGGCCCTGGAGGAGACGGTGCGCATGGCCGTGGATGGCTGCAAGTCGGCCACCAGCCGGGCCAGAAACGTCCTCTTTACCGCGGCATCCACCAGCACTTTCCTGCTGAGGGAGCTTTATCTCAGTTCCGACGGGGCCAATATTGACCAGTCCTTTGCCCAGACGGAGGGGTTCATCTTCGTCATCTGCGGCAGCGACAACGGCAATTACGAACTGTACGATTCCACCGGCCACCAGCGGGGCTGGGAAGTTCTAACCCGGGGCTACCACAACGGACCGATAGACCTGCCCGACTTCACTACCTTTTGCCGAAACCTGGGCAGGGACGCTTCCGACGTGGCTGCGGCGCCGCTCCTGAAACCGCCGGACAGGGAAGTCCCAATAGTCACCGACCCCAATTTCAACACCCTGCTGGTGCACGAGGTGGTGGGGCACCCTTCGGAGCTGGACCGGGCGTTGAAGTACGAAACGGCCTACGCCGGTCGCTCGTGGTTCCTGAAGAACCTGCACGACAATCAGTTGGGACAGCAGATTGCCTCGCCGCTGGTTACCGCTTATTCCGACCCGCTGATGGAGGGGTACGGTTCGTTCCAGTACGACCATGAAGGTACGCCGGCCCGCCGGGCCTACATAATTCGGGACGGGGTGCTGGAAGAGTTTCTGAATAACCGGCAGACGGCGGCCATTTTGAATGTCGCGCCCAACGGTTCCGCCCGGGCCACCGAGGCCCACCTGGCGCCCCTGATCCGGATGACCAACACGGTGTTCGCTGCCGGAGAACGAGACCCCCGGGAGATTATCTCTGAAGTGGACTCCGGGTATTACGTGGCGGGACACCGCACTCCGTCCATTGCCGAGTCGCGGGAGAACTTTCGCATCACGGCGGTAAAGGTGTACGAGATTGAACGAGGACAGATAGGCCGGCTTTACCGCGATGGGGGCATTACCGCCGATTCCCGCAACTACTTCCAGTCCATTGACGCCGTGGGAAGCGACCTGAGGGTAAATCCCATTCCCAACTGCGGCAAGGGCCAGCCCATGCAGGCCAAGCGGATGAGCAACGGCGGCCCGACCATGCGGGGGATCGCCAGGCTGACGGGGCCGGAGTGAGGCGGAGGGACTGCGAACCTTTCCAACCCAAGCCGACATTCCGACGACAGTCGTGAACTGTGGGTAACGTTCCTACTTCGTGAACTCGTGCTTGCCCTGCACCCCAAATCAAAAAGGCGACTGATCCAAATCAAGCCGGGTGCATTCTCTATGCTGACCCATCTTGATTGTCCAAAGCCACAGGGGTTGCTTTCTCCCTGATGCCCAGCAGCCTCCAACTAACCAGGCATAGAGACCCATATAACATCGCCTCGGCCAGGCGTTGAAGCAGTCCCCTCCATATGGCGAAATCAGGCACCAGCGCCAGCGAGTAAAGCACGATAAAAGTAGTGGCCAAAACCAACCAGCCCGCTCTCTTGCTCAACGGAATAGTCCTATTGAAATACAGCAAGACCAGCCCGGCTGTGGTCACGACAAGTGTTATTGCACTCAATATGTTGTGGACATTCTGGGACAGGCTACCGGTGCTGGGACAACCCAAATCGCAAGGAGCAAGGGCCGAGCCAACATAGGCGATTGGCTCAGCGATGAGAAGCCAGCAACCGATCCGACTGATTCCGGACAGTCTTGCCCTGGGCTCGACTATCAGCAACAGAACCAAGCCGAACAGCCCTAAGGGAACAAACCCCAAATAACCGATCTGCCAACTCCAGGCTGTATCCACGGCATTGAGCTCGCTAATGTACTGACTGAGATGGCTGTATTGGGTCTTCAGTGAAGCTCCGCCATACACCACTGCCAGGTAGAACGTTGCGAGCGCGACAATTAGCCAACGTCCGATTGCCGGGAATCTGTTTCCTGAATCGTTGCCCATTCAGCATCCCTTCGACAGTCAAATGGCAATGGTTCGGTGTTCCTGATCCCCCGCTAGCAAGTTCATTCCCTATCCTGCTCCCTCTTCGTATGACTGGACTTGATGACCTTTTAAGCGCCAGTTGGCAAGGTAATAGCGTGGAGTTTAGCCGAACCAATCGGGGCGGTTGATTCCGGAGGAGAAGGGCTATAAGGGGCTGGGGCGCACATTCAATCCGCCCCGTTTCAGTTCAGGGAGAAGGAAGGGCCGGGGGCGCGGGTCTGTTCGTTGACCAGGAAGGACGCGCTGTCCCGACCGTAGATAGTGTCCAATTCCACGTCGAAGCGCTGGCCGCCGAAGTGGCCCAGGACTTCGTACTTGTGGTCGGTGCGCACCGTGCCCTCAAACTCGGAACCGGCAACCTTGCGCTGGTCTTCGTCCTGCAGGTACATTTCGACCGCTTCGGTCATCAGTGCCTGCATATCCTCTTCGGATAGGTAAACTGCTCCCCGCAGGAAAATGTAACCCCATCGTATTCCCAGATGTTCCAGCATAGTTTATGTGTCGTTGAGTCCGGTGGTAGTTGTGGTCAGGGCCGGTTTCGGGTTGTTGCTGTGCAATGTTCTTTTGGTACGAGAGCCGTTTTGAGATTTATTCAGCGGGCTGGCGGCGACTGCTGGCAGGGCGTCACCCCCATCCTAACCTTCCCCCGTCGAGGGGGAAGGGATTATCTTGTTGGGGTACGTCGGCCCCATCCTGTCGTTCCCCGTCGAGGGGGAAGGGAGTTTTGGTTGGAGGGCGTTACCCCCCCACCACACCCCCCCCCCCCTCGGGGGGGAAGGGAGTTTTGGTTGGAGGGCCGCCCCCCCATCCTAACCCTCCCCCTTCGAGGGGGAAGGGATTATTTGGTTGAGGTACGTCGGCCCCATCCTGGCGTTTCCCCGTCAGGGGGGAAGGGAGTTTTGGTTGGAGGGCGTCGGCCCCATCCTGGCGTTCCCCGGGTTTGCTCCAAAAAGCCCGATTCAACCGATTTTAGGAGCAGACGGTAGATTTTAGGAGCAGACACGCACAGGAGGACTTTCCTAGCCTATCAGCCTTTCCCGACCCGGACAAGATGATTCTGACTTGAGGGAGGGCAAAAACTTTCAAGAGATATAGTCCGCTAGGTTTCCGGGAACCAACAAGAAGGCCGGAGCGGTTTGACGCTCCGGCCTTTTTCATTATTGAAATTCACTCTAATCATATACCCCTCCTCCACTTTGTTGGCTTTGATTGTCGCTCGTCAATCGACGCTAACCTTGCTCCCATACATCCACGACTACAATTACGCATCACGTCGCTTAATTTCGTTCCTTAAATCTTGACACAACAAATCAAGTAGTCCCCAGTAGGTGTTTGGTGGACGTAAGTAGTCGTCGGTCAAGGTGGCCTGTCGAGGAACCCATGCAGGTGAACCGTTTAGTAGCGGTGCATCAGGAACGCTCGTGAAAGGGAATAGGTCAGCACTAACAGGTATGTGGGCAAATGGGTTTGGAAGGAAGAAGTGTTTACGCTCCCATGCAGAATAGATTAGCCCTGAAACGTGCTTGTACTTATAAAAAATCCCTTCCTGTTCTTCAACAGACCACGCATCAACCCATCTACTCTCAAGATGTATTTCCTTATCCAAATTATCCCCTTCATACGTCCATGAAATGGATGGAATACGAGGTGAAAAGCAGAGTGACAAGGCTGTAGAAATGTCTGCCTGACAAGCATCGTGATACAGAGCAATAACATACGGCTTGCCGTCAGTAATACCCTTGTATGTTCTCGCCTTTTCTTTTAGGGCATCATATACTCCCCCAAATAACTCCCCGATATTTCCCCCACACGAATGAAAATCTCCTTTCTTCATAGCGTCTGCCCTTTCCAAGTCCATTCGGGCGCCATCGAGCAGATAGGAATTAAGCTCATTGTTTCCCAAAGGGTCTCTGCGGGAATAAAGGTCAATGTTGCGTCGAGCTATCCGCCTTAAGGTTTCCGCTTCTTTTCGCTGGGATTCCAAACATTTTGTCCTATCCTCTTGTCCGTCGTATCGTGCCTTGCACTCGATGATAACTTCTGGCCCGTTGGGTTGAAAAATCAAGAAATCCGGCGTATGCCTGTCTATTTTAGGTTGTTGGCAGAAGTTGAGTCCTGAGCGACGAAGCAAGTAGTCTATCTGGTTTTCGTACCATTTCCCCACATCGTATCGTTTTGTATCCAAGTGTCATTAGCCTCTCTTCCTTATGGTTTGTATAATGCGCCCTACCCTTCTCTTTCACTACCGCCCGCTGAGGGTTTTGGCGATTATCAAAACGGCAATAACCGAGCCAGCGACAGCTACAACCAATCCTTCCATATCTGCCTCTCCTTAGTCCACCAACCACTGGCGACATGTCAGGAAGGGCACAAGGTTACTTGACAAGCACCCGGGGATTCCCGGAAAATCAAATAGCCAAACAGCAACCTTCCTTAGCCGGTGGTCGGTTTGGTGTAAGAGGCGGCTCCCCAAGAGCCGTCTCTTCGTTGCTATTGTTTCCGGGCAGTCCCTTATCTGTCAAGACACAAGAGGAAGGCCCTGTGGCTGTTGCCGACAGCAGGGCCTTTTGCTTTGTCTAGCTTATGTGGTTTATCTCACTGGGGGAAGTTTTTGCCTTCCCTCTGAATTGAAACCAAGGCAAAGTGAAAGGCCCGGCGAATCCATTCACAGGGCCTTTCTTGTTCCGTGGGTATTGACTGTCTGGCGAGGCTATGCGGCCATCGGCAACTCCACTTGTTCCTCGCTGAGGCCGAAAGTCGGGTCAATTTTGAGCTTGTACATCATCTTCACCAGTACCACTATGTTGTGGCACAGGATTTTGGCATAAACTTCGTTGACCTGCGCTGTAGGGGTCTTGCTACGGACGAACCCGCCAAACTGCGACTTCATCATGTGGAAGCACGACTCCACGTTAGACCGCTTGTGGTAACGGTCATTGAAGGCTTTCCGCCGCAGGTGGAAATAATGGTACATCAAGGCCCAAAGGTTGTCTCGCACCGGGTCTTTCTTGTGGTGTCCAGTGTTCGGGTTTGCGTCTTTCTTGAACGGTATAAGGGGCGTACCGCCCGCCGCCAACACCGCAACAAGGTTATCCTTGGTTGAATATGCCTTGTCTGCCGAGAACTCCCGAATTGTGAAATTCCGTGCAGTGGTCTCCACCAATTCAGGAAAAAACACTGAGTCGTGCCTTCGGTCTGTCCTGACCACAGCGGCGGTGATTATGTTGGTGCGCACCCCACAGGCAACGTGAGCCATCAGGTACTTTGACCGCTTGTGCGGAGGATTGTACTGTCTGCCTTCCTCGCCCGCATTGCCTCCCCATTTGTCCTCAAAATGGCGGTCATACACGCTGGTTCCAAACCCACTTGAATCTGCCGCAAAGTCGTCTTCCAAGTCCTTCAGGGGAAGTGCGCTTTGCTCGACCAGCGACTTTAGAATCGGGGTCAACTCTGGCTTCTCCAAATACCGCCAAATACTTGTGCTGGAAGGTGCCCTGTCCATCTGCCCTTTTTCAGTGGCGTCTTCAATATCGGGCATTATCCGCCGTGCTGACATTAGCAAATAAACTTTGGTGGTGACGGCAAACACCATATCGGACATTGGCATTCGTGGACGGCCCCGGCCTTGGGCTGGTTGTTCGATGACATCGCATAAGTCCCTGAGAAGCCTGCCGAAGTCCCTTTTTTCATTCTTTTGGGCGGCATTGTAGGCCGGCCAGTCCTGCGAGTACGTGGGCTTTTTGACGGGTTCCGCTTCCTGCGCCATATCAGTCCATTCCGGACTTGTGGCAGGGTCTTCTTCCCGCATCTGGTAAAGCTCTACGGCGTAAATGTGCTTGCATTTGGCGTTGCGAGTATCGAAGTCCGGGCATTCGCAAGCTGGGCCGTATTCACCGTCCAAGCGAACAGCGTAAGTGCCGTTGCCCGACTGCGAAAGCACTTTGTAGCCTACCTTGGTTTTCTTGACAGTGGAAAGTGCCGCTATAGCGAGGCCCCTTTGCTGGCGTCCAATGTCGCCATCGTCAGGGTCGCTGGGGCCGAGTGCGGTTGCCAATCTGATTCTCTTGGCCGGGGACTTGCGGGGTTTTTTGTCGGTATAGGCTTGACTTGTGCTGTTAAGATTATCAGTAGCCATAGGGGAATCATCCTCCCTTTTGGTAGAAGCTGTCGAAGGGTTCCAGCCTTCGGCGGCTTCTTTTTGTTGTACTCAAGTCAATTGTCTTCTTCTTGTCAAGGAGTTTTGACACATTTCCAAGCCCCTGTTGGAAAACGTCCAGTACCCTCGCATCCCTGCTTCCCGTGCAAAACTGGCGTCCTGAGTCAGCAGTTGGGCGATGTAGTCCACTGGCTTCTTGGAGTCAATGGGGACGCCCTTGGCCTGAATGCGTTCCAGAATCACCTTCCGGTGTAGCGGACGTTCCTTCCGCAAGACTTCAAACATCGCATCGGCTACGGCCCGCTTGGTTGGGCCAAAGTTGTTTGCCGTCCTCGCCCGTTCTTCGTCTCTGGCAAACTTGCGGGCGTAGTTGCGGGCCACAGCCAGGTCAAACAACTGATTATCAATGGCGTCTCGCTGGGTCTGGGATTTCTTCATCGCCTTGTCTATTCTAGTAATTGTCTGATTCTTCGTCATACCGCACATCCTCACTTTGTTGAATCAATCGCCAGTTACCCTTGTCTTCTTCCACCTTTTCAAACAATTCCGGTTGGTCGTCAAATGCCCTGTGGACTGAAGTGCGAGTGCTGTCCAGCGATGACGTGGTTTGCCCACAACCCTCCAAGAATCTCGCAACTTCGCTTGTGTTTAGCACCGCATCGTTCCCAGCGGCAACGGCCACTCTTAACACCTTTTCTTTGTAGGTTTTGGCACCTTCAAATTCAACGGTGAGATTACTCAATGATTCTGGCAACAGCGGGGATTGGGTCGAAACGTCTGCTTGCTGGTTGGCCGCATTTTCGAAGTCCACCGATTCACCCTCAAGACAGCGCAGGGACTCCAGTACACCTTCACGCTTCATCCACAAAGCCTCTGCTTCTTTTTGCAATGCTCTTGCTTCTCTTTCCAAATCAGCGGCTCTTTGGCTCAAGGTATTGAAAGCCCGGTCAGTTGGAATATATTGTCCTTCACGGCTGTTTTCATTCATTGTATTTCATCCCTTGCTTGTATCTGCTTGGCAGGTCTATATAATAGAGATAGGCCGTCAATAGGCGGTCTGGCGGGTCAGACAGGATTCGAACCTGCGAGGGTGGAGCTATCACCCTACCTGATTTGAAGTCAGGCGCAATCGGCCTCTCTGCCACTGACCCGTAAACCATATTTGGCGGGGGTGCAAACCCCTAAAATTGAGTGGCCCCTGTCGGACTCGAACCGACAACCTGCCCGTCGCAAATGGGATGCTCTATCCATTGAGCTAAGGGGCCACGATAAAACTGCTGCAAGACCTCCTTTGTTGGTTTGGCGGTGGTAGGTATAGACGGCGGGGGTTGCTTTTGCGATGGTTAGCCCCGCCGTTCTTTTTATTGCATAAATTTTACAACAATCTGACGGCAATAGCCAGGAGTCAATGCAGTCCCTGTTGCGTCACCGTGAAAAAACAATGAAAGGAGTCGTTGTAAGTGACAACTGAGAGTAAGTGGACACAGCAAGAATTAGAAGGCAAGCCAGCGTACACCAGAGGGAATTTCACTTTGGTTGCTGTTCCTATGAATATGGTTCCGCCGCATTGGGAAATACGGCACAATGGTAAAGTAGTTACTCGTGTAGCAGACTTGATGGAAGCAATGGACTATTCTGCCCATTTAGAGGAAAGAGTGGAGTAAGCAAAAGTGGCACACCAGCACAAGGCCGGGGCTTAAATGCCCCGGCCTTGTTGTTTATTCTCCATCTTGCTCTTGCTCGTCCCCTACTGGTTGACCGCAAATTGCCTCAAGCCTTAAAGCGGCGTATTCCATTGCGAGAGTGAGTGTAAGCAGGTCGTTAAACTTTTGCGGTGTCGTTATATCACTTAAATCGCTTCCGTGGGCCACATCGAATGCTTCTATTTCCATTGCGATGGTCTCGTAGATGGCCTCCCCTTTGATGAATAGTTCTGCAACATTCAGGGAGAGCTTCCCCGTTATTTCCTGGCTAACGCATTCCTCTCGGATTTCATACAGCCCCTTCGCAGTTTTTTCGGCCAAGGTACCCAATGCGAGTTTTTCTGCGTCGGTGGCGGGCGGCTCCGGTGTAGGCATTACTACCTTCAAAGGTTTCAGTGGCGGGCTAGTAGTTGGTGGCGGCGAAGGGGTGGGTGTTGCCGGAGCTATGCAAGCCATTGAGAATGCCAGAACCAGAAATATAAGGGCCATTAAAGCGGGTCGCATAGACACTCCCTTGCAGTCAGCAGATTTGCGTCTGGCCTCACCTGACGCAGAAACCATTAGCGGGTGGAACGGGGTTTACCGCAAAACTATGGCAGTCTTAAAGGCTGTGACCCTATAAACGTTGCCAGTTACGTTTACCCTCTTTGCGATGCTCACAGCGATGCGGTCGAAAGTTTCCCCATCAACCGTTTCTTGTGAGATTCGGGCTACATATATCGTGCTTTGCTCATTGCGACTGATGAAGTCAATGCCGATGCGAGATGTTGACTTCATAAACACATTGTCGATGGGGTCAACGCTTGCGGGCGTAACGATGCCCATCTGGAGATAGACTTCAACCGGAATCCTGACGTGCCAAATTCGGTCTTCCAGCAGGGTCCCGTCATTGGTCCCGCCTATCACATCGAATTTGCCATACCAAAGCAGGTCTTTTCCCAAATCGGCTTCCGTGATGGGGCGGAAGGAGAAATACCCTTGATGAGAAGAATCGAATTGGGCGAAGTTCGTTTGGGTAACCCGCAGGTTGCGGCCCGTAGCATCGTCCAGTTCGTCAAGCAGAATCTCCCGCTCGTTTCCCGCCCCGGATGGCCCTCGTATGTCAACGCCGTCCGCCAGACTTGAAACAAGGGCAGTAGCGCCCACGTACAGGCCGGAAGCCGGGGCAGTTCCAGTACCGCCCGTCCAGCCGGTAATTTGCAGTACCCGCCGGTCACCGTCCGCTACTATGGCAAATTGCGGACTCCATCCTGAATCCCCTTCCTGCCCATCCGTACCGGACACCTTGATTGGAGTTGTTATCAGGTTCGGGTCAATCGAGGCCGTAAAGACGCCAACTTGATGCCTAACCAGAATTAGCCAAATTGGGTCTGAGGGAGTGGGCGGCGGGTTGACGTTCCAGCCGGTCGGCGTGGATGTGAAGGTATGGTTTGAAGCGTAGGCTATGTCCGGCTTGGTGGGTTGAGTAGCAGTCTCAAGGAACATCGGCTGAACCGATAATCCAACTTCACCCTGCAATCCCTGTGGGCCAAGCTCCCCGGAAACGACAGGCGTACTCCAGTTTGGCGTGAGTACGCCGCTTTGGAATTGTGGATTCACCCAATACGTGCTAATCCACAGGACGTTGTTCACCGGGTCGGCAAGGGGGAAAAGCTCTACAGACCACGCTGAACCAAGGATTTGGACAGCCGTATCGGGAGGGGCGGTAACTTGGGCCGTCTGGACGTTCACCTGCCCGCCAATTGGGGCGGTCAGCGGTGAGTTTGCCGGAGCTTCACCGTATATCTCAATCCGGTACCGCCCCTGTTTACCCTGTTCTCCAGCAGGGAGGTTGTAATACTGCCCGCTTACTTCAAGCAGATTGAGGTTCGTGGAAGAAACTTGGCTTGTTCCCACGATTGGGTTGGCTTCAACCCGTGTGGCTTCATCCTCGATACCAGCAAGCTTGTTTTGTTCGTCCGGCGTGTAGGGAGTCTCTATGTCTAGGGTGACTACGCCGGATGAACCACCGCCGGACAAGCCTGTACCCGCAGTGACTCCCTGAATGCCACTACTACCCGGTGCGCCCGCCGCCCCCGGTGTGCCAGACCATTGAATCGGCGTACTCCAATAGCGGGTTTGGGTAGTCTCGCACGTTGTTGCCGATGTGCTATCCGTACAGGTATTCGTTTCGTCAATATTTGCCAATCCCGGCCATTGCGCCGGATTGACGATGGTGAACGTAGTCCAAAGAACCGCATTGGCATTGACTTGGAAGGGATTCGGTGCCCAGTGTCCGTTTAAGCCACTTATCTCCCCCGTGGTAAGGTCTATCGCCCATTCAGTGGGCAGTTGCCCTCTTGAAACTGTTTGCCCCGCAGTTTGCTGGGCATAAGCATAGATTGGGTAAAGTCCCTGTGGGCCTTGCGGCCCTCTAGCCCCAGCCCGAAACGGCGGGCTGAATGACACGGGCATTGATTCAGGGGTTTGCAGTGGGTCAACGGTGAAGGTCGAAAGCCAGAGAGAATCCGTAGTCCCTGCACTGGCATCACGGTTACACAACGGCGCAGACCGGAAATACCAACCGGGCCGTCCGCCGTCCGGCAAATCACTACCGGCGGGAATGGAATCAACTCTCGGAAGGCTAATCGCCCCGCCAATAAAGTCTTTCGTGCTTACGTCATAGGTGAATAGCCCGTCCGGTATTCTGTCCGGCGCAACAAACACCGTTTGGCCCGATGAGTTGGTTTCCTGCTTGGCACACGAATAAACGGCTTCGGTAAATGCGCCCTGCGGCCCTTGTTTCGTCTTTTGGTCACCCGCTATCGCCAGTGCGCCAAGGGCAAACACCACCGCCAACAGGAATATCAGCATTGACAGCCAAGCTCTTGACCTGTTTTTCATCTCACTCACCCTTTACCACTACTCGAAGTTGGGATTTCTGCCTAATGTGAGCCGAACCCAAGAAACCCTTAGTTGTTTGACAAAAAAATAAGCAAATGATAGTGGCCCCCCAATCACTGGGGGTTGCTCCACATTCATTTGCTCCAACAAAACCGCACGAGGCGGCAGATTAGGTTATGAAGTTGATGATACCTACTATTCCTATGAAGGTCAATATATGAACCGCCCCGCCGGATTTGGCGGGACGTCTTTAGGGGGCATCCGGTGTCAGGGCTTCGCTCGTCAACGCCAAGAACCGGGCTCAAAAGCAAAACTTTCTACCGCTTCCACCATCAGGATTTCGTACTCGTCCCATTCGTCCTCACACGTAGCCCCTTCAACCATGAAAGCATATCTTGGCAACACCAGCACCAGAGCCACCGCCTCACGCTGACAAAGATGCATTTTCCGAAAGCTAACAGATAGCCATACTCCACCATCGGCCAAAGTGCGCCGTTCCTTAAGCTGGAAACTGTCCTCTACTGAATTACCTTCCAACTCTTCCAGCGTAATATCTGCGAGAGTTTCTGAGTCAAAGGGTAAAGGGCCACCGGAGCGTCCAACAGTCACCCTGATTGTGGCTGAGTAGCTATCCGGGTCGCCAAAGACGTATTCGGCCCAGTTATCGGCGTTGTTCACTTTTGATTGCCAATCGGCGGGTACGTTTATCGTGTAAGGGTAGCCCTTGGGGATGCGCTTGTAGGCAGGTTTGGGTTCCAAGGTAGGATTGGGTGTGGTAGTAGGGACTGGGGTGGACGTTGGCTTGGTAGCCAATTGCTCTTGGACTTGGGCGGTCACGGTGGCGGGAATGTCGGGGGTAGGTGCTGGGGGCGGAGCTGTGCTACAGGCGGAGAGAAGCAGGGCCAGAGACAAGAGCCAAATGCTGGGGATATAACGAGCCATAAGGGAACCCCCTTTGCGGAGTTAAGGATTGGCACTTGCGACGGTTGCACAAACCCAACGATGAACCGCAAAGAGGGCACGAAAAAACGTGCCGTCCTAAACAGCAAAAGCTTCACCGAAGGGTTCCTACTTACCAAGGCGTTGAAAGGGCAACCGTCGCAAGTGCCATCGTAGAGATAGAGGAGCGTTCAGTCAAACGGGAGACTGATGCCCCTAATATCTATGGTAAGTGGGCGGGTCAAATGAGTTTCGACAAAAAAGTTGCGGGGCAGTGTAAATTCTGCCCCGCAACTTTGCTCGTGTTGGGGCGAAGTACACGCTGGGCATCAATCACTCTTGGTAGGGGGAAATAGCAGGGTTGAGAATGACAGTGTAGCGGCCACAAGTCTATTTTGGTGCATCGAGTTTGGGACGAGTGAATGTCTGGCCCCTTCACTTTTCCTTGCCATTTCTCTTAGCTACCGGCATAGTAAAAGCTGCGGTGGTCACACACCGCAGCTTTTACCATGAGTATGGATACAAGGAAGGTGGAGCTATGACTTGGGAACCTTGTTCAGATTGCATATCCCGTCTGAAGCAATATGAGAGAGATATTTCCCAACAGACGCACGTTAGGGGTCTTCAGGAACTATGCATTTTGGACGAAAATAAAGACGTTCCCTTGAGAGGTAATTGGCGCAAGTTGACACGCCTTCAGTGTGATAACTGTAGTCTCAAATGGACTCGAAGCGAGGGTAATATTGGGGGACTACAGCAGTACCAGTCGTCCCTTCGTCCTGAACCTACACCGGAGCAAAAACCATTCTTGGGCATTTAGGCGTGTGAATCTTCCACTTCTCTCGACCGACCGACTAGCGTGGACACCCAGCTACGGTTGTTCCGTGCATCGGCCAAACTAGCAATTATTGGAGCAAATCGCCGTATGCCCTTTGGTGTGCGGTTTGAGACAAATGATTTGACGGATACAAGGGGTAAGAAAATGACTGGTGTGGGTAGCCCTGATGAACATTCAAAATACGAAGCATCAACCCATTGGGAGTTATTGCAGGCAGAATGGCATCACACGTTTAGCCGAAGGGAAAGGAACAGACTGTCAGATGACGATGTAGCAGAGATTAGAGAGCAACTTCCAATGGGGCCACCTTCCCCACAGAGAGTTGAGGAATTAGCTGAAGAACTCGGCATATACCCGCTCTCTGTCTTCCGTATTTGGGCGGGGGTTACCTTCCAACGGCGCAAGGCTTTCCCCAAGTGGCATCCGATGCGCTTGAACATCAACGTCGAAAATGCGGCTAAACAAAGGGAAAGATACCAATTAAGCAAAATAAACATCCTCGCCATCGGTGAACGCCAAGAATGGCGGTGTGCGTACTGCCAAGCAGAGCTAAAGGGCAAGGGTAGTCCGTTCAGTGAAGGGAGAAAGTATCACCGTGACCACATCGTTCCATTAGTCCAAGGTGGAGAAACAATTGAGGGCAATATCCATCTGACTTGTTCCCTGTGCAACACTAGCAAGAATGCGTTAAGTGACAGCGACTTTAGGGTTAAGTTGAACCGGATACAGAGAGCCCTTCATAAACGGGAAGGATTCCAGCTTATAGTGGACATCCTTTTGCCAGTAGTGGAAAGCACCCTTTGGGCTGATAGCGATTCGGCATCCTGTGTTTTCTGCGGGAAGGTCGCTGTCTTGGTCAGTAAGGCAGATTTACCCGGAGAATCGGCGGTGTTTGAGTGCCGAACTTGCAAGAAATTGTGGCGGTGCGCAAATTACTTGGGCAAAACAGATTTTTGGGCTGACCTGAACTACACCTTTTTTGGACGCTGGTATGCAATGGACAGTGACGGCCTACAACGAATCATAGACAACGTAGAAAACGGACACGCAAGCTTACGGCCCTTGATTGCTGATTGGGCCGGGGGTGTCCAACAGGTGCGAAAACGGAAGCATACCCATAATCGAAGCGAGGGATGCTGGTGTGAGTTTGGGGGAGATTCTTATGTACCAATCGGTGATGTGATGCCCCAACTGTCTTTGATTTCACGCTGAAGAACCATTTCCAATACCGTGGACGGCATAACAACCAATGAACAATTGATAAATAAATGCACTGGCGACAATAGAACCACAGGGTAGTTAGGGTCAGTGGCTTCACCTGAAGTAGCTTAACCAAACCTATGGAGAGAACTGGGCAAAATCAACCTCCCCGCCAAAGTTGACGTGGCGGTTCAAACGGGACTTTTTCATCAGTTTGGCGACTTATGCATCGGTAACGACTTTTTCAGCAAAGCCGGCCCTTTGCATACCCGCCCTCTTGGTTAAACTTGGTATGATTAGATTAAGGGTAAATTTTGACCTGTCTGTATTCTGCAAAACCTAGGAGGGCGATATGAAATACACTTTCCCTGACTCGGATAGAACTCTTGAAATAGACGCAGAGGGTAACTGGGTTGTTAGCTCCGGTAGTGGTAAAGTGACTTTCGAGAGAGCTAGCGGTCAGATAATTGTGAAGCAAGGCAGTGGGCAGACGGTAGTTGAAGATTGCAGTGGACAGGTCGTAGTGACCAGACACAGTGGGCAAGTCGTACTACAGTCGTGTAGCGGACAAGTCGTTATTGATGGGCGTCTTGTTTCTTAAGGCAGCAGAAGCGTCAATCAACTATGTGCCGTGGAGTTTTGCACTTGCCTCGTAGAGATAGAGGGGCGTTCAGTCGAACAGGAGACTGATGCCCCTACTATCTATGGTAAGTAGGCGGGTCAAGTGAGTTTCGACAAAAAAGTGGACGATGCATAATCACATCGGCCTTATTGGAGCAAGCTTCTGATTATTGGAGCAAAATGGCTTTTTGGAGCAAACCCGCGTTCCCCCGTCGAGGGGGAAGGGATTATTTGGTTGGGGCACGTCGGCCCCATCCTGGCGTTTCCCCGTAGGGGGGAAGGGAGTTTTGGTTGGAGGGCGTCACCCCCATCCTAACCTTCCCCCTTCAAGGGGGAAGGGATTATTTTGTTGGGGCGCGTCGGACCCATGCTGGTCTTTCCCCCGTCGAGGGGGAAGGGATTGTTTGGTCGGGTGCTAGTTGTCGGCCGGGACGGCCACGTTGGCCTGGGCCTTGAACTGGGGCATGACCTCTTTGCCGAACCATTCCAGTTGTTCCAGGATGACTTTTTGCGGGGTGCCCACCACCGAACCCACGTTAATCTGGGTCAGGCCGGGGTACATTTCCTGGATTTTGTTGAGTTTTTCCGCCACCAGTTCCGGAGGGCCGCATAGCCAGGAGCCGGCACGGACGCCGTCCTCGATTGTCGGCAGTCCGGCGGAACGCGCCCGGGAGGGGTCGCCGAGGGCAATTAGCTGGTCGTCAGACAGGCCGTGGAAGAAGCCCAGGGGCGCGAACATCTTCATGTTCTCTTCGAAGAACAGCCTGGCCTCGTTCATGCCCTTTTCCTCGGTATCGGCGAGGTGAATGGAGAACCCGATAATGAGGTCTCCGCCCAGTTCGGTCTCCTTGCCGGCCCTGGCCAGGGTTTCCTGCCATCTGCGCACCACATCCAGGGTAGCGCCGCCGGCCGCCGCCCCGCCGCCGATCATGCCCTTGATGCCGTGCTTGACCATGAAGTCCATGGCGCGCTGGCTGCCGCCCACCACCGGCTGGTAGCACTCTACCGGCAGGTATTTGGGGCGAGGAACCAGGGTAATTTCCTTAAGGTCGTAGCCACGGTAGGGTACGTCGGGCGGGATGTTGTAGTGCTTGCCGTGGTGGGAGAAGGAGCGCTCGTTGAAGGCCTTGAACATCACCTCCACCTGCTCCTCAAACAGCTCGCGGTTGGCGTCCTGGTCAATTATCGGGGCGTCAAAGGTTTCGACTTCGCGGGTGTGGTATCCCCGGCCCACGCCGAACACCACGCGGCCGTCGGTCAGAATGTCGGCGGTGGCGTAGTCTTCCGCCATCCGCAGGGGGTTCCACATGGGAGCGATGTTGAAGCCGCATCCGATCTTGAGCTTCTTGGTCAGGTGGGCCAGATGGACGGCAAACAGCATCAGATTAGGGATGCACTCGTACCCTTCTCGCTGGAAATGGTGCTCGGCCATCCAGAAAGTCTCGTAGTCCAGCCGGTCCATCACGCCGGCAATGGCCTCCGCCTTGTCGAAAACGGTGGCCAGATGCTCGTCCGGCAGCCAGCGGTCATTCAACGCGGTGGCGTCCAGCCCGATATCTTCAAAGTCCACGTGCCCGGCAAACAGGCTGCCAAATTTGGTAATCATTCAGGCCCCTCCGGGAATGCAGATTGGGGTTCGCTTGCGGGGCATTATAGCGGATTTGGGGGGCGCTGCGGGAATACCGGAAGGCGGCAATTGCAGGAGATGGCTGCACTTCGGGGGGGCCTGATTTCGACCCTTCCGGCGGCGGCGTGCTATGCTGGAAGTAGAGGGTTATGCATTCGCGTGTCTGTCCCTTAGCAGGCTAACAGGTTTGAAATGATGACTGCTAAGAAACTATCTCAAAATTATTCAAGGCAGAGCATTGGGCAAAATGCGACAGCAAAAGAGCTCGTTTTTCACCCCCATTCCTTCGGCAGGCTCAGGACGGGCTCTAACCTTCCCCCGTCAAGGGGGAAGGGATTTTGAGACTGTCTCAATATCTTTTTCGTCATTCCGGCTAAGGGTCGGAAACCAGACAGGTTGCGAAGGGTCAACTGCGTGGTACAAGCGGGGCTCTGGATTCCGGCTTTCGCCGGAAAGACGGTGGTTAAACACCAACCCCTCATTACAGTGCTGTTGAACTACCAGTGAATAAGAAACTATCTCAAAATTATTCAAAGCAGAGCATTGGGCAAAATGCGACAGCGAGAGAGATTGCTTTTCACCCCCATTCCTTCGGCAGGCTCAGGACAGGCTCTAGCCTTCCCCCGTCAAGGGGGAAGGGATTTTGAGATAGTCTCCAAGAAGGCGCCGACCAACCAGCCTTGCAGAGGTGTCCGATGAAGTTTGCTGCCTTTACCACCGTGGCGGCCTCCGCAGGAGAGGCAACCGGCGCCGCGGATATCATAGAGAATCTGCGACAGCAGGCGATCCTTGCCGAAGAACTTGGCTTTGAGGCCATATGGCTGGGAGAGCATCACTTCGGGCTGTACGGTTCGGGCGATCTGCCCAATCCCATCCTGCTGGGCGCGGACCTGGCTGCCCACACTTCCAGAATTCGCATCGGCCAAATGGCCAACATAGCTACCTGGTGGCACCCCATTCGGCTGGCGGAAGATCTGGCAATGCTGGACAACATGACCAGGGGACGGGTGGAGGTTGGCTTTGGCCGAGGCGTGTGGCCCTACGAGGGACCCCAGTTTCACCCCAATGCCGACCCCCGCAAGGACCAGGAGAACCGGGAACTGTTCCAGGAGACGGTGGAGATTGTCCGGAAAATCTGGACGGAAGAGTACTTCTCCCACCGGGGGGCCAACTATACCTTTCCCGCCGAGGACACGGTCTTTTCCCATCCCGGGTTTCCACCAGACCCGGCCTGGCACGAGGATGGACGCGTGGCCAGGCTGCGGGTAACGCCCAGGCCATACCAGAAGCCCCATCCCCCATTGTGGATGACGGTGTCCACAGACAGGTCGGTTTCCACTGCCGCAGAGATGAGGTTAAAGGCCTGTTACTGGCAGCCGCCGCCCCAGCGCATCCGGCAGCGGATGCTACTGTACGCTGAGGTCAGGTCCGGCGTTGAGGGGCGTACCTTCAGGTTGGGAGAAGATCAGGCGGTGATGCGGTCCACCTACGTTTCGACGTCTATGGAACAGGCCCGGGCCGAGGCGGAAAGGGCGGTAATGTCCGCCTTCATCTTCAACGACCCCTTTCGGGGACGGGAGGTGTTCACTAACCCGGGCGAGGAACTGGCGGATTCAGTGGAACTGGGCTGGGATTTCCTGGAGCCGCGAACCCTGCTGGTGGGTTCACCGGATAACGTGGCGGAAAGGGTGCAGGAATTGCAGGAGGTCTGCAATCTGGAGTCCTTGCTGGTGGAGTTTGCCCACGCCGGACTTACCCAGGGCCAGATGCTGAAGAACCTGGAGAACTTCGGCGACAAGGTAATGCCCCGGTTCAGCAGCCCGGATTAGAAATGGTGAGTATTCATCCGGCGGATGTATGGCCCCTTTACCTGGACTCCCCGTGAAACGGCAGGCGTCATTTCCCTTCGGGTGGTCATGCTTCCCGCAGGGGCGGTTCGCGAGCCACTTTTGTTTTGGGCTTGACGGCGGGTCCACACGCAAACCACCCAGGGACTTTCGATTGTTGGTGGCAGTTCCTCGAGTCCGTTCGTGGTGAGCCTGGAGAACCATTCCGGGCGGCCCTTCGACGGGCTCAGGGCGAACGGTGGAAGAGACTCTACCACAATAATCGAAAGACCCTGGCAAACCACCTGAATTGGGACTCCGCCGCCGGTCCCTGTAGTATAATCCCTCGGCTGCCGGGCTACCGATTCCGGACGCCGGGGTATTGCAACCCGGCCTGTATGCCTGGCGCCCTGGCCGCTTTATTAGAACGCCGATTCATTTGAAAAAGGAAGTGTTTTTAACTATGCCTGTAGTTACCAGCCATGCTCCCGGCAATTTCTGCTGGGTTGACCTTTCCACCACTGACGCTGATGCGTCCAAGAGCTTCTACTCGCGCCTGCTGGGCTGGACCGCCATCGACAATCCCGCCGGGGAGGGCATGGTCTATTCCATGATGCAGAAGGACGGCAAGAACGTTTGCGGGCTGTACGAGATGGGGCCCGGGATGGAGGGAATTCCGCCCCACTGGAGCAGCTATATCTCGGTGCCGGATGTGGACGCGGCCGTCGAAAAGGTTACCGCCGCCGGAGGCTCCCTGATTATGGGCCCTGGCGACGTATTTGAAGCAGGGCGGATGGCTTTCGCCGCCGACCCCACCGGAGCCGTCTTTGGCATGTGGCAACCCAAAGAGCACATTGGGTCGGAGCTAATCTACGCGCCGGGGTCCCTCGGCTGGAACGAGCTTTACACCTATGAGCCTGAGGCCGCGGCCAGTTTCTACGACACCACTTTCGGTTGGAGCCGCGCCATAACCCAGCCGGGGGACCAGGGCACGGATTACCACGAGTTCACCAACGGCGACAGCCCGGTGGGCGGGATGATGCAGATCAAACCCGAATGGGGCGAGGTGCCCCCCAACTGGTCGGTGTACTTTTGCGTGGATGACTGCGCCGCCAGCCTGGCAGTGGCCGAGAGCATGGGAGCCGAGGTGATAGTCCCGCTTACGGATGTGGCCAATATTCGTTTTGCCTTCCTGAAAGACCCGGTGGGCGTGTACTTTGGCATTTCCCAAGTGGTGGGGTAGGGGTGTTGGGGGTGGCCCTCAGTTGTTATTTGTTGGCCTCCATCATCACAACCTAAAATGTTAAACCCAAATTAGTATCAAGACCTGTTGACAACGGTTTTTGGCGCTATTACAATTCCCGACAATGTTAGTCAACAATCTCCGCACCTGCACTTGTACTTGTCCGCCCTCATAGGGAGCGGGTAAGTCTTCACGTCCAACAGACACCCCAGCGCCCACCAAATGTTACGCCGTTTGGTGGGCTAATTTTTTGACTTCATTTTTGGCACAAAGGCAACGAATTCAAAGACAGCCAGGCAATAAACGTGGTGAGCAACAGGAGGCCACAGTGACCATCAAGACAGGACAGTCCCAGGAGGAAATCTACCGCGAGAGCCTTGACCTGGCCTCGACCGCGCCGGGCGTTATCCCGTTCATGGAGAGCGAGGTCCAGCGGTTTGAGGAGGAATCGGCCCTGTTCCAGTCGGGCGAGCAGGACAACCTGCAGTTCACACCCTTCCGCCTGAGGCAGGGTGTTTACGGCCAGCGGCAGGCCGACGTCCAGATGATCCGGGTCAAGATCCCGGGCGGCATTCTCACCGCAGACGCCATGGACGCGCTGGGCGACATTGCGGAACAGTATGCTCCCCTGGGCAAGGGCCACATAACCACGCGGGAAAACATCCAGTTCCACCACATCCCCCTGCCCGAATGTCCCGACGTTCTGCGCAAGCTGGGGACGGTAGGGCTGACCAGCCGCGAAGCCTGCGGCAACACCGTGCGCAACGTGGTCGGTTCGCCGACGGCGGGTGTGGACGCCGAGGAAATTTTTGACCCGACTCCGTACCTGACCGGCTACGTACGTTTTGGGGTGCGCCACCCCATCACCCAGTCCTTCCCCCGCAAGTTCAAGTCCGCCTTTACCGGCATTGACAGCCGCGATACTGTGGCCGCGGCCATTCAGGACCTGACCTATGTGTCCCAGGTAAGGGTGGAGAACGGCGTGGAGAAGCGGGGCTTCAAGGTTTATGTGGGCGGCGGCACTTCCATAATGCCCAGGCTGGCCAAGCCCCTTTATGAGTTCCTGCCCGAGGAGGACTACCTGCGGCTGGCCCTGGCTGTCTGGACGGTGTTCGACAAGGCCGAGTCCCTGCGCAAGAACCGGATGATGGCCCGCCTGAAGGTGCTGATTGACCGCATTGGGCTGGAGGAATTCCGCAACCTGGTCGAGGCTGAACTGGCTGAAATTGGCCCCATAGACCTCAATGAGTATATCGCCGACGAGGACATTTACCGGGAGAATCCCCCGGCATTGCCCTCCGGGTCCACCAACGGATCCGGCAACGGGTCCGGCAACGGCAGCGGCGAGTATAACTACTGGCTGGAAACCAACGTGGTGGCCCAGAAGCAGGCAGGGTACAACATCGTTTACGTCAAGCCCGTCCGGGGCGACCTGACTCCGGCCCAGTTCCGGGGCCTGGCCGATATTCTGCGCCGCTATACGGGTGGACGTTCCAACGCCACCCAGGAACAGAACCTGGCCCTGCGGTGGGTGCCCGACGGATACCTGCACGATGTGTGGGAGGCCCTGGGCGCCATTGATCTGAACGAACCCGGCGCTCATACCATCAACAACGTGGTTTCCTGCCCCGGCACCGACAGCTGCAAGCTGGGCATCACCGCGTCCATGGGACTGGCCAAGGCCATCCGCGAGGAACTGGGGACGTGGAATGGCCTCATGCAGGACGACGGGGTCAAGAAGATCCGCATCAAGATGAGCGGCTGCCCCAACGGCTGCGGCCTGCACCACATCGCCAACATCGGATTCCACGGCGCGGCCATCAAGGGTCCCGACGGCAGCCAGATTCCCGCCTACGAAATGTTCCTGGGCGGCAATTATGGCGATAACAAGGTCGAGGACTCGCGGATTGGAACCCGCATTCCGAAGGTTAAGGTTCCGGCCAAGCTGGTGCCTGGCATGGTCCGCGAGATTGCCAGCTACTACAAGGACAACCGGCAGGACGGCGAGAACTTCAACAACTTCCTGGACCGCGTGGGCATCGAGGAACTGACGTCAGTTGCCGCCGCCATCCAGGAATCGGCTGCCAGCAAGGAGGTCGGCGGAGACCTGTACGTGGACTGGGAACGTACCGACAACTATGTGCTCGAGCGAGGCGAAGGCGAGTGCGCCGTATAGTTAAGTAAGAGCACGAAGCGACCTGGTCCTTCCCCCTGACTATCTCTTGAGAAGAAGGAGTGGGTGAGTATGGTTGAGAACAGCAAGAGCAAGGTGGCGGCAGGATTATTGGCGTTGCTGCTTGGCGGCCTGGGAGTCCACAAGTTTTACCTGGGAAGGATTGGCGCGGGCATAGTGCATATTATCCTTTCCATTACCATCATCGGCATTCCGGTAAACTGGATAATATGCCTGATTGAGGCCATCATATACTTTACGAAGTCTGATGCGGAGTTCCACCAGGCTTACGTAATTAACCGAAAGAGTTTCTTCTAGCAGAACCAGACCGGTTCTGCCTCGTTCCACCAATTGAGCACGGATGGCGGACTATAGACTTTGGCCTCTTTGAACGACAGGACTGTTGCATTTGTGGAAGCCCGGATGACCTCGGAGATGGCCGGGCTTATCGAACGGCATGGCGGTATTCCCTATGCCGCCCCGGTGCTTCAGGAGATTTACCTCAAGGACAGCCCCGAGGTTCAACAACTGGTCGTGGATACCTGCGGCGGCCGCATTGACGCCGTAACCCTGCTTACCGGCGTGGGCACGCAGGCCCTCGTTTCCACCGCCGCCAACATGGGGCGGGAAGAGGAATTTGTGGCGGCGCTGGACCGGCTTACCGTGATTGCCCGCAGCCCCAAGCCGGCCCGCGTACTGCGCCAGCACAAGATTCACATCGACGTGATGCCTCCCGAGCCCTACACCACGGCGGACCTGATCAACAGCCTGCAGGAATGGGACCTCTCCGGCAAGGTTGTGGCCCTGCAGCATTACGGCGGCCCCAATCGGCCCCTGGTCGCGCACCTGGAAGAGCGGGGCGCCGAGGTGCGGCAGGTCACCCTGTACACCTGGGGTCTGCCCGAAGATGAGGCGCCGGTGCTGGCTTTGATTGATGATCTGGCCGGCGGCAGGATAGACGCCATTGCCTTTACCAGCCAGCCCCAGGTTGGCAACCTTCTTACCATAGCCGCCAAGGCTGGGAAGGAAGATGCGCTGCGGACCTCGCTGGGCGCCCGGACGGCGGCAGGCAATAGCGGCCGGGATGCGGGCGCGGTGGTGGCCTCCGTGGGTCCGGTATGCAGCCGGCGGCTTCGGGAAGCTGAAATTCCCGTTGACGTGGAACCGGAGCACCCTCACATGGGCAGTATGGTTCTGGCCCTGGCAGAATACTTCGGATAGTCCCCTGCGCCGGCCTAGCGGCTTCAGACAACTCTCCACACCTTCCTCCTTCCGGTCGAGACCCCGTATGCCCTTTTCTGCCGCAATAGAGGGTTCCCTTGCCGATGGTTGTGGTAACTTGAGGGGAGGTTTGCGAACCTCCCCTGCCCTTGCCTTTGGCGACCAGACTGCGCAGGACCACCCGAATTGGAACGCGGCCCCCAGGCAGGGTCTTTTGATTGTCGGTGGCAACTCCTTGGGTCCGTTCGTAGTGAGCTTGGAGAACGATTCCGGGCGGCGCTTCGACGGGCACAGGGCGAACGGTCTGCAGGCTCGGGGTGGCCCTCCGACGGGCTCAGGGCGAACGGTGGAAGAGAATCTACCACAATAGGCGAAAGACCCTGGGTCCCCAGGCGGCAAATGGGGACAATTCTGGTGGCATTGCCTTATAATCCCTGCTGAATTTAGCAATGGGAAGAGGTTAATGAAGGTTTACGTGGCCAGTTCCTGGCGCAACGAGGTGTATCCTGAGGTGGTGGAGGCGCTGCGGCAGGCCGGCCACGAAGTCTATGACTTTCGGTACCAGGGAGGCTCAGGCTGGAACCCGACGGAAATGACTTCAGGCCAGCTTTTCGACTTCCTGGACCATCCCAAGGTACAGTCCATCTTCCGGAAAGACATGGATGCCCTGGAAGCCTGCGATGCCGTGGTATGCGTTCTGCCCTGCGGCCGCTCGGCCCACCTGGAACTGGGCTACGGAATTGGCGCGGGCAAGCGCACGGTACTCCTTTGGCACGATGGGGACGCCCCGGACATTATGCACAAGGCGGTGGACGCCATTGTGTTTGAAGTTTCGGAGATACCCGGGGCTTTGGAAGGTGGGGAGTAGGGTTAAACCAAGGCAAGGCCTTCAATTATCGGTGGCGAGCCCCCGGATCCGTTTGGATCAGCTTGTCGAACTATGGGCGCGTCCCATTCGACGGGCTCATGGCGAACGCAAAGTGTGAATGGCCACGTCTGCCGCGCTTCGTTACAAGAATGTCGAACCAAAGAGCCGGGGCCTTGCGGGGCCCCGCCCCTGATTATCTCCAGGGGGTGTCGTCAAATTAGCCATTGCTGCCGGTTAGGTATCGGGTATAAACAGGCGATATACCAGAGTCCTGGTATATCGCGGAGCATATCACCCATTTACATGACGGATCTGGATTCCGGCTTTCGCCGGAAAGACGAAACTCGGCTTTTGACGGCGCCCTCTAGGCCGGCTGGGGGGCGAAACCGGGGGAGAGCATTAGCCAGGTCTTCTGCTTTACGATGAGGCCGCGCACCGCCGGCAGGTATTTGCCGGTCCAGTCCGGGTCCCTGGCGACCTGGGCCTTGGCTTCGTCGAAGTGCTCGTAGTCCCGGTAGGCCCAGATGTGGACCACCTGGTTCAGTTCTCCGATTTCACTGTAGTACCAGCCAGCGAGCTTGATCCCGTACTTGGCCCGTATGGGTATGGACAGTTCTTCAACGGCCTTCATGTAGTCGGGGATGGCCCCGGGCTGGAAAGTGTACTGGCGAAAGTCGTAGATCATATCTGAATCCTCCTGCTAATCTTCTTTGCTGTTTGTTGACAGGTGCCTGCTGCGGGTTGGGCTGATATTCCTAACCGCCGTGCTCGCGATAACTGGCCGGGCGACCCCGGCGTGTTTTACTATTCGCCCTTAGCCTACTTCAACCTCACGCCCCTCGTCCGAGGCCTGCCGGATGGCATCAACCAGATGGTGCAGGTTGACGGCGGTGGCGAAGTCGGGCTGGCAGTCCTGTCCTGAGCGAATGGCCTGGCCGAACTGGTAGTACATCTGCCCTACGTTGAAGGCCTCGCCCTTTGGCATACTTTCCAGGACGTTCACGAAGCGGCCCGGGATTTCCAGTGGCTGAAGTTCGCCCGGACCCTGGACCCCGGCCAACTCCATGTCGCGCAACTGGGGTGAATCCACGGAACTGGCCGAAAGTGTGCCCTCGGTGCCGTAAATCTCCATCTTTAGACCGCTGCCGGCCCAGGGGTTGCTGGCTACGTGCACCGAAGCTACTCCTCCTTCCTGCAGCCGCCCGCTGATCAGGATGTTGTCCGGAGAGGTGACCGGCAGATGCTGGTCGGTGTCAGTCTCGTACCACTCCTTCGTCTGGGTGGAGACGACGCCTGACACGTGGCTGAAATCGCCCACCACGTGGCGCAGGGCATCGATGCTGTGGCCGCAGGCGATGGTGAGGGTGTGGGCGCCCAGTTCGTTGTCCCGCTGCCAGGTACGGGTGGAATGACGGGACTGGGAACCGTCCCGGACCAGGCTGAGATGACAGGAAAGGACATCGCCAACGTAGCCCTGTTCCACCAGTTCTTTCAGGTACTTGATGGCCGGGGCCTCCCGGGCCTGCAGGCCCACCAGGTTTCGGACGCCCTTGGCCCTGGCGAGGTCGGCCATTTCCTGGGCCTGTGCCGTGGTCTGGCCCAGGGGCCACTCGGTATAGACGTGTTTGCCGGCGTTGAGGGCCGCCATGGTGGGTTCGTAGTGGGAGGGCACCCGCAGCACCACGGCCACCGCGTCAATGTCCGGGTGGTCTATCAGGTCCTGGTAGTTGTCGAAGGCCATTTTGGCGCCAAAGGCGCGGGCCGACTCCTCGGCGCTCTCCATGCGGGTGGTACACACGGCGGTAAGCTCGAACTCGGGGCTTGCCACCACCGCCGGCAGGTGGGAACGGGGCGCCCATCCCAGGTGGATGTTCGCTCCGATAATACCCAAGCGAATTTTTTCGGGAGCGCTGGTCATCACTTTCCTCCTTCCACTTCGTTAACCGAACACTTCGCCAACCGAAGCGAGGGATTATCCCGGCAGGCAGCGAGTAGTTCTGCCCTAATTTACCACAGATGTGCGCAGGGGAAGGGTTAAAGCCGGGTTGGGCAATCGGGCTTTAAGGAGATTGTCGTTCTGAAAGGACCAAAATCCAAACACCATGCCGCGGGCAAGCTTAGGGCGACATGGTAGGTATTTGGGGGGCCCTCACCCCCTGCCCCTCTCCCATAGGGCGAGGGGGGATGTTTGGTATTGATGCTAGTTGCGGTTGGCTGGGCATGGTATGTGGTATGGATTTTGGATCCTTCGGCTGCGCTCAGGATGACAGGGTTTGTATTTGGGGAGCCCTCACCCCCCGGCCCTCTCCCATAGGGAGAGGGGAGAACTTCGGTATTGATGTTGGTTACGGTTGGCTGAGCATGGTATGTGGTATGGATTTTGGATCCTTCGGCTGCGCTCAGGATGACATGGTATGTATTTGGGGGGCCCTCACCCCCGGCCCCTCTCCCATAGGGAGAGGGGGGATGTTTGGTATTGATGCTAGTTGCGGTTGGCTGGGCGTGGTATGTGGTATGGATTTTAGATCCTTCGGCTGCGCTCAGGATGACATGGTTTGGTGGGGTGTGGCCCTCACCCCCGGCCCCTCTCCCATGGGGCGAGGGGTGAAATTTGGTATTGATGTTGGTTGCGATTGGCTGGGCATGGTATGTGGTATGGATTTTAGATCCTTCGGCTGCGCTCAGGATGACATGAACTAAGGCTCAGGGCGACATGGGTTATGGCTTGGGGGGGGTGTAGGCCTCATATGGATTGAGTTTGGGACGCGATTGCCCGGTAAAGCCGGGGCGGTGGGGGAACTTCGCCGTTATATAATGGTGTCATCCTGGAGTGACCAATGGTACAGAGAGGCCTGAACAAATGGATATTACCGGTGGCCCTTTTCCTATTGCCGATGACCTGAATATCTGCCGGTTGCTTAACGGCCTGTGGCAGGTTTCCGGCGCCCACGGGCGGATTGACCCAACGGCGGCCCTGAACAGCATGGTGGAGTATCACGATGCCGGTTTTACCACGTGGGACCTGGCCGACCACTATGGGCCCGCAGAGGACTTTATCGGCGAGTTCCGGCGGCGGTTGACGGAAGAACGGGGAGCGGAGGCTCTGGCCGATATCCAGGCCTTCACCAAGTGGGTGCCCCGCCCGGGTCCCATGACTCGGGAAGTGGTGGAGAACAACGTGGACATTTCCCTGCGGCGAATGGATGTGGACTGCCTGGACCTGATGCAGTTTCACTGGTGGGAGTATGGGGACGAACGTTACCTGGAGGCCCTGGGCCACCTGTCGGATTTGCGGGACGCGTGCAAGATCAGGCATCTGGCCCTGACCAACTTCGATACCGAACACCTCCAGGTCATCGTGGAAAACGGCATCCGCATAGTCTCCAACCAGGTGCAGTATTCCTTGGTGGACATGCGTCCAGCCAGCCAGATGGCGCCCTGGTGCCAGGCCAACGGCATCCACCTGCTGACCTACGGTACTTTCTGCGGCGGGCTGTTGTCGGAAAGATACCTGGGGCAGCCGGAACCAGGCGGCATGGCGCTCGACACCGCCAGCCTGAACAAGTACAAGCAGATGATCAATGCCTGGGGAGGCTGGGAGCTTTTCCAGGAGTTGCTGACCTGCCTGAAGTCGGTTGCCGATAAGCATGACGCCAGCATTGCCAACGTGGCGTCCCGGTACATACTGGACCGCCCGGCGGTGGCGGGTGTTATCGCCGGAGCGCGCCTGGGCGTGAGCCACCACCGGGAGGACAACGCGCGGGTATTTGATGTGTCGCTGGACCGGGATGATGAGGGGGCAATTGAAGCGGTCACCGGCAGGGGCCGCGACCTGCTGGCGCTGATTGGGGACTGTGGGGATGAGTACCGGCGGCGGTAGGGCTCGGCCGGGTGTTTGACTTGGCTTGCACCGGAACGGATTGGCAGGGCGAGAGTTGCAGTCTCAGGAGAATGGCTTTCTGAGGCACTTAGGGAGAAATGGCCATGCCTGCTGTTGCTCCCACCGCGGTGGCAAGGTTGGACCCGCCAGTATTGTAAAGGACTCGGTACCAGCCAAAAAAGCCAGCCAGTCGATCAGTTATAATTACTGCCGGCATAAAGTCGAGGCTGAGCTTGTCCGGGCGGGTGAGCAAGTAAAGGCGCCGCGTGGGCGTCCGCCATTCTAACAAGCTCGCTTCTGGAAAAATACGCAGCAACTCGATGCAACCGCAGGAGCAACATGCAGATCGGCGCTATCTTCCCGCAAACGGAAATCGGGTCTGACCCCGGGGCAATCAGGGAGTATGCCCAGGCCGCGGAGGAACTGGGTTACTCGCACCTGTTCATTGCGGACCATGTTCTCGGCGCCAGTTCCGACCACCATGCCCACGTTGCCGATGGCTACTATACCAACCGCAGCATCATCCACGAATCCTTCACCACCATGGGGTACCTGGCCGCCATTACCCAGCGCATTGGCCTGACTACCGGCATTTTGATCCTGCCCCAGCGGGCCACGGCCCTGGTCGCCAAGCAGGCGGCGGCCGTGGACGTGCTGAGCAACGGGCGGCTGAGGCTGGGTATCGGCGTTGGCTGGAACCACGTTGAGTACGAGGCCCTGAACCGGAACTTCCGCGACCGGGGACGCCGCAGCGAGGAACAGATTGCCCTGATGCGGGAGCTTTGGACCAAAGAAGTGGTGGACTTTCGAGGACGCTGGCACAGGGTGGATAACGCCGGCATTAATCCCCTGCCGGTGCAGCGGCCCATACCCGTATGGCTGGGGGCCGGCAGCAGCGCCAGTCCGCTGCCCCCCGAACCTGTGCTTAAACGGATAGCCACTGTATCCGATGGCTGGTTCCCCAACTTTGAGCCGGAACAACCGGGCCGTGAGGCTATAGGCAAGCTCAGGGAGTACGTCCGGGCTTCCGGTCGGGACGAATCTGCCGTGGGTATAGAGGGCCGAATCCGCATTGACGGCAAGCAACCCGAGGACTGGGTGGATGAGGCCAGGGGATGGCAGGACCTGGGCGCCGTCAGCATTACCGTGGAAGCGCGGCGCGGCGGTCTCAGCGGAGTTGAGCAGCACATCGACTCGATAGTACGGTTCCGTGAAGCCCTGTCGGGCATTGGCGACTGGTAGTCTTTCCATTTCCCTCTTGGCATGATACCCCCAAGATACCTCTCGGTAACTCAACGCAGGAGCCGGTGAATTAACCCCTCCTGCGTTTCTTCTTTTGGCCTGCCTCCAGGACTGTCCTTCCCCATGCGGCTATGCCGTTGTATCCGGGGAAAGGCTTGCAATTGTCCGGCTGGCCATTGAAATAAATATTTCATTAAAAGATAACAAATTGCTTACAATATCCCTTGACAGGATACTAGGGCCCGGTATATCATTATTACAAATATTAAACCCAATTTAGTATTACTGATATTTCAAGGAGGTAAACGTCGATGCACATACACTTTCATGTCAGCCATGACAACGAACAGGACGGTCTTCTTGACCGGGTGAACCGTCATGTGGGCGCGGCCGTTAACTGGTTGTCCGGCCCTGCCATGTCCGAGCAGGAGCGATTTGACCGAGTAAAGGCCGAGGTCCAGGGCGACAAGTACGGATACGGCATTCTCTAAACAGCAATCAACAAATTAAGAACAGGAGCACATAAACGTTGCTAGAACAAGAAACAAACAAAACTACCCTGGAATCAAACACCATCCTTGAGCGGATTGCCCAGCAGATCCTGGTGGCGTACGCCTGGGTCTCGGGTCCCGCGATGAGCGAGCAGGACCGCATCAAGGAGGAACTGTCCAAGAGCCACCTGGTGGAGCTGGAACTGGAGTCCACCAGAATAGCCGGCTAGACAGTCTCCCAGCTGAAACCCTTGCAGGCTTCCCGGCTCCGGGCCGGGAAGCCTGCTTTGTTTTTCTATGCTGAAGCAACTCATTTGGCCGCAGGGCCAGGGGTCTGCTGTCCAAGGCTTGATATAGTGAATCTTTTCACACTTGAGTTTGGTGAAAATAATCACATTGTTCCCATTAGCATAATAACTCTTGACACGCCTCGTATCATAATATAAGATTGCAATTGTAAGAACGGCGACACAGGAGGTCTATATGCATATCCACTTTCATTCTGATCACAACATCGAGCGCGACCACCCTCACGACAGGCCGTTCAGCAGGGTTACCCGCGACCTGGACGCAGTTTTGGACTGGTTGACGGGCCCGGGTATGACGGACCAGCAGCGGGCTGGTCGGAGCAGGGCCGAGGCCTTGAACGAGAGATACTGTCAATAATCAGGAACATTAGGCCAGTGATATTCACAGACATCCAGCCACGCTGATCACCGGAGTTATGTACTTTTATCAGGTTGCAGTTGACCGGTCAATCACCCCCTTGCCATCCAGGAGCTTT
>MKWU01000500.1_pt1 | contig 74710 bp, 82 predicted proteins | sample 809101 | NCBI WGS metagenome assembly MKWU01 (sample SAMN05860141, study PRJNA318959) | sponge metagenome | host: Aplysina aerophoba | place: Slovenia: Piran, Adriatic Sea, Gulf of Piran | collected 2013-05-07 | reverse complement strand
CCTTGAATTGTTACCACCCAAAAACAAGGATTGTTCGCCAACACTGATGGTTATTGAGGTTAGAGAGGTAATTTTTCCTGATTTTTTCACGTACCAATTCCTTGTGTTACCAAATTTATCTATCACCCGCGCGTGGCAGGTAAATTTGTCATTTTTTGTCCAGTCTTCAACGTATCACCTAATCTGTGAAACTGTATAAGAATTTGGGTAAAGTCCATAAAGTCTTTGTATATGGCGGAGTTGATACGTTTCAACTCATATTCACTGCTATTCCGCCAACTACCCGCATCCCGCATCTGTATCATTAACGTGTCCCGATGTAATCGCCACCGTTCATTGAAACTATAATAAAAACCTTCTATAAATTTCATGGGTCGCTTGCGACGATATTCTGCTTTACGCTTACGACGTTCCGGATAGGGACTTGGATACATCTGATACTCTGACAATCTAAACGGCTTGGATAACTTCTCTAATAAACCAAGTTCCGTCATCTTCTTCGCATTCTCAGATATAGTCTTTGTTGTCATTTTCATCAGTTTAGAGGCGTATCGCACCGTCATACTCACAACACCACTTACCCAACAAGAATGAACCTTACGAACCGTCCAATCCAAAAATATCTTCCAAGCTATCTTGCCTTGTTCTATCAACTGGCTCGGTGAACCGTTACCCTTCGGCACCGCACACTTCTGCGGTCTGCCATCTTTGTCAACAGGGATCTCACCTAACTCACATTTATGATGAACCACTTGATAAAAGTAGGCACCATCGGACTTACGCTTGCCCTTAACGACAAGCCAACCATTTTCTATCAGCCATTTTATGCCACGACGCACTTGAGCATGACTCTTCACATTCAATAATCCCGCAAGACGACGAAGCGATAACGCATGCGATAGACCTGTATCCCAATCAGAATACTCGTTGACCTTCAAATAAACAGCACGCATAAAATTCGGAACTTGCTGGTCTGGATCAAATATACTATGAATGCCACAAGGAACTTGCTGCGTTGTTTCTTGGACTTCAGGAATACCTAAATTACCAAAATATACTGACTTCTCAGAGACTTTACTCTCGTCATAAGATAATTCTGGTGCTTCTAATTGAATACATTGAACATTTTGTGATATAATACCATGGGACATAAAACCCCTCCTATGCGCTATTTTAGGAGTGTTATTGGGAACTAATCTCAATAACTTACCTTGACTCACGGTAAACTCGTTTACTGTGAGTCTGGTTTTAACACCTTTCCTATTGTTGAATTTCCATGTTGTTACGAAACTGTCAAATAGATTACAAGTTAAATTTTAAAACGAAATGTGATTGATGCAACTATTCATTATCATAGCATCTGATGTAAATTGACCGAGTTCACCTTTCCAAACCCCGCGTTCGAAATAAGCACTTACGGAATCTGATTTTAGTCGGATGGCTTCGTCAAAATCCGAAAAAGCTGTTATATATTGTCCAAGCATAGCCCAAGCACGACCCCGATGGTAGTAAGTAAAGGGAAAGTAGGGATCAAATCGTAAAGATGTGTTGAAATTATTAACAGCAAGCAGATGCAATTCCTTATCAAGATGCATTTTCCCTAAATCAAAAAAACTACGTGCTAATACCTGATTAAAAGATATAAGATTTCTCCTTAATGATAAAAATAACGAAATTTGTTATACTTATTGAAATGGTTACAGCACTGATGGTTATTTACCTTTCAGTTGCATGTTCAAATTGGCATGTCCCAAGGCATGCCAATTTTTTTTACCTTATATTGAATTCATGGTATAATCTTTCAGGTAGATTGTCAAATTAAAATTTTTATGAAACATTACACGTATTTTATTACATTCTCAATGAGAACTTAATATGTCTCTCTATGACGGGTTTGGTGCCAACTATTTAAGAGAAGCGTCATCGGTCACATCAATGAGACGGGAATCGGTATACGCTAAAGCTTTAGATCATGAGTTGCTATATGAATATGAGGAACAGCAACTCCTCAGTCAGGCACAAGCGGGGGACGAGTTTGCTCGTGAGAAACTCATTCTTTGCAACTTACGGCTTGTCCGATTTGTTGTCCAGCAGTATGAAAAACTTGAAATAGGTGTATCTGCAGACGATTTGATGGCAGACGGTGTTGTCGGACTATGCCGAGCAATATCGGGTTTTGATGAAAGTTTTGGAACGCGTCTCTCTACTTATGCTACTTTGGCGATCCACCATGCTGTTGCACGGAGTCATTTCCTACATAGTGTTATCCGACTACCTGAACATGTTCGGGATGAAGTGCGTGCTATCAATAATGCAAAAGCGGTGTTGACACGCGAAGGACGTTCAATTACTGTTCAAGCAATCTCAGAGATAACAGAGCTTGAAACGGAGAAGGTTGAACGTCTAAAGCACCTTAATGGTGATGTGGTACACGTAATGTCGCTTGATGAGCAAATCAGTGAGGAAGAAAATGCTCTCACTGTGATGGATACTGTTGCTGATGAAAACGCTAAAAATGGCTTTCGTAAAGTGGAATTGGAAGCAGATTTAGAATTTTTCCTTTCTAAACTGGATATACATGATCGATTTATCGTTGAACGTTCTTACGGGATTCCGATAGAAATGACGAACCAACAGATAGGTGAAGCACTCGGATACCATTACAATGATATTACCAAAAGACTGATGGAGGCAATGGCGAAGTTGAAACGATTGGCACGAGCGTTACGAAGGGGTTCGATTGTCGAACAAAAAGAGGCGATTGAAAAACCGCACAAGGTAATGGCAGGTGAGTTTGAGGTTATTCCACTTTTTAATCCTGCCGAAATACCTATGCAGAAACGTGAACTAAAGCGTCGCAAACGCCGTCATGAAACTGATGAACCAGACAATAGCACAAAACAGATAAGTCTATTTGAATAAGGGTAGTCAAAGGTAGGGTGCTTTCTGAAATGCCTTTGAAATTGACAAACTCAGCAATCTCAAGTAAAATGGATACAAAAAAGAGAGGCGCATAAACACCTCTCTATCGCATAAATGCGTAACCGATGTGTATCCTATCACACTACGAATATGAATTCAAGAAGAACATGAAACGCAAACGTCGTAAGAAAAGAAAAGTTGACTTACTTCCAAGTGAGATACGGCATACAGCGATAACGGTGAACCCGTCTTATTGTAATATATCGGCAGTGCGTTTAGATTCGCTTTTACCGCCATTACCGGATGATTCTTTTACTTTTATGAGTGGGTATTGTGCGTGGCAGCAGCAGGATAGTGGTGATATATTTATGTTTTTCCGAACGCGTTGGGTTGGTAATCGTCAGGGGCTTCACATTCATCGGTATTTGGATGCAGCACCGTCGTTTTATTCACCTGTTGTTTTTGGGATGACGCATGAATCGGAGATGAAGCGATTCGATGAACAACTCGGTTATGATGTCACGTGGTCTGCTATTTTAGAGATTGGATGGGACTCGTTTTCAGAGCTGGTTTCCCTGATGTTATCGGAGTCGCTTACGGGTTTGCTGAATACACCTGAAGTGGCAGGCAGTGATCATATTACTTGTAGTGGTGATGTGCGCTGGATACCGTCGCCTTATCGGGAGGCGATACGACAGCTTGGAGAAAATCAGAAAATATGAAGTATGTATTTTTTGGGGGTGCGGGTGAGGTCGGCGGTTCTTGTATGCTGTTATCCGTTGCCGGTCGTTATTTGTTATTTGACTGCGGGATACGGGTTAACCGTACAGGTGTTGAGTCTCTACCTGATCTTGAGTTATTGAAACAGAGCACACCGACGTTAGATGCGATTTTTGTATCCCATGCGCATGCGGATCATGTTGGTGCGCTGCCGTTGGCACATGCAGCGTATCCACAAGCTCCGATCTATGCGACACTACCGACTCAACGGCTGTCGTCTGTGATGCTGAATAACGCTGTGAATGTAATGAGTTCTGAAGGTCAAGAAGGTCAAGATACCTTTTTCACAGCGGAAGCTGTTGACACGACTATTGGACGGATACAGACATTAGAGATGGGTCAATGGGTAGATTTGTGGGAAGGCTGGCGTGTTTTGTTTATCCGTTCGGGTCATATACTCGGAGCTGTAAGTATTTACCTTGAAACACCACAAGGCACATTCTTTTATAGTGGTGATGTGTCAACTTTTCATCAAAAAACGATTGATGGGCTTGCTGATATTACTGGGTTACCTGCCCCTGATTTTATGGTCTGTGAAGCGACGTATGGTGATGGTATACACCCGTCTCGTTCAGAAGAAGAGATCAAGTTAGCCAAAGCCGTTGCGGAAGTTATCGAAACGGGTGGGAATGTGCTGATACCGAGTTTCGCTTTGGGACGTGCGCAGGAAATCATATTGATACTTAGAAATGCGATGGTTAGCAAAGTTATACCGGTGTTTCCTGTTGTCACCGATGGTCTTGTGAATGCTATCTGCGGGGTATATGACACGTTGACACCTTATCTTGGTACCAGACTACAAAAACACCTTACTAATTCTCAACAGCCGTTATTCTTCTATAGGAACATTCGCAGAGCACGGATGGGAGAACAGGAAGCGATACTTAAAGATGCGACACCGAAATGTATTATTGCGAGTTCTGGTATGCTGACAGGGGGTGCGTCTGTCACGTATGCGAAAGGGCTTTGTAGTGATCCAAAGAATGCGATATTTCTTTCTGGGTATCAGGATGCGGAGTCACCGGGACGAAGATTACAAGAACTTCAGTCAGGGGATACGCTTGAGTTTTCGGACAGCACATCGGCTGCAGTAAAATGTCGGGTAGAGCGATTTCATTTATCAGCTCACAGTGATCAAGGACAACTTGTATCTGTTATCAAAACCATAAATCCGAAAGCTTTGGCGTTGGTTCATGGGGAAAAGAACGCATTGGTAGCACTTCGAGAGAAGTTGTATAGCAAATATCCAGTTACTTGCCCATTGAATGGACAAGTGTTGTCAGTAACAGAGGCACCTGAGTGGGTGTCACCCGCAGCGATTACAAAGCTACAGAAAAAGAAAACGCTTGATGTTGATGTGAAAATGACTGATACTTGTATAGAGGTGGACACAGATGTCACTTCAGAAAGGTGGCGAGAGTTTGTTAAAGGGGGACATACCGCTACGTTGAAAGGGAACCGTCTGATTATTCGTAAAGTATGATAATAAGTTTGTTAATCAAATCATTTCAAAGTTTAATGTGATAGACTTTTCTACAGATGCCGCCCTACGGGGCTGCAGCTGTTGGAAACCGATAAGATGCTTTTCTACGAGTTAGACTCGCGTGAAAACTCATAGAAACATATTAAAAGGTTTGAACATTGTGCGTCAAACAAACTTATGATAAAGGATAGTATTATTTGGTATTTGGCGGTTACGAGAAGTCGTGGATACAATCCTCAACAGCGGCGATAAGCGTTTCCTTTCCTGAAAACCTGTTTACATGTAAATTGTCCACACTTATTGAAAAAACGTGCGAGAATGCCCTTAGAATGCTTTCTTGGGACGTTCCCTGTGGTTCGCGATAACACTCTGAAAATTAGGCGATCGGGGGTTTGTTATGCATCGTAAAGACGGCGTTCACACCATTGACGAGCAGCTCCTGAATGCTTTTTCCCGTCTCGACTGAAAGGATTTTCAGTTGGACGTGTGCATCCTTATTCACGTGCGCCTGCACCACAATTTTACCTTCCCGCGATGCAGCGACTGGAGTCTTCCGTTTCGGTTCGGCTTCTGGTTCGGCTTCCATCTGCCCGTTTTGTTCAAGTAGAGCTTTCAGATCGTTTTCGGGTTGTGGCATTTTAGACCTCCAATTCTTTCATGACATATCTATATAGGACGCGCACCTCGTTCGATGCTTTCCCCTTCGGTTCAAACTCTTGAGCGGTTTTGCCATCGACGACAGCGTGTGCGAATGCTACACGGTCACCGAGGACACACGGTGCTGTCGGTACACCATAGACCTCAACGGCTCTTTTCGCTTCATAAAGCATACGGCTCCGCGCCTTGACAGCGTTGAAAACTACCCGCATCGGGACATCCGCCATTTTCCCAATCTGGATTGTTGAGCCGATCGCTTCGAGATCGAAACGGGCATCTCTGCTTGGAATCAGGGCGAGGTTCGCTACTTGGACAGCATTAAGGGATGTGGGATCGGTGTTCGGAGAGGTGTCGATAATCGCGAGATCCACGCCTTCCTGTTCCGCTGTATGCAGAACCTGTGGAAGTCGTGTGGCGTGTGCGGAAATAACAACCGGCGTGTCGTCGTCTCGTGTATCGCTCCATTTCGCGGCGGAGCATTGTGGATCCAAATCAATCAAAGCGACGGTCTGTCCGGCTCGTGATGCTTCGACTGCAAGATGGACAGCGATTGTCGTTTTCCCTGTCCCGCCTTTTTGGGATAGGACTGCTAACGTTTTCATGCGTTCCTCCATGTATGCGTGCCTGCATTCATTCATGAATGTGTGTAGGCGATAATGCGTTCATTCGTGCCTTCACTCCTGCGTCCAGTCATGTATGCGTGCCTGTGTGAATGCGTGAATACGCTCATGAAGATGAAACGTTGGATTTGGAGGACGGTTTCAGAATTGGGTCTGGAAGGGTGGAAGGTAGAGCCGTTCATCGTCTGAACTGTGATTTCTGTTATTCAATGATTTACAGGATTGGAAGACAGGAAGATTGGACAGAGGCCAGGATTGGGGTTAACGCCTGCATCTGAAACATGAAAAGTTGAGGCTAATAACATGTGGATAACTTGGCGGTCAAAATGTGAGTAAAATTCCCATAGTGGCATGCAAAATTCCCATCTTCTTCGTTTCGCCATCGGATACTCCTTTCAAGTAGACGGATATTATACCACAATCTTGTCTTAGAGAGTGGCCCGATTTTCCGGTGGCAGTACAATCTATTCGTATTCCCGTGATTCTTTATAGGATCGGTGCAGGAAATATACTGTAGAAATGCCGAGAGCGATCAGGATAAAGAAAATGACAATCGCAGTGCCGAGTCTACTGGACGACTCAGTCTTATTTCGTTTTTCAGGTTTGGTTGTTTCAGGGGTTGTTTTAATGGTGGGTGTATGCGGTGTTGGTGTTGTAATTTTTGGTGCTAGTTTCGGTGTGGGATCTATTTTCGACGCAGTTAGAGGGATGATGTTGGTAACGGTTGTGCCAGAGGATGTAGGCAGGACACCTACCGTCCAACCTGTCCCGGTAGTTTCACAGTAATAATATTTCGCGTTATTATAGGTGACCGATGTCCCAATGAAGTTACCACTGACACCGAGTGCTATGTGTCCAGGTGTAAAAATGAGTGCTGTCTTTTCGCCTAACCCTTGTAGTATTGCTGCAACCAATATCGTAGTGTCTTCACAATCACCGCCCCCGTCAACTAGCGTTTCAATAGCGTAGCGTCGAAATTCATCGTAGCCTGTGGTTACGTCATCAAGTGTATAAGGTAAGGATTGCACAAAGCTCAGAACAAAGTCAATACGTTCTTGTTTAGACCACTTACTATGTCGTTTAAAGACATTCTGAAATTCTCGCGTCAGGTTGCCTATTGATGCTATCCCTTCCTTGACTAATTTTGGAATATCGTAGCGTTCTTTACCATCGTAGGAATTATATGTTTCAATGTCAATTGTCATGAGTATGGTGTAAGACTTGCCCTTAAAATTCCAGACGTATCGTTTTCCTATTGTCTGTCTGGTATTTTGTGGTCGCTGCTGGACAATTCCATCTAAGATACGAACATTATTGAGTGTGTCTTGTGCAGTGGTGGTTAGGGGGATAAGAAGACTGCCAAAGAGTAAAGAGATAAGCAGTTTAATGTTCATAACGAACAATCCTTCTGTTAGTTTGACTGATCGGATGGATAAATTAGTAAAATTTCAATACGGCGATTTTTTGCTTTTAATTCTCTGGTTTCATTATGCTTTTTGAGTTTCTCGGGTGTGTATGTGCTATCTTCTTCTGACCTTTGAACAGGCTTATACTCACCAAATGAGGTTGCTGACATGAGATACTTTGCCGGGTCTATACGGATTTTTTTTTGTAAGAATGTAAAGACCTCAATTGCGCGTTTCGCTGCAAGATGTAAGTTGGAAGGTTCAAAAGCGGGTGGATCTGGATCTGCATGCCCTTGAATTTGTATTTCGCTGAAGTTCTTTAGGTTTTTTCTTATTTGTTGTCCGACAATCTGAAGTGTTTTCTCTCCATCTTCGTTGAGATCATATCTATCCGGTTGAAACAGGACACGGTCACTAAAACTGTAACGTTGCAGTGTTGCTTCATTTTTTATCAGAATTTCCGTGTAACCACCATTTTCAAGATGAATTGGAATCACGAAAGAATTTGTCTCAGTCTCTGTCGGTTCAACGTCGTACTGTTTAGCGATCTCACGGATCATTGTTATCTGGTTTTGTTCTACATTTCGCAAATCATGAGTCAAATCAAGCGGGGCAGATTCATCCTTTTCTACGGGAAAGGATGCGATAACAGCAAATACCACAATGACTAATATCAAAACAAGTATCAGCATCAAGTCTGAAAAGGACGGCCAGAAATTGAAATCTAATGTATTTTCTTCCATGGATGTTGTCCGGTATATTTAGGGTTCATGAGAAATCACAAACTGTGTCACTCACCTTCATTGTTCGTTTGAGATTTGGAGGATTGTCCAGATGTTTTTTTTCGGTTGAAAGGATTCCATTTTCCACCGCGAAATGGACCTTTCCGCTTGCGTTTCGATCCTGATTGGTTCCCTTGTTTTAGCAATGTGTTGACAGCATCAGCTAAAGTTTTAGAATGCTGGGAAATTTCATTGACAGATGTATTGAGTTCCTTAATACTTGCTGTTAGCGGAGTAACATTGGCTTTTTCTACTTCTGTCACGAGTTGTTGTGACGCTGTGCCTAACGTTTTAACATGTCCCTCAATTGTTGCAATGGACTGGCTGAGCGTCCCTGAATCTGATGTAAAAGTTTTGATTGCACTATCAAGATTATTGATGTCTGTAGTCAGTCCGTTGATATTGGTGCTTAGTTCATCAAGTGCGTTTTTCTGATTTGAACTACTCTCATCTAATTGTGATAACAAGTTTTTGACACTTTCATTTAAGTTTTCGACTCCTGTGAGCTGCTCCCCATATTTTTCATTTTGTTCTTTTATTTCTCTCTGCAGATCTCCAACAATCGTTTGCATATATCTCACTAAATTGGCAAACGTACCACTCATATTTTCTGCAGTCTGTTTAAGTGGTTCATCAAAGTTTTCTAATCGATTGTTAAGGGTTTCTAATTGTGTGTCAAAAGTTTCCCTAATCTTTTCAACGGCTTCTCTGAGTGGTTCATCAAAGTTTTCTAATCGATTGTTAAGAGTTTCTAACTGCTTATCAAAACTCTCTTGAATCTGTTCAACTGCCTCTTTGAGTGGAGTATCAAAGTTCTCTAATCGACCTGTAAGAGTTTCTAACCGTTCATTCAAGGAACCTTGAACGTTCTTGAGATTGTCAGTTAACACGCCAGATATAGTTTTTAATTCATTCTTCAGGGTCTGTTGGAGTTCTGTAAGTTTTTCCTTCAACTGACCTTGTAATTCGAAAAATTGTGCTTTATTATCACTGTTTATTTGCTCAAACCACTCTCGATTTTGCTCATGTATACTTGTATTTGCATCTGTTGCTACATTAATAAAGTTTTGTAGCGTCTCATCGATCTGTTCACGGGACTTAACATAAGTTTCTTCGTAGATTTTTAGTGTATCAAAAACATTTTTGAGAGTTTGAGTCTGCTCATCTAATTTTTGGTTCGCTGATGCCTGAAATTCTTGGTGAAGACTGCGGATCTCATCTTGAAAACCGGTTAAGCGGTTAACATTTTCAGAGAATTCTTGTGAAAATTTACCAATACTTTCAGTAAAATCTCTGTTTAGCACATCAGCAGCACTGTTGATTTGTGAGGCCGCCGCGTTGATTTGTGAAGCTGAATCAGATAAAGGTTTCGTAATTGCATTAGCACGTTTTAAATTTTCATTGAACTCACTAATATTGCCTTGTACGTTTTCGACTAATTCACCAACTTGAGCTGCGGTTTGATACCCGCTTCGCATCTGTGCTTCACTTTCATGGAGTGTTTGAATTAGTTTCTGTGATGTTGTTGGATAGAGTTGGGGAACCCAAATAGTTAGTGTAACTTGCTCCAGAATAGATTTAATTGGGTGACAGGCACTCCGCAGAAAAATACCATAAATAATCACACCGAGAATAGTAAAAATAATACCCAAAATGCTCGGTGCAAAAGCCCCTTTTATTGTATCAAATAGTTCGCTTAGAACTTTGGTCATTCCATTACTATTATCTGTGGAGGTTTCGTTTACAGCATTTTCATTCAATGCTGGAGAGAGTTCTGTTAAACTATCCGTAAGTCCGAAGAGTGTTCCAAGTAGTCCAATTATGATAAAAACTGCTAATATGGAACGAAAAAGATTATTCCATTTAAACAAATTAGATGTGGTGTGGTTAATGAGTTCACCGACTTCAAGACGACTTTCATTCCAACCCGCTAAGAAAATAGCTTTGATATGTTTTGCCACTGAAGAACCTTTATCAAGGTAGCCTTTTAAGAAAATCGCTTTGAAATACTTTATTAGTGGATAGCCGTCATCAAGGGAGTCTTTTTTACAGAATTCACGGAATATGTTTTCAGGTTCGGGTTTTTGATCGTTATTTTCACTTCCTACGTCCCTTCCTTTTTGGGCATCAACAAGCATCTGGACATCTTGGTTTTTTCTGATTTGTATATATCTTACTAACAAGTAGATTCCATAAATCAGTAGCCCGCTAAGCCAAATTAGGAAGGAGTATTGCAATATCCGTACAATTATTATAGCAATTGGATTTGTGGGAGATAGGTATTCACTAAGGAATGAAGGCATAAGCGTTCTCTTACCTGCTGGGGCCCAAGTCTAACTTGCCTTGTTCAATTAAGTTCCATTGATGGTTTTGGGAATCAGGTTTAAATATTCCGGGTTTAATTACTCTCAAATTTTTATATTGAGAACCAGGATCGAAGTCTGGACATTCGAATACGAAATCGAAACCACCGAATTGATAAGTGGAATGTTCTAAGGTTAAATCGTGGAAAGGAACAACAGAATAATGACTCTCATCTTCAATATAAAATACCCAAAATTTGCCGCGATCGTTAGTTTCAAAAATAGGAGTAATATCGGGATTTTTGCGACGCTCTAAAGCATTTGAGACTTGGACTCGAAATGAGGGGTGATAATTCATTTGCAATTGATCTACTTGTCTATTATTGTAAATATTACAGAATGTTTGAAGTTCTTGAGATAAATGTTCGTCTTGTTCACGTTGGCCATCTTGAAAAGGTGCTGTGATTTCCTGAGAATCTGTTGATGTTTTAGTGTTTTCAACAGACTGGTCTATAGAATTTTTATCTTGAGATTGACTGATATTTTCAAAAATGATTGCTATGCGTTTTATACTTTGTTGGATATTTTCATTCTGATTTGTCAAAACTTCAAACAAGTCTTTTAAGTCGGATAGAAGTTCCTTTATAGAATCAGGTGTGCTTTCAATAGGTTGCGATTGCTTACTGGAGCGACTATTCAACAAAGTGTTCACCTTTGTTTCAAGCTGGTTTAATCCATTCGTTTTATTTTCTATCTGCTTCCTGAAAGATCTGTGCTTATGGGAGATTACAATAAGAGATATTAGAATTCCAATAAGCACAACACAGAGAACAAGTTCAAACACAGTATCTTATGACCTCTCTTGTTTTTCGTTTACAAAATTAGGTAAAGTATTAGGGTTCTGTGGCAATGCCCATTGATTCGTTTTCCATTCCAATAAAAACTTTAATGCTAAGATAAACACAGGTTCATGAGATGAATCGTCTTTGAAGTCTGTGAACGTACCATGTAACTGTGTTGTGATAAAAGTATGCGTCCTTTGATCTAATGTAATCTTATCACCAGCCCATCCGCTGTTATTGAAACTTTCCACGAAATTTCTAATTTGCCCTAATTCCTCTGTAGTATCTATGCCAGATGCGAGCCGCTCAGGCATAAGGATTTCATTCCACGTGCGGAGTTCACCATTTTCCTTAAACGCTTCGCCGGCTAAAATATCGGGGTTATCTAACTGCTCTTGAGTCCACTCAAATTTTATGTCTGTGACCAAACCGTAAGCGGCTTCTTGTTTATGTGCTTTGCTAATTTTGAGATCGAAATCATTAAGGTCTGTGCCAAATCCTGACGCGTCAAGAAGGATATTTTTGAGGCGTGTTTCGCATATTTCATTTTCTCTAAAGTTACCGTTTGCTAACCAATCTAAGATGCGCGCACCATTTCCACCGATGTACACACTGGGCATTCTTTCTCCAAACCTTTTTTCTTGACGGAGGTACTTGAGAATTAACCCGATGTACCATAAAAGCCCTGAAATCCCCAGAGCCATAAGTTTGACAAACGCCTGAACTTCTGGTTGACGAGTATACATTGCAAGATTCTTCCACCATTTATCCTGATCATTCGGTTTAAGTGAATTAATAGACTCATCAATCCATGCGTCAGCCTGAGCATAGAAATCAGATTTCTTCTCATTTTCAGATGCTTCTTGTAACAATTTGATGTCAGATTGGCTTACATCAAATTTTTTCAAAAAATCAGGTTTTTCCCTAAGTATATCCAAAAAAACTCTTCTACCTGCTAATCGGAGAGACGCTTGCCAACGCAGCTTGATGGACTTGTTGGATCCCTCCCATATAGAAATATCTGAAGTTTCTCCACCAATATCTATACAGATAGCACCAGTGGAAAATGCACCAAGTGCTCTTGGATCTTGTCGTGTACTCGCGAAGAATTTTGCGGAAGCAATGCTCTCCGGTTCAGAATTTATTTTCCCTGACTGTAATCCTGTTGCCGAACTACATTCATCTGTAATATTATGCCAAATTGTCCTGAAACTTTGAATATCGTCATCGGAAAATGCAATAGGATAAGAGAATTGCCAATTGATGTTACTTACTTGTTCATTGGCTGCCTCGGCAGCACACTGGAGACACAGCTGTTGAAGAAAAATCTGGGAGCGATTGTTATTATCTGGTTCAGTAGACCATTTTAGATTGGTAAAGATTTCTGCGGCATTAGGAAAAGCTTTGTAGTTAGAAATGAAATGGATATGACCACCAAGCAGCGGTTCTAACATCCTTTTTTCTGAAAAATACTGGAAAAAACTAAAAAATGGTGTTTGTTCATCTTCAGGGGAAAAGAAACTATCATATAACCGTGCCCGGTATTCCCCCGACGATTCTGTGACCTGTAAGAGACGGTTTTCCAATTTAATTGGATTGGGATCGCTTTGTTGATCTTGTATATCATTTCTGTAAACTGTAGTACTACTGGTACCGAAATCAACACCAATGTTCCAAGTTTTTTTACCATCAGCGCAAATAACTGGATCCGAAATTAGCAAAACCCCTGCTTCCTCATAATCTGAAGTATCTTTATACTTACATACCATTACTTTTGGAAAATGAGATGTATTTGTAATTTCTTTTTCGATATTAGAACTTTTCTCAATCGTTTGTTGCGATGTATGGTCACCGTAAGGCACAGCATGAAACATTTTTTCTGGAGTAGGACTTTCAAAATAGGTATAGTAAACTTGCCAATCTGTTTTTTTAAAATTAGGCCATATTTCCAGGACCGGTATATCATCAATTTCAACAATATCTCGGCTTCCATCAAACTGTTCAATCCCTTCTTCTCTTTCGATATATTCTCGAGTGGTTTCAAGACCTGAAGGGAGGCTTAGAGTGACCTTGATACCTTTTTCTGTTTTCTCGAAAGTAATCTGTCCGTTTAGATTATCTGTATTCAGTTCTGATAGCATTCCGCTTTTAATTGGTAGAATAGGCGTTACACCAACGTCCCTATTATTAACGGTAAGTTTACGTTCACCTTTGATCTGTGGTTGGAGTGCTCCACAGAAAGCGTTGGAGCCTTTGACTACAAAAAGTTTGTCGGTAAGAAACTCCTTCTCCGCTATAGGTTTATCTATACCCGCAAATAATCCGTGCAGTATACCGAGTCCTTTAGGAGAAAAATCAGATATCGTTTCAGGTTTTCCACCTAAGTCAGCCCTGAACGCCTCAATCTCCTTGTTGATACCATCTCTTATGAAAGTTATTCGATCATTGAGTTCTGGGTTGAGATTAGGTTTTTCATTATCCAGTGGTACAATATATTCTTCACTAAAGTGGTTAAGCCAACCGGCTATGGCTGCTCTTTCGGCCTGGTCTAATTCAGGACATTCAGTTGGATCGCACAGTAATCTTCCATCATACCAAGGCACACCCGATATGCAATTAGTATAATCAATAGAAGTACAGACAACAGTCGTAGGGGATGTCATACCAATTGTTTTACCTTTGTACAGAATGAGGTACAGTTTATCCCAGGGCGTATCTGGTTTTAATGTATATTCTGGTAATAATTTGCGTAATGCCCGTAGGAACTCTGGGGCACCGGCACTGTCTGCATCAGGAATCTCTATCAACCTAGTCGTTAGTGGAAAATTCCATCTCTCCTTGAGTGCCAACAGAGCCAAAAGCCCTCGCCATTCACCTAAAATACGTGTATGCATCGGATGTTCGGTATTATCAGAAGCATAGAGTGCCATTTCAAATAGCAGTGGACGTGCCCACATGCTCGGAATACTGTCAATGTCAGTAAAATTAGCATTGGGAGCTCTAACCTTAAGACTCCTACTGATGTTATCAAGCTCAATAGCACCTACTGATTGCCATTGCCCTTGGTTAGGTAGGGGAGCTACAGATGCCCCATCATCTTTCAAAGGAGGAAGGAGTGGATAGTTTCGCATTCAACAATCTCCTATTAGTTTTGTATGTAAGATTGTGTTATACATTAAATAAGTTCGGAACCTATTATATCTCTTTGCAATTTCGGTATAAAGCACTCAAAAAACTTCCAATATCACCAGTACCATCACTTTTGCCCTTGGTACGACACATATTTTCCCAGAGTTTATTCACTGAACGTAAAAACTCTACTGTGTTTGATGAGGTAAGATTGCCGAATTTCTTTAGATCGAAACTGTCGACAGATCTAAGTTCAAGACGATTTCCATTACCTTGTTGGGTGTAGGCCGTGTGTTTAACAAGTCCGAATTGCGGATCCTCGGCAGAATTTTGGATATTAGCGAGCCAGAGTAAAAAATCTTTGCAATAATTCTGCACTTTCTCAAGCTGTTTTTTTGTGTCGTCGTTAAGTCGAATTCCCTCCCGTTTAAAGAAATCAATGTACCATGGGGCACGATGACCAGAACCGCTCTTGCGAATATCTTCAAGCATCGGATGATAAATGCTCAAGTATGCGAAAGCAAAACGCGACAGATGTTCTATTTTTTTTATTTCATTGCCGTTATTGTTATCGGGTAGGTCTGTCCATTGAAGTTGTTTTCTGACTCGATCTATTCTGAAATACTGAGGTGCTCCATCCGGTGCAAAGCCGTCTTTCCCAAAAAAATCAACGGCTGCTAAGGCAGCATAAAGTTCAATGAAGTGAGGTGTATTTTCTTGGTTCTTTCCACCCAGAGCGTAGTCAGCTCTAAACTGAGATTGATCACCAATGAGGTATATCGCATCGTAAATGAAGTGTTTATTCCAGAGGTGATAATACTTGAGGGCTGCTTGGGTGTTCATTAAGAAATGTTCAGACTTTGCTTTGAGCCCTTCATCATCGTCAGTGTTAAAAGTAAAGTATGGAAGTGCCAACGCACCACCTATTTTCACGGTTTTTCCTTTGAATTCATCCTTAACGAGCTGGGCGATAGTAGGGAATCCAGATGCTCCAGTTCCACCAAAAATTGATCCCACCAAGAATACCTTAGCGTTTGTGTCTGTCTTAACTAATGAACGGAACGTTTTCCATGGTTCTCCTTTTTCCAATACTGTTTGTGCCATAACCGAGGCACCAATTGAGGGATGTCCACGGAACCCTTGACCCAACGGGGTTTTTCTTTCATTTTTGCTGTATAGTACTTCAAAGAGATCAGCGGCAGGATTCTTTTCAGCACTAAGGGTAGCGTAGCGAAAAAAATCCTCTAATTTTGGATTCGCTGCATCTTTAGTAAAAGGGTTCCAAACAGGATCTTCGGCAGAAATAATCTGCGCCGTTAGTAGACTCGTTTGTGCAAGTCGAGGCTCTGTGCTAAAATCTTTATAGTGAGTCAGGGTTGCCTTTGCCCGTGTAAGGCTACCGTTCGCTTTGTCAGGATCGACAAAAAGCATGTAAAGATTATCATTGTTTGGCATCATGCCTGCTGCGGCAAGATGTATCAAGGATTCAAGACATTTGGACCCTGTGCCACCGATACCGATAGCATAATATCCCATTAATTTATCTCCTACTAATAAGGAAGTATAGAACGAATTCCCGCTCCTATTGGTGTATATTTAACGGATACTGGCGAAAATAGAACCGTTGCCACGTAATAAGGAACCAATCCATTCACGACAAAAAACAGATATGCCAACCATAAACTGCTTTCAGCTTCTTCGACAAGCAAAATACTAAAAATGACAGCACACATAGGTAAAATAAACAGAAATCCCCATAATCCGCGTTTCCCGTAGGATTTCTCATTATTTGCTGCGAAAACTCTCTGTGCAAATCCGTACCACAAAAAACTTGCCACCAATGCGGCTCCGACACAAACCCATGCCGCCCAAAATATGAAACTCTCTTTCCATTGATCAAATGTAAGATTACCAGACATTCCAAGTTGATACCAATCTGAACCTAAAAGAATGGGTTCAAGAAAATAAGCAACAAAAAAACAACTTACATTGATAAACAGAATACCCAATATACAAATGACGTGTGTGACGTGTTGCATCGTTTATGAAACGACTCCTTTACCTATTTTTGATGTAGCAGTAAAATTTAGCAATTTGGGGAGAATGCCTCTGGGCAGTTACCTGTGAAAGGTCTCGGACAAAATTAACCAAATTGAGAGTCTTTGAACCGTCGCGTTCCTCTCCCATATCCCAATCGGAACACCACTTGGGGGCACGATATTTATCATTTCCTGGACCCAGGGTCACTTCATAGAGATAGACTGCATTACCTGGTAGGGATTGCAAGTCTAAACTGAATTCAACGTTGAGTTCATTACCATCAACACTTTTATTAAGTGTTGATGTCACTTCTAGGCACCTATTAGCATGAACACTTTCTACGGTTTCTCCCATCGGCTTATGTTTAGCAATAATAAGGACTTTAAACGGTTCGGGACTGAAGAACATTGTATGTGACAGTGGGGCGTATTTCATTTTAGCAGAAATAGAAGCAGGTCTTTCATCGTCCACAATTTTAAATTGTTTCAAGCGAGGATCTTCACTGCTAACGAAAATATCGCGATTCAAATTTTCCCTCGTAATTGAAGCACCGCCAAATGACAGCAAAGGACTAACGATATACCGCGAAAAGATTATCGTCTCTGCTTCGTCGAAGCCACGCGCAATTAAGTTATCAAAATAGTTAACAATATCAGCATACTTTCCTAAAACCAACAGGTAGAACGGACGATAAGTTTCAGGATTTTCTTGTGTGCTCTCATAAGTCCTTGATTCTTCACCAAAACCGATGTCGTAAATCTTGCCCTTAAATTGACTACGAAAACCCAACAGACCGATCTCAATACCTTTTTCAATATATTTTTCTTTGAGTTGGGCAACTAATGAGTTTATATTACCTCTATCTTGGAAAAGATCAGTCACAATGATTACCAAACGGTTTGTTCTTTTACGACACTCTGTTTCTGCTTCGGACTTAACAGCTTCTGACTGTTCTTCAGGAATGGGTGGTATATTCTCCTCACGCGTCTCTTCATTGATCACGTTATCAATAAATGTTTGTCCCATAATATCTTTAGTTTCGTAGAACTTGGGAAATGCTACCGTCTGGTAATCCTCATCACTAATAGGTTCAACTTTAGTGCCAAACTTAAAATATTTTATTTTTTCATTTGACCAACCACCGACAGTAATGACGCTTTTTAACTCACGACACATTTGTTTATAATGCGTTGACACCTTCAAGTTGACAAACCCTTGCATCGAAAGTGTCGCATCAAAGTAAATATGCACGGCAAGTCCTTCAGATATTTCCGTAGGGATTGTGTAAGACTCATCAGGGTTAAACACAGGAATGTTAGGTGTATCGTTACCGTTACAACTCGTTAGAAAAAAAATAAAGCAGAAATAAATTGAAATAGTGATAATCTTGTTTCTTAACATCATATCCAGATCCTTTTTGATTCCCAAGCATCATTTAGTCGTAATGCTAGTGTATCAGGCGTTGCATAGCCTCATCATCGTTAAGCACAGATCCGCCACTGCTTCCAAGAGAAATTGGATCAGTAAGTTGGAGAATTTTATCCGTTCCAACCTTTCGGATACCACTGATGATTCCCTATGAGAATGTTCCTTCTAATCCCCGTGGGTTACCTACGGCATAAATGGGTACGTTAACTTAAACCGTTTTACTGTTACCGAGAGAAATTACTTGTACTCCAAGAACGGAAATCTTTAGGATGACTAGATCGCGTTCTGCATCAACCGCTGTGATACCTTCAATGTTGTACTTCGTTTTCTGATCTATCAGTTTTGCGTAACCCCGCGAAGCACCTTTAATGACGTGTAAGTTTGTGGCAACTTGACCACTGCGGATAAAAATCTACTACCAAATGAAAGTGGTTGACCGTTAACATCTTCCATGACCAAAAGCATTGTAGAAGCTAAAGCTTTTTTGGCAATTTGCTGAGGACTTTTGGCATTGGCAGTTGTTGTCACATAAAACACGAAAAGTGTCATACCTATGAAATACAAAAAATATTTTTTGTTGTGTTCCATTGTGTTCTCTTCTTACATTAAGTTTCAGAAAGTAATTATTGAACTTGGGTTGTCATACCGGAATAAGTCAATACGTTTGGTCGTGACGCCTCGTTTGAGGTCAACAATTCGCTATACTTGTTCATATAAATAACACAAGTATGAATCCAAAACAGCCAACTACTCTAAAATAATCCGATTCCCAAGCAAGTTTATATGGACTTATGCAAAGGCATAGGTCTACTCTGTGTTATAATGTTTATGGGTGTTCCTGTATTTAGACTGCACAAAAAACGGGTTGTGTATACACTTTGACAGTCTACAGGGAAGGTTGACAGGTGTGTCAACCAGAGAGAAGAAGTTTTAGGCAACTCGCCCTATAGGGAGCTGGTTTCCACTTTAAAATACCCGAAAGTGGTACTTTCTGATATAATAGAAACCAGCGCTGTCATACTATTCCTATGGCAGTGCTACGCGCTCGCTGGTGTTCCTGCACCGGCGGCGCACCTAAAAAATTAGGAAGCAGCCCTGACGTAATCCACGCGCTCCGTGAATTGCTAACGTCAACATATATTGTAGCAAACATACAAAATATGTGCAATAAGAAATGAATTGGGTTTCTAAATCAGCGTCTACGGCACAGTTCAATACCATAAATGTTGAAGTTGTCAATCTAACACTGCAAGAGATGTATTGTTAGAGAGATTAGTATTAATGAATCCGCATTCAGTTTACACGACTGGTAATGTTATTTTCTGATGGTAGTGATGGAGAGATAGAAGGAGAATTTGGTTCGCTCGTTATACTTTCTGAGACATTTTCGTTCGCAAGCGAAAGACTTGCCATTTTTTAAACTGCGTGCGAAATGTTTTAGGGTTGCAAGACTACAATTCAATGTGAGTTCACTTTTTGAAGCGGAAATGGCTCCAAATGCTGCCTTTTACTGCAGGTGGCGGTGGCAGCATCAACTGACGTGTTTTTTCCTGTTCTTTGGATAGCATATCCAACAGTTTATCAACGCGTCCAGTAAGATCTTCTTTCTCAGCTTTTAGTGAACTTTCACGCTCAGTTGCTTGGGAGAGCTGCGCTTCCAACATGGACACCTGTAATTCCAGCGTTTGGACACTTTCGGACGAATGTGGATTCGTTCCATTGGACGATGGTAAATGTCCGTTGGACGATTCTGGGTGTCCGTGATTGTCCGTTTCGGATTCCACATTATCCTCTTGTGGATTCTTTAGCTTTCCATAGGCACGCTCCAGTTCGGCAACATCAACAACTTTTACACCCCGTTTATTCTTCTCGGTGCTGATGGTACCATCGGCTGCGTGTTCGTAGAGTTTAGATCGACCAACCGGGACTAATTCCACGGCTTCAGAGAGAGTTATTTTAGACATGGATTCCATCCTTTTCCATACGGATAGATTTGTCCATGAAAACGTCTTTATGGATTTGTTGGTTACGGTATATGGAAAATGTATAGGAAAGTAGAATAGTGACCATGTATATTATTAATAGGTTGGCGGGGAGCAACGGAATAGCAGATGGAAATCTCTGTTACCTCACAGCAATGAAGGTGTGACAACCTAAACTTGACACTCTTTAGAATTTGTGTTATAATGAGATTAGCCTGTTGGATAGCATTATCACCCTGCACAATACCTTTGTGTAGGTGCTATCCACCATTGTGATAAACGGAAACAGGCAAGCAGGCGAATCCTGGATAAAACACTATATGAACTTTAGGACTTAGCACATTGGCAGTGTTGTTAGAAACACTGCCAAATATATATGTGCTTATAGGAGGTGTGCCAAATGGCGATCTCCAAAGGCAAAATACTTGCTGCAAGGGCTCGATCAAGAGCTCAGATTCGCCAGTCTATAAATAGACTTAAGGCTTCTGAAAGGAAACTGAAACAGGCTATGGATAGACTGCGCAGAACCTGCAGGTAATTGCTACAACGGCGGGCAGCTTCTACGGCTGCCCTCCATATTTTTTTATTATTATACAGGTATCAGTAAAATAAGCAATCATTTTGTCAAAACACATAATAATTAAAAAATATGGTAAACCTCTATAAACAAATCAGACTATTTTTGGGAGAATGTTATGATAAATGTTTTGTTGGTAAAAATCATACCTACTGATCAAGAACTTAGTGAATTTGAGTATTTTCCAGAAAAACCGTTTGAAATGCATATTAAGGTATCAGTTTTCAATGGTTGCCAATTGCTTAATTTTAGAGCAGACAAAAAGTATTACGCAAGTTCTGGTTTCTTAAACAAGAAAATAGAAACAATTAACAAAGAATTGAATGTAGATTATGGCGGACATGCAGTTGCAATTGACAAATATTCTTTAAATCAGTTTCAAGCAGGTGCGAAGTTAACAGACTCTCATACATTTACTCATTATGACTTTGAAGCGGACTTTGAAAATTCGGATTGTGATTGTCTTGTCTTGTCTGTCCCTGGTTTGACACCGATACCTTTATCCAGATTGCGATTTGGTTGTGATGGTTTTGGGGTGAAGGGTTATTGTCCTGACAGTATCATATTTAATAAAGAGGCTATACTTTCCATTACACTACCTTTTGGGGATGTGAAAGGAATTACTCTTAATCATTGCAGCGAATACGCACTGAATCCTGATGCAGATTCTCTACAGTATAAGATGCAATTCGAACGAATATCTCTACCAGCAGTTGTTCTACAAAAACTACTTCAATAAGGAGAATACAAATGTTGAATTCACTTAGTTGGCATGTCAAAGATAATAATAATATCTATTACCGATTTAGGGATTACGATTTGGATCAAGAATATTTTGATGGACTTGTCGGTCTTTACGCTATTTATTATAAGACAAAAAATGATTATACCCAGTACGTCTATATCGGACAAGGTAATATCAGGGATAGATTAAAGGCACATAGGCTTGATCCAACTATCCAAATGTATGGACAACAAAATCAACTATGTATTACATGGGCAAAAGATGATTCATCAAGGGAGATACGAGAAGGTAAGGAGCAATATCTTCATGATAAATTGTTTCCGCTATCCAGTAATCCACAGAATGTACCGCCAATACCTGTGAATCTTCCACCTGTATAGGTTATACATTAATACTATATAATCGTTGACAGAAAGGAGCATATTATGCACGGCGTAATTTACCTATTAACGAATAATGTTAACCAGAAACAATATGTAGGTAAAACAAGAAACCTACAACAAAGAATGCAATCTTATGGGACACCTTCTCCAAACGACAGGTCACCAATTGCTAATGCAATGCGTATACATGGTGCTAATAATTTCACTTATACTGTGTTAAAAGAAGGTGAATTGACAGATGAGCAATTAAGTTCTTGGGAAAGTTACTACATAGAGCAATATGGGACGGTTGAGCCTTCTGGCTATAATGTCCAACGTTGAAATGGTATTACCTATAGCACAGAATATCTGTGCTATAGACCGTTGATGTAGTTTGAAGTAATAGTGGTCAGTTATATAATTAATGTTATAAGGAGATAAACTCAACATGTCAAATGAACATAAACAATGTGTTACTATAGATGATATTTTACATGATACAAATAATACAATAAATGAATTTGTATCAAAAGCTACTGAGAACCCAATTAAGAATCTTGAGGAGTTCTCAGAATTACAACGGCTGGTAAATAGTTTGTATAGTGATATAAAGGTCTACAATAGCACATTGAATTCTGTAAATGCCATTATTGAGAATAGAAATAATTAGGATATAGCATACATTTTGTATACTTAACGCAGGACACCGGTGGCTTTGAGTTTTTGTATCAGCTGCTCGTGGGTGCCGTTGCCTTTGGTTGAGTTACACGCTCCGCAGAGCAGCTGCAGGTTATCTATATGATCTGAGCCGTCTCTTGACTGTGGTACAATATGGTCAATCGTCATGTTTCGGAAATTGAAAGGAACTTCACAGCCGTTGCATTTACCCTCCTGTAGTCCAAACAATTCGTGTTTATGAGTTCGGTAACCTTGGAGTTGGACTTGGGACATTGACATCTCTGCGACGGTTGGTATATTGAACAGCATCAAGGGTTGTATATCCTCTGGTGGATCGGGGACTAATCTTTCAGGGATGTCTGTCCGATGGATAACCTTTTGTGCAAATAGGTTGCCGTGTTCCGTGAGTCCTTCGTCGCGTTCCAAACGCATTTTCACCGATTCCACTGCTCTTGGACTGAGATCTATGCCTATCCATTGGCGTTGCAGTCGTTCTGCAGCTACACCTGTTGTAGCACACCCGCAGAATGGATCAAGCACAATGTCGCCTGAATTGCTTGATGCTTTGATGATGCGTTCTAATAGTGCTATAGGTTTTTGTGTTGGGTAGCCTACGCGTTCCTTTTTTTGTGAACCACAGGAATGTCCTAAATAGAGTCTGCTGGTTTACCTTCCTTCATATAAACCTTTTCTTTTTTTCCATCTCTAAGTGCGGATATTTTATATCTTCGTCCATCCTTATCAACATGGTTGTATCGTCGTATTGTTGAATCGGCATAAGGAACAAGTATTGGATTAAATACATAATCGCGTGCAGCATAGAACAAAATAGTATCGTGTTTGCGGGAAACATCCTTTTTGCTATAGAATTACCTTTGTAATATCACACAATTTCATTCCGAAAGTTTTGTTGTCCGAACACACTATCCATCATCAATTTTAAATAGTGGCTTGCGTTTGGATCGCAGTGAAGGTAGATGCTGCCGGTGGGTTTTAGAATCCGTCGCATCTCCAGCATGCGTATTCCCATCATAATAAGGTATGCCTTCATGAACTTGCCGTGTGTGAATTCTGCTGCTGCAATTGCAGAATAGAGGGCAGGTTCGCTCTCTGCAAGTTCGCCATGCCATTTGTTATCCAAGTCGCTTAGTGACCACGAGTCTTTAAATGCTGCACCTGCAGCATCGCTGCCGATGGGTGCTTCGTAGGTCTTGTTTGAGTTGAAGGGTGGATCTAGATAGATTATGGTTTCGCTGTCAAATCAGCGAAGGATGTTGAGGTTATCGCCTTCAAAGATGGTTCTGTTTTCTACGTTCATGATTTGTCTAAAAAATTGGGTAGAAGATATTCAATTGTTTCAGAATTGAGATTAGGAAATACTTTTTGCATGTGTTCCTGATTAATGTTTGAGTATGTCTGAATGCCTGAATCACTTAATCGCAACCAGCTATTATTTATACCATATTCCTATTTTCTAAGTGTGTTTTCAACTTTTCAGCTGAGTCTAATAGGTTTAGAGATTTTTTTGCACAAAACTATTCCAAGAGTTGTAACATCGAATAGATGCTTTTAGGGGTTTTGGAGCGTCTTCAGTGAGTTTCAGTCTCGAAGTTAAATCTTCCATTGTTCTTTGTATTTTTTGTGCTGTAGGGTGTTCAGGAAAGGAAGGAATTCTATTTGCATGAATAAACCCTCGAGCAATATTTTTTGGAATTTGCTTTAAGTTATTGGGCAAAAATCTTCTTTCGTTAGTCGTTGTATCATATTTTCCATCTTTAACATCGTGTTCCCAACGTTTAAAATCTACAGTTAACTTTGCAAACAGAGGACTTGATATTACAAACAAGTCAAGATCCGATTTAAAATCACGGAAAGGAATGCCAAGCTTACGTGGAGCAAGAGATTTACCTAACTGTGCGCTTCCTACTAACCCTATTTCTTTTGATCTCACTTCTAAGCGTTCTGCAAGCCAACAACGAAGAGAATCATATATTGCAGGACAACAGGAAAAAACAGATGGTATTCCCTCAGATAGCCACAGCCTTGCAATAGTACCTTAGGCTTCTTTACCGCCTTCAAGTGCTATTTGCAGCAACAACTTTGGATCTGGATAGTGTCCAAGCAATTTTCGAAGTGGAGCAACGATTTCAAAAGGTTTCATTTTTAAATTCGTGATAAGATTTTAGACTTTCATTCATGTTGTCAGATAGTCTTATTAGATGGCGAGCTCTCTGTTGGATTTTCTCAAAATGTTTGGTACTACATTCTCGAGATTCTGGATATTTTATCGCAATAAGTAGTTTTGGACATGTGAAAATGTCATTTGATGATATAAGTTGCCTCATTTCTAATTCACAAGTGGAATCTTAAATCGCATCTTTTTAGAGAAAGTAGGGCTTAATCAAGTCCTACATCATCACGGCGTTCAGCAAATTCTTTATCTGTCATTTCCCAACCACCGCGGTCGTTTATTTGCGTACAGCGTTGAACACGTTTTTCATCAGCAAGTTTGACAAGAATTCCGTGAACAATCGCATCGTTCATAGCGTCCGTATCTCCTCTTGAGCGAAAAATACCACCACGTCGACTGATCTCGGCAGCACCAATACACTCCCCTTCATATTTTGTTTCTAAAAGGACATCTAAAACAGATTCTTCAAGATAAAATATCCCTAATCGTGCATGCTGTTTAGGTCTAATGCCGTTACTCATATATTTTCCTTTACGCGTTGTTTTGCTATTTTAATATAATCGGGATTAATTTCAATGCCAATGCAAGACCTCTGAAGTCTTTTAGCTGCTACAGCGGTTGTCCCGCTTCCTAAAAATGGGTCTAATACCACTTGATCGGGAATAGAAAACAACCTAATGAGATGTTCAATAAGTTCTATAGGCTTAACAGTTAAATGTCCGTTAAACTTACTACGCGCAGGTTTTTCAACGGTCATAACCGTAGTAGGAACACTACCGTCTAATACAGCGGACGCGTCTATAAGTCCTGTTTCGTAAGTATCCCAATTCTCTATAAAAGTCCCGATCTTCGGCTTTTGTGCCACAATCAGTGATTCAAATTGTGGACGCAGTTGTGGCGTTCTACGACCCCCAAGTTTTTCAATAAGTTCATGTTTTTCGGAATCCGATTTATCCATTCGGTGCACGAAATGATCCATCGTGAATGCTTTGAATTGTGCGCGGCGTGTGAAGTGCCATGCACACAAATCACGGATTTCAAACCCAGCGTCTTCAAGTCCTATTGCCATTCTATGTGAAAGGCGAGGTTGAGAAAAGAAAACTGCAAAAGCACCGGGTTTCATTATAGGATACATGGTTTCACTAACTGTGGTGATAAAGGTTTGTAACGCTATACCTTGTTTCGGGTCAAACTTCATACCAACAGGTAATCCACCAATAATGCTTGTTCCGCGCTTTGTACTATCTTTACCTTTTTTCCAATTTGAATCCAATCCATCAAGAAAATAAGGAGGGTCTGTGATGACAAGATGAACAGACTTAGGTTCAAGTTCGGGCATCTTTTCCAAGCAATCCCCCTGCTGTATTTTTAAGTAAGTCATGGCTTATACGTCATACGAGGTTATACTAAAACAGACTCGTTGATAAACTTCGTCCAAATACATTCAAGTTCTCGGTAGTTATAGATATAGCACCGTTCTGCTACATACAGTGGTGTGTACGCTGTTTGGTAGTGATGATGTGAACCATACCATGCTCGCTTCAACAGAGACCAAAAGCCTTCTATCGTGTTTGTGTGCGTATCACCGTCAACAAGCTGCTCTTGATGATTGATAATCCGATGTTTCATTTCCCTACCAATGAGATAGTAGGCTTTATTCATCCGTTATCAACTCTGAGTCTTTGATGTTGACATAACTCCGTATGAAGTGCAAGATACTGCCTCCTGTCAACTCAGGTGCTAACTGTGCGACAACCTTACCACCACGTTGGACTGCACTGATAATAGCGTCTTTCTTTGTGCCACGTCCACGTTTGGCTGGTTCTCTATCTTCTATCTTGTTGGACTTACGGGGTTTGCCACCAATATAAGTTTCGTCTGCTTCTATGATATCCTGTAGTAACACTCCTCCTTTTTTCGCCATTTCGGCTCTTATACGCGTCATTATATACCATGCAGTTTTCTGATTCAAGGACAAATCGCGTGCTAACTGATGGCTGGATAACGACTTCTTGGCGTTTGCTATTAAAGCAATCGCGACAAACCACTTTTGTAATGCAATCTTTGTTCCATGAAACACTGTATTACACGTTGCTTTGAAAGATGCGTTGCAAGATTGGCAATTCCAACGCCCGATGCGTCCAAGATCACTCTCATTTCGTCTGTAGACATCTACACTACAATGTGCCTTACCGTTCCATCGGACACGTTCCAGATGAGCGATACACGCTTCTTGGTCGGGGAATCGCTCCATTACTTCTAAAAGATTCATCAAAAATACTCTTATCGCAATTTTTGAGTTGAGTATTTCTGGTGAATTGTGGTATTATACAAAAAGGACGAAAAATCAGAAACTCAACTCAGATTTTTCACTTGATTGGGAGGTGACAGCCTCCCAATTCCATTGCAATAATTATAGCATATATTGTGTTGTTTTGTCAAGAAAAAAACGCTATAAACATAGATACAGACTACATTTATAGCGTTTTTCTAAAAGTGTTTTACATGTCCAAAACTACCTATTGCGTTAAAATATTGTATTGAATATCATCTAATTTCCAACTGACTATTTAATGCAAGATAGGTTGCTAGTCTTTGGCATGCAATTGTACTTTTTGGAAATGATTTAAAATTTGCATGCTCCTTAATTGGTATGCCGTCTACTTCAACATCAAGTCCGATTTGATTTACAAGTTTTATATCAATATCTGCTCGTGCCTCTAGTTTACCGATACGATTAGAATGAATCTCTATAATACATCCGATTTTCCATATATCTGATTTATCTAATATAGATCCATTATTTACTGAAATAATACATACTGATAAATATGAAAGATGTTCATTTCGGTTATTAGGATTCTTTTTGGGCATGAAGGTCTTGTAATGAACAGTATGCTCTTTTGTTGAGTACCTCTGCGTCTGCTGAAAGATAAACCTCGTAACTGTTCCGTTGTTCAGAATATACGGCATTCTTTAAATTCTTTCCTTTATTAATTATTTGATTTAATATCATAAGTTTACAAGTTAATACAAATGTATCCGACAAAGGAAATTTTGATGAAATATCATATTGATAATTATCAGAAAGTATGACTAAATGGACATTTCCATCACCATACATAGATATAGTAATTATTCCATTTTTAGGTCTCCATTCCATTCCAATCCCGCCATCATCCAGAGTCATCATATTAGGTATAATATCATAAATATTATCATTATATTTCATTACACTAATAAGTCTCTCTAAAAGATTGCGTGTTTCTAAAAGAACTTTATCTACATTAAAATCAGAATTAGAGTTATTATGAATGAAATTGAGTTCGTCTTTAATATCTATTAATTCAAACTCGAGTTGTTTAGGGAACCTATGTTTGATCGATCCGACTATACAACTTTTATAAACATCCATACTTCTATCTATAACTGAATTATGATGATGTATCCCCACTCCAACATCAAATGTTGCATCAGAATATAAGTTAGCATTCAAACTTAAAGTTATCATTTTAGTCCTCCAATTCTGTTTTATATGTTTTTAACATAATTTTTTTGGCACATTCATATAAATCACATATTGGATGCTTTGAAATCGATGCTTTAAAATGAGATAGTTTATTGATATCGAAACTAAAATTAAAACTGACTCTAGTTCTAGTATTAATATGATCTACTTTTGTATAGATATTAATACTCCTATTATCTAATGGAATATTAATATTATAATCCTCAATCCCAAGCGGATTATCGAAGTAATCACATATAGTGATTATTTCATTTGATTTTATCATATCAGCAATGTATTGATTGATTTCATCTTCAACAAATGTGAAATTCGCCCCGTAAGATATAACTTCTGTTTTTGGTAAACAATCACATATTATATTAGCACATTCTTCTAATAACTTAAATTCAATTCCATCTGATAAAATAAATTCCAATCTATCTCCAGAAGTTCTCATTCTAAGCCCATCAAGAAATACTTCTATTGGCGAGTATATAGGTGCATATACTTGTCCCATCTGCATTTGGAATTTTATTTCATTGTTTTCAGGATTATCTTCATCTCTATCGCTTAGAAAAACTGTGTGTCGCAAATTTTCTTCAATCCATCTTACAGAAAATATATTTGGATTCCATCCGCCTATAATAACAAGTGGACTAGAATCATAATCTAATCTCATACGATCAATTCCTTTGAAATATATTTGATTTATTCAAAAAACATTTGTCAAGTCATGTTGTGATTATACCATCAAAGCAGTATCAAATTAAAAACGGATGCACGGGATAAACTTGAACTTGACAAACGGGTTTGAAATACTGATACTTTACCCGTAAATCAATTTTTTAGCAAGCATGAAATATTTTCTATATACAATTATAATTCTGCTTGTTTTTGGTTTTAGTGCCATTTGATTAATTTTTATATTTATGCTATACTATTGTCAAAATTTATGTTGCTGGTTTTCATTCACGGTAGGCTGTGCAAAGTCTTCCGTTGACGAGGTAAATAATATGTCAGAATTTGATATAAAAAACTATATTGATTTATTTAATAATTTAAAAGATGTTACTTCTTATATAAAGGATTATTTTCCATATATTTTAAATCAGCCTGAACATGTGCGAGATATTATCGAATATTCATTGAAACAGACATCGGAATATCTTAATAAAAAATTATTAGATCCGAATGAATCAATACGGGGTGACTGGTATTCTGAAGATTCTATAACAGATAACGGATCATTTAGAATATTAGAACTGACTATCAAAGATATTATAAATAGTAACGATAAAGCAAAAAGTATATATACTGCTTATTTCTGGGCAAATGTTAATAGAACATGTAATGCTGATATTGATATACAGACTGCTTATAAATATTTTAATGTTATTGAATCAATTTCTTACAGAAAATTATGTATAATTAAATTATCATTTGAGTATAAAATAGGTAATGGATATTGGGATTATGATGAAATCAATACAGAGAATTTTAATAAATTAGGATTACAAGATCAAACACCGTTCTATAGTATTAGTCAGGATATTGATGACTTATATGATCTAGATATTCTAACTGGAGCATCCATATCAACTTTAAACGAAAGAAAATTTGTTCCAAGAATACCTTTGGCAACACCTTTTGGAAAAAGATTATATGAATTGATGAACTTAAATGAGATATTAGATCGTGATATTACTAGCACATTCTCATTATGGAACGTTAGACCTAAAACATAGTCTATAATCATTATACTAATCAGGACATGTGCTACATCTACATTCCCAAGATAAGCACTGACAGGGTAAAGTACAAATATATTAAAACTAATTATACGGTAACAAACAACAAAAATCAATCTAAATCGACTGATCCAGATTGACTAACATCTATAACCTATACTGATAACAGAAACCTGTTGACCTTAGTTCATTCAGTCAGCATTGACTTCAGAAATAAAGCCCTGCGGGACATCTACATCTCCATGCTTTAGCATGGAGATGTAGATGTCCAATTTTGTTTAAAATTGATCTTTTCTTTTTTGCTGGAATTGTGCGATTCTACTATGTATTCCACGTCTTGCATCGGGTATATTTGACTAACGACCTGTTTGTAATACCTTTATTCTTTTGAAGTCTCTTGTGAATTGTCCTGTGCTTCTGTCTTTTTTCGCCTGTGTTCCCATTCTGCGATCTCTTGATAAACTTCTGCCTTCCTTCTCTTTTAGCAGTGGCTCTGGTAGCTGCTATTTGTTTCTCACGTCTTGTTTGAATAAAATCTGATAACATGATTAGGTTTATGCCTCCGATTATCATTGCAATGAATGCCGCACCCATTGGAATAAATGCGGAATGTCTTTCATGACATTTTGAACGGACAGGTGTCCCTTCCAGCCTTGTGTTATCTCATAATCCAGAGAAATCTATCCGTATATGAAATCAGGAATAGGACACCCCTGTTTTCCTGTTCCTTTATTTCCGGTTGTCACCGAATTAATCTCTCGTAAGTTTTGTGGTCTCCTATCCAAAACCAACAGAGACCTTCTTCATCTTCAAATGCCAATGCTCTGTAACCGTTTCCTACTTTTACTCTCCAGTACCCAGTGGCAAGTTTCTCGAACTCAAGAGAAGGATGTTTTGGATTCCGTTTGAACAGTTCAAATTTTCTCTTAGCACGTCTTTGAACAGCATCCGGAAGGCTATTAAAGCAATTCCAAAACTCTGAGGTAGTCTTATAGATACGTGAATCTTCCTGCATGAATATCCTCAAGAGTTTTTTCTCGAAGATGATCAAGTTTCCCTGCTTTTATATCTTCTTCAATTTGCTTATCCCATTCCTTATCGCGTGCCTTTAAGGTTTCATGAAGTTGTTCTGTAAGGGTTTGGATCAATACTTTTTTGGTTTTTTCCTCATACCTCAACTCAGGAAACTCAGGGATCCAACCACACCAGCGCGAGGATTTTTGGGTTACATAGGCGGTGTATTTTTGGAGAAACACGGAATCTTCAATTTCAATTAACTGAATGCGCGAATTCTTCACTGGGGGCACTGAGACCTCTATTTCGTTGTGTTGATTTTCAATAACTGGAGTCATTACAGCGACACTTATAGTCATGTGACTTAATGGCGTTTCAGGAAATGGGCTAAAAGTGTATGTGATTTGGGGCAAATGCCGTTTCATGGAGTGCCTCCTTGTATAAGTTGGGCAAGTGGTTTTTGACGAATCCACCGAAAATCATCATAAGGTGTCACGAGCGCGATATCAATACTACCCCCTACATTTGGAATTTCTGGGGAAAATCTTTGATAATCAATCGTTGTTCGTATCAAGAATTCGACATAGTCAATTGCCTCCTGCAGTGAAAATATTTGGTATAAAGGCTCCGTTCCGATCTCTTTTTTGTAATGTTCTCGTATCATTTCAACGATTTTTGTATTTCCTGAAGCATAACAAGCTAATCCTTCAAAAACATTCATTTTCACTTCTTTCCCCAACAACACTTCAATAATTTTTGGTTGTTTTAGATCGTATCCTACGACTTGAAAGCCAATAAAGAGATGATTATCGGGAAAATCATCAAGTGATTGCTTTTGCCTTTCAATTTCTTTTACTAACAAACTATGCTGGTTTACACCGAGTTCTCTAGCAAGGTCGGACACACCATTTATATATAAGCGTCCTTTTTCTATACGTGGTTTAACGTAGTCCTCAAAACTACGGATTAAAAAGTTTACTGAAAAGTTTCCGATAAGTCCAGCCCCAAACACTCCAATTCCATACTTTCCCAAAAAAGGAAAAACCTTTTCAGTATGGGCGTAAGTGGACTGCTGAACGCTTCCTTGAACTACATGCGTGTGTTCACATTTTGGGCATGTGATTTCACTGGGTTTACTCATGTTTATCTGTCGATGCAGCGATGCGAGACTATCCCCAGCGACGACGATGCCGTCGGCAGATATGACAGATACGATAAGGGTCATATAAGTTTACCTTTCCGCGGAAAACGGTGATGTTCTGCATAAAAAATGTGATATTTGGCTCCCTTGCTACTTGCTTACTACCGTTCCACGGGTATGGACAGGACTCGGCACGGAGTGTGCCGAGATGGAACACCTGTCCCACAAGTATACTTAATATATAATATTTTGATTGGAATGTCAAACTTTTTGGATACTTTGAGGTGGTTTATTCGTTGGATATGTTGAATCTCTGTAAAATCTGTTGTGATGGTTTTATTGGTATCCCTTCAATTTGTTTTCGTCCTGTGTCCCAGTCAAGTGTAAAATCAATAGTATATGCAGTAAAGTTGTCCCAATCAATATTGGGATACATTTCTTTTGCTGATTTATAACTCATAGGTGCATATTCAATGTTGCCGTGAAATAGCGCGGACGCATGGAACGTCAAATAGATTGTTGCGGTGTTTCCTGTTTGTTCCCAATCAAAACTTGCGAAACCATTATAAATATGATTATCAACAATGAAATGTGTTGCGGATAGACCTAACACATCTAAATTCAGAGGTGTTTGCGAAAAGACAATATCTATCTCTGCGTGCCAATATTTTAATCCTTGGCTACCCCACCAAAGGTGATCTGCATCGTCTCCCTTGTATGTTTTGGTAGCTTTTACCTCAACAACGGTAGCATAGTCAAAAGTGTCTGTAGGGTTATGTGGTGCTTCATCCGTTCCGCACCCTATGAATATTAAAAAGATCAAGAGGAATAGATAGTATTTTGACATTTGATAATCTTTTATGCAGCATGTGTAATCTGCTTCATTTTGTTTTGGTTCAATTGTAGGAAGGCGTAACCCACAATATTCTGTGATTTTTCGGATCCTCTGGAATTAGTGTTTATCTATGTTATTACCGATTATTTTGAGATTTCTTTCTCTTTTTTTCTCTGTCAATAAGCCTGTCCAGTTCGCGATCAATACATTCGCGAACGACCTCTGCAAATGACACCTCAAATTCTTTTGCTGCTTTCCCAATTTTTTCATACATACTTCTTGTAAAACTTATTGTTTTCTGTTGGGTGTGTCGTTCCCTCATGGTATACCTCCAGTATGATGTATTCTGTATATCTACACTCTACCATATTGGGATGTATATTTCAATGTAAAAAGTGATGTAAAAAGTATTGACATTGTATATTTTTGTGTTTATAATAAGGTCAGATAATCGTAGTTATCTGATGTTAACTGGTATAAGTTGGAAGGAAACACAAAAAAGAAATAAATCGGAGGATCAATAATGAAATTCAAACAAAAATTAGGGTATATGTTTATCGGATGTCTATTCACAATCGCAGGATACATTCTCGCATCGCTTGGTGGCATCACTACCAATGCACAAGACGAAAAAACATCAGTGTTTGATAAAATCGTTTGTAACGAGTTGTTAGTTGTCAGAAAGGCAGGAAAGCTAGGTGTCTCCATCGGTGTCGCTGAAAATGGCGGAGGTATAGAGGTCCACAACAAGGAAGGGAGAGCAGCTGCCTTCATCGGTGTCCGTGAACATGGCGGAGATATAGAGGTCTACCACAAGGCAGGAAGACCTATTGCCACCATCCGTGCCTCTGAACATGGCGGAGATATAGAGGTCTACAATAAGGAAGAAAAAACAGTTGCCAGCATCGTTACAGGTGAGGATGGCAACGGGGTTATACAAACCTATAAAGGCGGATGGCGCACCCACTAAAGGAACAAATGATGGATAACACCAACATCGTCCAATCGGACAAAGACACAAGTAGCAACATAGCCGTGAGTGAAGAGTTAACGCAACTGATACGTGCAAGTATTGCACCAAATACAATGAAAGCGTATAGTAGTGCTTTGGCAGGGATTCAGACGTACCTCTCAGATCATAACGTAGAATTTTCTGATAATGCTTTAGCTGTTTATATCACAGATCTACACGGAAAAGGACGAGCACCTTCGTCAATATCAATTGTGGTGGCTGCAGCGCGATGGCAACTTCGCAATGAAAACAAGGATTATGATTTACCGGTTACTACACGGACGTTGGCAGGAATTCGGCGCGAAGGTAGAGAACGTGGACGCGGACAGGTCACTGGACTTGATTGGCAACAAACAGAGAGAGTCTGTGCGTTTGCTGAATCTGAAAACACGATCATAGGCTTACGTGATAGTGCAATGATTCGGCTTATGTCTGATTGCTTGCTGCGTGTTTCTGAAGTGGTCGCGGTAGATATATCTGATTTTGAAAAGCAAACTCTTGTTGTGCGCACATCCAAGACGGATCAAGAGGGTGTGGCAACCGCACTTTATGTGACAAGCGAAACACGGGACATCATAGAACGGTATCAAAAACGCGCGGGTATCACATCAGGGGCTTTGTTTCGTAGAATACGCAGGGGCGATCATATCCAATCAGAGCGTTTGACAGATTTCTCTGCGCGAAGGATTATACAAAAGCGTGCATCTGATGCCGGTGTTAAGGGTTTTATTGCGGGACATTCGTTACGTGTAGGTTCTGCAATTGCTTTGGCACAAGCGGGTGCTTCCGTCGTTGAAATGCAAGTTGCGGGCAGGTGGAAAAGTTCACAGATGCCGGCGCATTATGCGAAATCGGAGTTGGCGGAACGGGGAGCAATCGCGAAGTATAAAGAAAAACAGCAATAAAGAGGTATAAACAATAATGAAGTTAAATTTACTCGATATAAATTCTTTAATTGAACAAGGGCGTATCAAGGAACAAGATCCGTTATACAATTTGTCTAAAGGCGAGCGTCCTGTTCTTGGGAAGGCAATTGGAATTGCCTATAGTAAGTATCACGATAATGGCAACGGAGAGGCTGCATTGATTAAATATTTTGGGTTTCTAAACCAAACAATAGGCATTCATTTCTTGTGTCTAATACACCTACAATAAAATTCATTTCGCTTCTATCTCGGTTTTATCTTCGAGGCTTTGCTTAACAACGTCTATATAGGTTTGCATTTCTTTTGTACGATTCGGATTGGATTCCAGTCTTTTCAGATAACTACGCATATCCTCCTCAGACCCCATAAGTTGGATACTCGGTATAAGTTCAGGGGCGACTCCCTTAAATAATTCTCTTTCCATCACCTTTGCCAAGTCATCCAAATTCGCATTAGGATGCTTTTTCTTTTCTGCAGTATCCGATGTATCCTGTGATGCGTTGTCAGATAGCGTAGTAGGAGCAATCGGCATGCCTTGTCTCACGCTGCCATTATTCATCTGTGCCATACCTTTAGTTCTGTCCAACTTTCCAGTTTTCTCTGCTATTCCATTTTCAGCTTTATCGGTCACTTCTGTATCACTACCTGCCTGTATAGATTTCTCGGAGTCTGTAGTAATGGGTGTAGATTTGGTAGTTGGCTTCTGCTCGGCATCCTCTGCAGACTCCACTTTATAGTGTTTCACAGGTTCTAACAGATCTGACCGCTGATGATCTCTCTGGTAAATCGTGAGTGCAGTTATTGATGACACCACGACTATAAAAAACGATATTGTATATGGAGACAGAATAACTCTCTTTATATTTATCACGGCATAACTCCTTGCTTTCATGATTGCGATATTAAGATTGGCATCATTTGGATAGATACCAATCTTTGATTAAATACTAATTACTGCAATGTTTATCAAAAAATTTTTTAATATCTTCGTATGGTAGCCACCATCCTGTTTGCCATTTCCATTTACCGTTTACTCTTGCATAAATCTGTCTACCAATAATGAGCGAATGCTCTTTTCCACCACTGTCTGTGACGTTATACCGATAGGTTACAATAAACCATTCAGACTCATCTATATCTGTACCTTCTTCAGTCTTACCATAATTCACAAAATTCCTTTGGGAATCATAGTAGTAATCGTGAGTTCTGTAATGCGTAAATGCATATATGGAGAATATAAAAGATAGAGACACAATAACGCATAGTATAGGAATAACATATTTCTTCATAATAACCACCCTTGACATTTTAATCAAATTAGATCTTAATATTATATGCTGTAATTAATTTATTAAGATTTCTCAATACGCTGAGAAGTCAATACCTATCAACAAACTTTCAATATAAGGGAATGAAAATGCGAATCCAAGAATCTTGTTTTGTAAAAAAACGACTTATTTCCAATACAAAACAGTAAAAACGCTTAAGAAAACGGTTTTTCTGATGGAAAAACAAGCAAAATCATTGCATACCCGAACGCGTTTTCATGTCCGCATAAGTGTTGCGCGTTTATGGGTATAATGAAATTGTTAAGTTTAGTCAGTTTGTTAAACTTGCATCAATCTACAATCGGCATATAAATACCTGATACCCTTAAGACTGATTTTTAGGTGTAAAAGGGTGCATAAAATGAAAATCGACAAATATTATAGAATCGCTTCAAAACTTTAGCAGAACTTGGGAAGTTGCTATCACGAGAAACGACACTCTGAACTGTTGGTGTAGCATCAGATACTATACCTGATAATCAAGGTCAAATCCAGCGTCCAAAAGACCCGCAAACTCAAAAAGCGTATTAAGGTAGCAGGACAAACACATCGCTGATACTATAGGATATTGTGTCAAGTGGCACTATTTTATATCAAGACACCGGTTTTCAAGGTTGGACGCTTGTTATAGTAAAGTCCATAAATATGTTGACATATTAATTTATTCATGTGAGACTCTGTTATTATGAGATATTCAGCAGATTTACGCAAACGCGTTTTAGATTTTGTGAACGAAGGTGGAAGTATAACAGCCGCATCACGAACATTTTGCATCTCGCGCATGTGTATCTATACTTGGCTAAAATCTGAAGACCCTCTCACTTCTAAAAAACCGGGACCTCGCGGACCCTATCGTCTTAACTATGAAGCACTAAAGCAACATGTTATCGATTTTCCTGATCATACACAACTTGAACGCGCCTCACATTTCGGCGTTTCCAAGCATTGTATTTGGTATGCGCTGAAAAAACTGAAAATCACGCGAAAAAAGCAGTTCGGATATAAAGAACAGTGTGCTGTGAAAAGAGACACTTATGTGTCCGCACTCACGGCAGCATTGTGTGAAGGCAAAACACCTGTTTATATTGACGAAAGTGGTTTCACGCTAGAAGCAGTCAGACATTATGCTTATGCGCCAAGAGGAACTATTGTCTCGGATATGCGTTCAAGTCAACAGTATAGGAGCACCTCATTGATCGCCGCGCGTCTATCGGATGATTTTATAGCCCCTTTACTTTTTACAGGTGCTTGCACACCGAGCGTTTCAACGAATGGCTTGAAACACACTTATGTGCGCATTTGGATCAAACTCATGGGGTTATACTTGATAATGCGAGATTTCACAAAAGCAATCGCACACAGGAGTTGATCAACGGATGCGGTGCGAGCCTATTATTTTTGCCTCCATATTCACCGGATTTGAACCCGATTGAAAAGGATTTTGCCAACATCAAAAGACGATGGCAATACAATGCCGAAAAATCAATTCAGGAAATCATTAACGCGTATAAATAATTATGTGCTTTACTATAATGTCTAATCTTCAAAACTGCGTAAGTCCTGATTATAGTAAAGTCCATAAATATAAGGTAATGAATGGGAATGCACGACTCGTTTTAGCCGGGTCCGCCTCACAGAGAATATACCTGTCGTTCATATTGATGTGTATAACACTTCGGATAAAGCGTTGGAGGCACTGATGGGATGGGATTACACGATCAACCCACTTACCATGCGTCCGTTGGCACATGATAGTTCACATGTCACCATATATCCGAGTTTTATGGAAGTAGAGTAAATCTATAGTTCATCATTAATAGAGTATTTACTTGAGGGTGGTGCATAAATAACGTTCTACCGAGTCTTCTGTAGGAGCGACCTCCTGGTCGCGACCGAGAGGTCGCTCCTACAGAATGTCAGAAGATTATGAAATAAACCGCTTTCTGTTGCGTTGTTTGAAAAACAATTATGCACCATCCTCATTTATTTTGAAGGAGTTTCAAATGAAACGTCTAAAAATGTTCGTAGTTCTATTTACCTTAACAGGCACGCACAGATCCGCACATAGATTTGAAAAGGTTAGCAGGGATATTGAGGCGTCATACAAAAGTGAATCCTCAAAAGACGCGGAAGTAACAACGAAATAAAATAAGGATGTATAGTATATGAAAACAAACATCGCCTCTCTAATACTTATATCAGTATTTATTGCGCCGGCACTTGCCATACATACTGAAGTCGGAATATATTACGGAATATCAGTAGCAATACCTGATAGCGGCAACAAAACTGGTGTTGTTGCGTCCCAAATACCTTCTGGGTCAATCGATATTGGCACTGGGGAAACCTCGCTATACGTGATGTGCTTTTTCCGTGAAAAATTCTCTGCCGGTTTAGAAATGAGCGCGGGGATTTTCTCTGTTTTTGATGATACTTCCAATACTGATACCTCATCGTTTTCTTTGTCATCATTTACGTCTTCGGCTCAGGTAGCATATTACTTGCGAGATTATTACAGTAGTAGTCCGTATCTGCTAGGTCGCATTTCTCAGGCAATGCTGAATGTATCAGATTATTCTTTTTACCAAGACGACTTTGAGGTGGTCAGTTTTGGTGTTGGTGTTGGTTATCAATACCTGTTAAAACGCGTATTTTTAATTAGGTCAGAGCTGCGGTATCACCGTATGATTTCTGAGCCTAAGCGTGATTTTTCCGATGCTTTTTCATTGGTATTCGGGTTTAATATAGGGTATTGATAATGACAGATTGACATGGCTTAGCATCAATACACCTTCACCAGATTTGAACCCGATTGAAAAGGATTTTGCCAACATCAAAAGACGATGGCAATACAATGCCGAAAAATCAATTCAGGAAATCATTAACGCGTATAAATAATTATGTGCTTTACTATAAAATAAACATCGTTCAACCAAAAAAGAAACCAAAGGGACGAGATCTCACCATTGATAAAAAAGAGAACAATCGGGACATTTCAAACAAAAGACGTTAATTATCCAAAGGTCAAAGACAGATCAACAAGGTGAGGGTGTCGCATTGTATGTCACAAGCGATACAAGGAACGCTATTAGCAGGTATTGAGAGAAGGCAGGGATTACGGCGCGGTGCTCTATTCAGACCTATACACCGGGGCGGACATATACACAAGTAGGCTTACAGATGTCTCTGCCAGAATGATTATCAAGCAGCGTACAGCAGATGTCGGTGTCAATGGGTTTATTTCAGGGCACTCTCTACGGGTAGGATCTGCGGTTTCTCTTGCCAAAGCTGGAGTCTTGGTCGTTGACTTACAAATGGCAGGTAGATGGAAAACTCACAAATGCCAGCACACTATGCCCGGGCAGAGCGTGGGGCTATTGCGAGATATAAGGAAAATAAATTATAAGACACTGTTGTGAATACCGCAGTTATCAAGGAAGTAGATATTTATGAGGTCTTTTGAGCCAATCACGACAATCCTTGTAGGTCAATACAGCTTGGTGTGGCGCAGTACAATCAAGCGACTTTCCACTTTCTAAAGAAGTAAGATATGATTGGCATAATGATTGCACTTCCAAAGATTTCCATATCCACCGAGAGAAACAAGGCAACCTATTCCATCTTATTCCGTGTTTCATAAGTTTTCTATTCATAATAACTTTTTGCCTACCTTCTGTGCTTATACTGGGACAGCGAAATAATATCCTGTGATGTTTCCATTTTGATCGACTTCACAGAGGGATACGCCCATTTTATTACAGAGTTCAATTTTTGCTTGTGTGAGATCTGCGGACATTTCTAATATTTCACCATCGTAAATGGTTTGTGTATCCTTGTATGTATAGATAGCGTCTGCGAGTGTAGCGAGTTCTTGTATTGATGCGTTTTCATAGGTGCCGATAGTTTTTATACACTGGCTCCAAACGTGTAATAAGTATCTGTGATCTGTGTCGTTGACTTTATATTTTTTTCGTATGTTTTTATAGATATTGTATGTATCTGTTTGTATTTGATTATATCGTTGTTGATTTTTGAGTGCCCATTGATTTATTTTTTCTGTGATTTGAAGAAATGTTTCCATTTCAGCGACGTCATCGTGTCGTCCGTGTTGCTTCATAAGATCCATCATAGATTCTACAGCTATTTTTGTCATCTTTTCGTGGTTTGGGTGTTGTGTTTGCATGCTATTACCTTATTTTAGTAAAAATCCTTATTTTTATTGTCTTTTTGGTTTTCAAACCCCGTATATGCTTCCGTATTGTACCAGTCCTTCCACTTTTGATACATTGATTTATCAAAGGTAGGTGGATAGTGTTGTCCTTGTAGAGGTGTGTTTAGCCATGGATCTTCTGTTGCCCCCATATAATTGTCGCCATATCCATTTGGGTATGCCAGATAAAAGATTGAGATAAGAAATTTTAGTGATTGTATCGCATCATTGTGGTGGTCTACATTCAACATTTCAATGAGCAGTGGTATATAGTAATGTAGGTCGGATTCATCTATATATCGGGATTGATATTTTAGGATAGTGTTATCTTTGAAATGTATTTTGAGCATGTGTGAGCCTGGGTGCCATGGAGAGAAGTAATAGCAGACATCATCGAGTAATATATGGGGTCTACCAAATACGTTGATGCATGTTTCGATTGTCATTTCAGAAGATTTATTACATCCGTTTATACATATAATGGTGCAGAGCAAGGCGGTTATAATTATTTTTCTTATATTTCGTTGTATTTTCATATATCTTTCCTTGTATCAATTTCGGATAGTGTCTTCTGGTTGTTTGTCATCAGCGGTTAGGTTCCATATTAGTATTGTTTGGTCATGACTTGCGCTGATGAGTTTTTGTGCTTTGTCATCAATAAAGATCCGTGATACTGGTCTGGTATGTCCGGTAAGTGTATTCTGTTTCATTCCTATGGTTGTATTCCAGAGATGTATTCGTCCGCGTTGCGTGCCAGTTGCGAGTGTTTCTCCATTCTGGTTGAAAGCGAGGACTGAGGTAATGCCTGTGTTTCGGTTTCTATCATCTATCCAGTTTTCGTCCGTGAGGACGTGCTGTCGTGCTCCTGTTTCTACATCCCATAAGCGTATGGTTTTGTCCATGCTGCCACTTGCGAGGGATTGGGTGTTTGGACTGAAAGCGAGGCTTATGACTTCATCTGAATGTCCCTTGAGAAGTTGGTGTGTTTTTGTTTCTATATCCCACAACTCAATATCGTTTTCTGATTTTGGCGTATCCGCATCAAGCGATAAGATCTCAAATACGAGTGCGAGCTTTTTTCCATTTGGACTAAACTTTGCGACAATGAGTTTCTTTGAGTGTCCCTTGTCAGTCGTACGCATATTTGTTGTATCGTATTTTTCCGTAGCAATGTCAATTACATTAATACTTGGAGGGTAGTTCATTGTAAAAACAGCGAAGACTTTGTTATCAAAATAATAATCTGCGTGACTCCCAAATCCCCCTTTAATAGTTCGCTGTTTAGATAACTTTTGAACATTCCAAAACTTGAGAATAGAGGCACTTTTGGCTCTTATTCCCCAACTTGCGAGTGTTTGTCCATCTTGACTGAACGCCACGCCCAAAACTATTCTTTTGGGGCCTTTCAGTCTATTGAGTTTTTGTGTGTGAATGTCCCAAAGATGGATTGTATTATCGTAATATGTATAACTTGCGAGCTTATATCCATTAGGGCTGAGCACTGCGTCATGGATACCTTTTTCATGTCCGCTGAAAGTCTTATGATGCTGTCCTGTGTTTGAATTCCACAGATATATTAAGTTGTTATCGAACCTGAAACTCACAAGTGTTTTTCCATCTTGACTTAGCGACACATCGTTAAACAAACGTCCATATCCATTTATTTTTTTCTTTACTTTGCCAGTGTCAATATCCCAAAATCGTAATGTGTGATCATGCCAACCAATACTGGCGAGTGTTTTGTCGTCTGGACTGAAAGCGATCGCTGCGATTCCATATCCTGCGATCCCGCGCTTATGTCCTTTAAGGGTGCTGATTGTTTTGCCAGTGTTAACATTCCAGATACGGACACCTTCTTTGCCTTGACCGGCAATCATTGTGCTATCTGAACTGAAACCGAGAAACGTAGGATAAGACATATTTGTTATGAGGGACATTTTTTGTGTTTGTGTTGTGGTATCATAAAGTGTGAAGGGTTGTTTATAAGTTGCGCTTACGAGCGTTTTCAGATCTGAACTGAAGGAGACTCGTTGTCCTTGTGTTTCAACTTTAAAGGTTCGGATTTCCTTCGCTGTTGCGATTTCGTAGAAACGAAAAGTGTCCGTGCTCCAACTAACAACAGTTTTTCCATCCGAACTAAAGGTTCTGTTGAATCCACTTCCTATATTCATATACGTTTCTGGGATGTAGCGAACTCCTGAAGGCGATGTCTTGCGTTGGGCTGTGTGTATATCCCATAAATCGAGTATATCTAAACCTACAACAGCGAGGGTGTGACCATCCGGCATAAAGAAAACATTTTTAACACCCCAACGATACCAGTCTCTTGTAAAGGTCTGCTGGTGTTTACCTGTAGAAGTATCCCAGAGTTGTGCTGTCCCATCTTCACATCCGATAGCGAGGGTGCGACCATCCGGACTGAATGAGATACTATTGATGATACCCGTATGTGGAGCAAGCAGGTGCTGCGGTTGTGCTGTCTGTGTGTCAAATATCCACACCCCAATATCGCTGACCGCGGCTAACAAGTTGCCGTCAGGGGCATACGCCATAGCATGCACCCGCCCGGTGCCGATGCGTGCTTTTGCACCACGTGGTAAATGCCACTGCTTATATTCAAGACGCACCTCAGTATTGGTCTCAGACTGTTGATGAGAACAACTGTTGAGAACTATAAAAATAACGCTACTCAATAGGACGAATAAAAGTGGGGTACGATAAATCGGTTTCAGCATGCGACAATCCCCGTTTATTCATTTTTTGTTTGAGGTATTTTTGAGACCAGTCCATCTTTTTCAATGACTGCGTGTTGTATCATCATAATCATGTGTATGATGTCCGCGTTATCCTCTAATGGTATTCCTGCTTCTATTGCTTCGGCAATAACAGCGTTGATTCCATTTTGGACTGATACTGTTGCTTCCCAAGCACCGTGGTGGCGTCCCATCACAGCATAGTCCTTTTTCGCGTTCAGAAGGGTTGCGGATGTTGGAATACTTTGGGTGCCGCTCCAATAGGTAAAAGTCACGGGTTCACCGCTATCCCATTGCCATTTCCCTTCTTCTTGGACATCATTGAGCCCGATCCAGAACAGTGGATTGTCTTCCCCGAAGATAACGGAGACCCATATCTGTTCTGCCTGATCGTTTATTGAGACGAGATGTGCGTCTTGTTCAATGGCTTTGCGTTGTGCGTCGTGCCACCCAGAACATGTTATCTTTTTGTAAGCGTGTCCGTTTGCGGGATTGACGATCCATACACCGTCCTCAAGTTCTTGATGTAGCGGTGCTTCTTTGATAGGGATGGCTTTTTCTTTCGCTTCCTCTTGTGGCTTTTGTTGCTCTGGTGGCAGCTTGTCATCAAATTTGATGACAAGGTTCTTTGGGACATCATTTTTATCATCCAGTCTAAAAGATGGTAGCACACCTATATTCGCGTCATAATGCGCCGAGATTGTGTAAATACCGTATTGCGCTGACATGTATGTAAAGTAGCCATCGGCATCGGTAAACACTTCTGTCATGATATTGTAGCCACTTGCAATGTCAACGTCTACGCTAAAGTCAACTGCGGCATTTGCGATGGGCGTGTCATCAGCATCAACGATACGTATTTGTAGTTCAAATTGCGGTTGCACTTTGATTTTCACATTTTCTAATGTTTGTCCGGATGGCAGTTTGAACCGGAGTGTCCCTTCATCCCAAACGTCGTCTGTAATATTGAGCGGTAAAAATAAAGTGAAATCCGTTGTTTGAATAGCAGTGATCCTTTTTTCTTGCATAACAGCTGTCATCATCAAATGTCCCCATTCGGGGGATGGCCCGTCGGCGTTGAAATCAGGCGGTTCCATTTTTTTCGCTTGTTCAACTGCTGCTGAGTGTTGGCGTGGTATTGCGACGAGTTGAATAGACCCTGGGGGTATACTTATGTCGTTAAAATATCCATCAGCATCGCTTTGCACCGTGGTGATTTTCTTCGGTCTATCAGGCATAACCTGATCAAACCCTGGAATGTGTTGAAAAACCGGTATAATCAGCATCTGTGCTATTGGAAGACTTTCATCGACTGAAGCGATCATAAACGAGAAGTTCGGCATAGGATTGCCATCCATATCAACGACCTGTCCCGATATTGTGCTCGGTTTCGGTATATCTTCTGCGGTGACAGCGACGTGTGTGAGTATCAATACAAATATAAGTGTAAGTGCTATGTATCGGTTCATGACAATACCTCCATTATTTTCTGTTGATCGACTTGTGTTGTTCAACGATGAGGTTCTTTTTTTCTAAAATTGCATATCCTGTTATTTTTCTGATGGGACTCTCTTGTTGGGCAAGTTGTTCCCAGGTTTGCGTCTTGCCGATCAGCACGGTGTAAACTGTGTCCGCTTGTGCTTGCATACTTATCCTTTTTAGGTTCGTGTAGGTCACCGGTTCACCGTTATCCCACTGTGAGGCACCTGCTTTGAGCCCTATCCAATAGTTCTTATTTTTCCCGAACACAGAGAGCAGCCAGTACTGTTCGGCAGCATTGTTGATCGCAACAAGGTTGGCATCCTGTTGTTTCGCTTGCTTCAGCGCATCATCTATCGTCGCACACTGAATACGTTTATAGGCATGGCGTGTATCCGGATGAATAACCCACATCCCTTCGCCACGATATTTACGGATCGCTTCTACCACAACACCTGAACGCTTTGCGGCGGCAACTGCAGCTGCGACAGTATCCTGATGATGTTTATGAATGGCTTCTACACGCGCATCAGAGACCGAACCCTCTGCAGCTGCGACAGTATCCTGTGCAGTGCCTACCACCTCTAAACTCACGCCTTCAACGTGCTGTCCCTTTTCTATCTTGAGTGGTGTAGACACCACTTTTTGACCTTGATATATCATCTCAATCGTGTATGTATCCGCTCTATCCACATATTTGACAAACCGTCCCTCATTATCAAGCATCGTTCTGCCACCCCTTTCGCCACGCCGTCCTTTGACTCTGAGAGATACCTGCGTGTTACGCAACGGCGTGCCATCCGAGAACAACACCTGTCCACGAATAGACATCCGACGTTCAACCTTTATTTCTACATCTTTTATGGACGCACCCGGCACAAGCGACAACAGAAAACCTTCTTGATCCACAGGTACCTGCGTAACATCCATGACGATCCCATTGATTGTCAGACCCACAAAGTTATACGCAGATTCCGGACGGAACGGGTTGATCATCAGGTTCAGCATCAGATGCTCACCAAGCTCTGTGATACGAAACAGACCCGCAGCATCCGTCTTATCGCTGTATTCAACAGACATCTCTTTTTCAGCGAAATCAGGATCCGTTTCTAACCACGGGAACACATAATACATTTGATCATGACCTGATGATAGCATCACATTCACATCGGGAACCGGATTCCCTGCATCATCAATCACCTTACCAGAAAAACTTGATGTTGGTGCTTCCGCTGCAGCAAACGCTGCAGAAAACAACAACATCACCAGTAAACACATTAGAAGTATGAAGTAAGTCCGTTTCATTGCTATTCCTCCTTTGATGGATCGTGGGATTGTGAGAATACCGAGCCAGCAGTGACCCGCGGATCTTATTCAGCGGGTTGACCCAACTTGTTCGCTGAGCTGACGGATATAAAGGAGATTTCATGTCTTGTGCATACACTATGAAATCGCTTTCTTTCTGTAGGATACCACAAAAAAAAAATGTCAAATAGATGGGATTTGTCTCTATCTATCGGTGTGGTATAAAGACATATATCCTTTCAACCCTCTCATCTTCATCTATCAGAAAATTAATGCCTCTTTTCCAATACCAATAACTATTCTCATCTTTTATTTCTTCTGCATTCCCAAATTCTTTTATCACGTTTTTGAGTGAACTTCCAAGTCCATTGCCGCCTGCGGATTTCGCCTTATTTGGACGCCGTAGAAATATACTTCTAACAAGACCGACACCATCAACATATCCTGATAATCCTAAATCTGGATCGTTCCAATACGAAAAATGTCCATCTACACCTATTGGGTTATCCTGATCCCCATGTATTTCTTTGACCTGTTTAAACGGATCTCCCAACTGAATACCAAACGCTCCTTTGCCGGGTGTTATGAGAGTTAAGGGAAACTCTGGATCGTTCTCATCAATGATAGGCAGGTCAGGCGGCGTATAGTCTATGTGAGTGATGGTCTTGACTCTTTTTACGGATTTACCTCTGCCATCAGTCACATACACCGTGACTTTCACAGATGCTACCTCTGCTGGGGCTGTCCATGTGATACTTGTTCCGACAGCATCGCTCAAGATGACACCATCCACTTCCCATGTATAACTCAGCGTGTCACCATCTTCGTCATAAGCAATGACCTTGAATTCAAGAACATCCCCTGAATTGAATTCTTCTGGAACAATGAAACTATCAACGATAGGTAAGTTGTTGGAGACTTCAGTATCAATATCGTCCTGCCCACACCCGATAATATAAAAACTAAGTAAACAAGTTATTATAGCCATCACCATTTGTTTTCTCATCTAATATACTCCTTCTAAAACTTATCATCTATTTGAGATATGTCTGACTATGATATTAGCAAAGTATCAAGTAAGTTGATTTCTCTGCCGAAAAAAGGTGTTCCACAGTTTTGATCATAGTTCCCGGCGTAACACGGTAATGGTAGAGACCGCGCCAAGCAACGCGGATCACACACTCCATCTACTACGTGATATGTATTATACCATAAAGCCAGAAAATGTTGTTATCGAATGGGGCAAGGATAAATATCAGCGTGTTCAGATTTCCACCTCATAGAAGCGACGGGATCCAAACTTTTGTTTTTACCACCTTATTCCCCAGACTACAATCCGATTGAACACGACTTCGCTAATATAAAGCGGCTCAGAAAATATAACTCAGAGAAAGAACTTACCGAAATTATAGATATGTTCAAGTAATTCTAAAATCTACTATATCTTTCATTTCTGTGCTACAATAGTATTGATAATCAATGCAGTTTATTCTTCTGAATGCGTCCGCCTCAGCGAAGTTCAGAAATATATATATTTGGAATTATATAGGAGAATTCTATTTATGAAAAAGAAATCCAATCTTATATTTACACTGATCACTTTTGTCCTGCTCACATTTGTGCCAAACATTTTTGCACAAAATGCATCACCACAATATGTCGTTCGGGTAATCTATTTTATACCGAATGATCTTCAACCGAAGCCTGACATAGACAATATATTAGATACAGAAATAAAAGAAGCGCAACAATTCTATGCGGACCAGATGGAAGTACACGGCTTTGAAAGGAAGACATTTAGATTTGAAGCTAATGCAAATGGTAATGTTTTGGTGCATCATCTTAGGGGTGAATTTAATGATCTATATTACCAGAATAGGTCAATTGGTTCATCTATAGTATGGGATGAAGTTGGCAAGCATTTTGATACAGCAAATAATATATATGTTTTAGTATTAGAAAGCAAGAATCATTACCTTGACGGCACTAATCCCAAAAGTGGCGAAAATATTATATTAGGTCGGGGAGGTGGAGATAGCCGTAGTGGAACGGTGTTGTTGCCTGCCGTTGATCTTCATGCAACTATACACGAACTAGGACATGCCTTTGGATTGCAACATGATAGTCGTGTTCATGCCAAACGGATTTACACAGCACTATCACCAGCAAGAGATTGGATGATTTCATCGTTTTGTGTTGCTGAATGGTTAGATGTCCATAGATATTTTAACCCGACACAAAAGTCTTTCAATCAAAACACAAGTGTGCAAATGCTTACACCAGTTCTTGATTCACCACCACATGCTATACGACTACAGTTTGAGGTATCTGACCCTGATGGACTTTACCAGGCACATTTATTTAAACCGTTTGGTGATGCAACCATAATTGGTTGTAAGCGGTTAGATGATAAAACAACTACTATTGTAGAATTTGTAACAACTGACTTAATTGGTGGTAATTCCGTAACAATAATAGTCATGGATAAAAACGGGAACTTTATATGGAACACATTTCCCATTGATATAACTAATTTACTAGCACAAGCCGATAGTATTACTATACCAGATCCAAATTTAGCATCGGCATTGCGAGAAGCAATTGGATTATCCCCAGGTGCTGCCATCACCCAAATAGATATGTTAAAGTTGACAAATTTTGTTGTCCCTGAACGTCAAATAACTGATCTTACAGGTCTTGAACATGCAATACGTCTGCGTAGATTTGTATTACAACCTAATCAAATCCATGATATAACTCCAATTTCAAAGATGAAAGAGTTAACGCAATTAAGTATAAGAAATAATAATATCAGTAATATTCATCCAGTTTCAGAATTAGCATATCTAGAAGATCTTATTATTAGAGAGAATAATATTGTCGATATAACTCCGATTACATCATTGAGTGAGCTAACATATTTGGTCATTGTGGATAATCCTGTTAGTGATATAACACCTATTTCATTTTTGACAAACTTACAAAACTTAGAACTTGACAACGTTCGGGTTAGTGATATAAGTCCGGTCAGATGGGAAAAGTTGGTTAATCTTGAACACATACGAATTCACAAAAGTCCACTCAGTGATATAACCCCTTTATCATCTTTGACAAATATTAAAAGCATAAGTATGCAAGAAAATAATATTGTCAAAATCCCAGCATTTTTAGAATTACAAGGTTTACAAGGTTTATCAATTGTTCAGAATAAAATTACCGACATAACCCCAATCGCAACACTAAAGAATCTTACTAGTTTAGATCTCAGACTAAATCAAATTAGTAACATAAGACCTATTTCACAAATAACAAACTTAAAATCACTTGAACTGTCTAAAAACCAAATTATACATATAAAACCTGTTGCAGAACTAAATAACTTACAAAGTTTAGGACTTGCTGAAAATCAAATTAGGGATATAAGTGCACTTTCAGGGCTAACAAATTTACAATGGTTAGGTCTTGTTGAGAATCAAATTGTGGATCTGAACCCACTTACAGGATTAAATAAATTAGAAATGTTAGCACTTGCGAATAATCAAATTAGCGATGTTAGTCCACTGATAGGACTCATAAACCTTAGATTTTTAAGTCTTGTGAACAACCCAATTAAGAACAGCAAGCCTCTGCTTACTCTATTGAGAAGTAATCCCCATGCTAAGATATATCTTACGAATAATTATAACAAGCCTTTACCTGTAAACCTATCACGTTTCCGTGCAGAACGCACTGATGAAGGTGTTGTCCTCAAATGGACAACTGAGTCGGAACTGAACAATGCAGGTTTTTATCTATACCGGAGTGAAACAAAAAATGGAGATTTCAAACTCGTCAGCACGACAATGATACAAGGGGCAGGCACCACAGGAAAACGTAACGAGTATACATGGACAGATTCCACTGCTAAACCGAATACTGTCTACTATTATCGGATAGAAGATGTATCTTATACGGGGGATCACACTCAATTGGCAACCGTTCGACTGAGAGGATCTGTGTCGGCGAAAGGTAAAGTTAGTATCGCATGGGCGGATTTGAAAATGTCACAGTAAGCGGTCTATTCCAATCTACTAAATACGATGTCCAAAGCTCTATTTTAGTGTTGTATAAGACGGGGTATACAACGCTGTTTTCGGCTTCAAAATGGTGCGATTAGAAGGTGGCAGGTGAAGGAGTTATTATTCTACATAATTAGTAGTCTTGGGATTAAAAACTCTGGGTAGCAATAACGGATTGATCGGGGATTTTTCTTATATTTATTAGGACTTTTTCTCGTCTGGCACTACCATCAGCATTTCTAAAACCTTTTTGAAATGAGCTACCACATTGTTCTAATGATACAAGATCAAAACAAGCAAAATGAATTTCTGATAAAGTAAATTCTGTTTTTCGAACTCTGGACATTGCACCTCTATTTATCCTGTTTTCTTCATACTTACTAATACCACCTTTTAGTTCATCATGCCATTTTTTGAAAGTTCCTTCTTCATCGTTATACTTTACCTCACCAATTGCAAGGATCAATCCGTAGTAGCCATAATCGCATATTGTGTTCATGATAGCTTCTGAATCGTTTGCGATAACCTTATGACTTGTAGTATTGGCTGTATGTGTCTTAAAATCCCAAGAGATTTTAGAAAAAGCGTCAAATTCTGTGTTTCCATATTTCTTGCCGGGCATATCAAGTATGCCTTCAAAATTTGATTGACATAAGAATTCAAAATAAAAGCCTTGCCATTCCATCTGTCTCCAGTTTCTTGAACCGCCTTCCTTCATTTCAAGAATAGCGTTTCTGCCATCCCATCTTCTTGGTAAATTGTGAGTAGCAATCTGTAATGTTTTAATAATATCGATTATCTTATGGTTTAACATACTTATGTGTCTGTTGAAAACATTTCCGAGACAGATTCCTCCTTCTCTGATGGAAAGACTAAATACTGATCTGTTTCAATACGGTGTTGAGCAAGTTGACAATACTCAGGAACAATCTCAAAACCTATGTATTTACGATTTTTCATCTTACTCACGACCGCAACTTGTCCAGAGCCTAAAAAAGGATCAAGAACAACATCACCTTTTTGGCTGGAATAATCAAGGATTTTTACAATAAGTTTAGCAGGCAATTTGGTTGGTGTTTTCTTTGCACCACTCCAATATTCTCGATTGATTTCCCATACATCTTCCTTGTCTCTATAATGTGCAGACCCACCATTTTCTGTTCTATCATCCTGATTAAACCGAGAATAAGGATAAAAAGTTCGCAACTTGTCGTTTTTGCAAACATATAGGCAATGATAATGAGAGGTTACATACTTCCGTTTCGTATGAACACCGAATTGGTATTTCCAAATTAGGTGGTTTACTGTTGTCAACTTACATTGATCAACCGCTATCAAAAGGTCTTTCAGATGATTCCAGCCTGAGAAAATATACATGCTTCCAGATTCTTTCAGCACCCTTGTTGCAGCCGAAAGCCAGTCAAGTGTGAAAGTAAGATAGTTGTTTGAGTCTATTTCATTATAACCTTCTAACACATGATTTTCATTCCGATTATAGTTCTGTCGATTAGCTTTGAAATCAATAGCAAAGGGTGGGTCTGTAATAACAAGATCAACACATCCATCTGGCATTTTGGACATCAAATCAATACAGTTACCTTGTTTTATGGTGTTAATATACGAATTCATATCATGTTCTCCCTGACAAACTTTTCAAAAATGCTGTCAACATTGCGATAGTAGACGGTGTTAAAGTGTGGGATTATGTTCATAGTTCAGCATCCCTTATTAGGTAATCTATACTTGCTTGTGTTATTTGCCATTCTCCGCGATATTCTATAGTAGGATTGACCTGATAATACTCTGTAAACCCATGTGTGTCACGCCAAGACATCCCAGCGCGGCGATCAGCGGCGGCTTGTTGCACTTGTTCGGGTGTTAGTTTCTTTGTGCGTCCCATGTCATACTCTTTTTGTTGATATGTGTCTGATACATTCTACCATAGCATATATATTTTTGGCAACATATCATTTTCATGGTTCAAGTCTAAAAGCGTGAACACATCATTAGCTACTGGAGCCTGGATCAAGGGAATATTTATACTGCGTTGTCCAGCAGAACTGAAAAAAGTACTAAAGATTTTTTGACGAAAACGATATATAGTAAGTAGCGAGAAATAGGGTTTGTGCTCCAACAAAGTGCATCTTCTTCAAAACAGTTATTTATCTTAGATAGTGAAAAATCAATGACATCTCGGACGTTGATTTTAGAATACCGGCATTCTTTTAGCGTGCCAAAAGGAAAAACAAATGTTTCAATTAAAGTTCAAGACAATCTTGATTACAGCGGTAATCGCTATTCTATTGCTTATTGGTATCCCAAGTAGTGAGGCTGCTTCTATTACATCGCTGTCTGCATCTGTCCCTGATGATTGGGGTGATGGTGCCAACGTCAGTGCGCATTTATCGACAGATGAAGACATACACTTTATAGACTGGCACATAAACAATAACTATGTAATGACCAGTATACATGGTGCGGGCGTAACCTTTGTGAATGTTGACCTTGGTTCGTTCACGGGTAACTCAAAGGCGAAAACTATGCCATCAGGGCAGTCGTGCAATTTGTGGAATTCTCTGATGAAGAAGCGAACCACACTTTCAGCGTGTACAAACCTGTCGTGGATGACGGTTGGAGTCATGGTGTGAATGGTGCCGCCTTCCTCTATAGTATTACCTATGATGGCAGCAGTCTCAACATGTCTGGTCACATTTTAGGGTATAACCCAACCAAGCAAGATCGGGATGTGACTGGCAAATTTAGGCTCACCGTGAAGAAAAATGGTGATCAACAAGGGCAACCTGTTGTAGAGACAGCACCACCAGATGTTCTTGAGCAAGATGAATCTTATGGTGCGTCCGGCAGTCCCTCAAAATTTATAGGGATGATAAAGGACGGTGACGATTGGACAGGTGATGGGTACGTCCGCATCTTTGTGGGTGTGGCGACTTGGAACGCAGTAGGTTCAGCAAGTTTTGATAAAAAAGACAATTGATACATTCTGCTATGGAGGGGGACGTGCATCCCCTTCCATAACCAAAGGAGCACACAATGCGTTTACTTACAGCATGTTTTTTCAGTTTTTTTCTATTTCTTTTTGTTTCAATAGATGCGAATGCCAAAATCCTTTTCAGTTCGGAGGTGCCAGGTTTTCAGATAACGACACCTACGGATGGATTTTACATGATGGACGATGATGGTAGCAACGTCACGCTGTTGACCAATCACGCGTGGGCGTGGCACCCCAGATGGTCACCGGATGGTAAATTCATTGTGTATAATGTAAGCGGGGCTCTCTATCTGATGGATGCTGATGGCGGTGATATGCGACAGATCACCGCACCGCCTGCAGCGTATGATAGTTATCCTGCCTTTTCACCGGATGGTAAATACATTGTGTTTAGTAGGCGTGTGGCTGACACAACCAACCGCAGTCTCAATGTCCTAAACCTAAAAACGGGTAAGATCAAAGTGGTTGCTAAGGTAGCCGCTGTTGGTCCTGATTGGTCGCCTGATGGGAAATATATCATATTTGGCAGTCCCATTCATGCCAATGGAATGGGTAGTGGTATCTCGCGAGTAAATGCAGATGGCAGGAATCTACGTGAACTGCTTCCATCAAAACTGCATGGGAACTCTATTTTGAGCCTATCGCGTCCCAGGTGGTCACCAGATAGTCGAAAGATCGTGTATGCACAAATGAAATATCACTGGCGGCAAATTGACCACAACGTTGAGGCACTCATACGGGAGGAGTTCCGGTATATCATCTGTGACAAGAATGGCAAAACACTTCAGCAATTACGGATACCGAAAAACTTTCTACCAGGCGGTATTGACTGGATGGATGACGGTGAATCTATTGTGTTCGGCGCGATGAAGTATCCGATAAACGAACAACCACCACTACGAGAACAATACCCTATTATGCATATCTATAAATACCATATCGATACAGGTACGTTGACCCAATTGACCGATACGGAACAAGATGATGATTCGGTAGATTGGATCAGTGATGATGTGCTTTCTGTTTCACCCAAAGGTAAGATGCAAATACAATGGGGTGCAATAAAACAGCTGATTCAGAAGACACTACGTTGATTCTGAGCGTTCTATCTGTTTGTAAAGTGGGCGAGTTGCCTCACCCCGATAATCATTCTACTCTGATAAACTTTCTTTTCCCTTTTCATATTCTTTAAAATATTTTATCAAAGTGCGATAACTCACTCTGAACGCTATTGAAATATCGTAGACACTCTTTTTTTCATAATATCTGGCGTGATGGATGGCTGCCCAGGTTTGTGATGAAATTCTTTTCCCTTTACTGTTGACTTGTGTGGCGTATTCATTTCGTTTTTCCTTACAGTATGTGGGTTCTTTGTTGAATATTTCTGCGATCAGATATGGCAAGTTCATGCGTACAGCATATTCGGAGATACCGGCGTGTTCAGCGATTTTTTTGTATGGCAGTGTGTACCATGCGTCATCTGGTATGTTTGGATTGTTAAACCATATTTTCAACTTTTCACGAGCGGGTGTTTTTTCTTTATTCATTTACCAATCAGTGACGGTTGTCCGTCTCTGTCCTTATTTTCCGTGTTGATGTACCACTTATTGGTACCTATACTTTAGCCATTTTAGCGTTAAAACACAAACAAGGTTTTGAACCGTGTAGATTATACAGTGATGGTTGCCTGCCGCTGTTTATATAAGTTATCTGTTTCCGGTAAGCAAATCACTTAGACCAAGATCAACGAACTTTTGCCGTATCTTTTGATCACTGCGTGTGTCAATACCGATGAAAGTGTGTCCTGTATCGTTGTTCCATTTTTCTATTTCTCGGAGTTGTGAGATGAATTCCTTTTCGGTATTGCATTCGGAGAGAATTACATTGCCTTCAACATAAGCGACAATTTTGTATTCAAATGGGTTTGCCCATTGTCCGTAGGAGCGTGCGTCCTGTGATGTATCTATTTGCGCGAACCTTTTTTTGTGTTACACGCACCGGTGTCAAAAGCATACCGGTTGCCGTTCATCATAAATCCTAAGGGACGGTTTCCCGTCCCTATCCTTGGTTGGCTGCGACTCAGAGCAAGTCACCAAATGATGACTTGAAAACAAGAGGTTTCTATCCTTATTGGATTAGGCTGCGATCTGTTCCGTAGTCATATCAATCATGTATTTGTATTCTTTGACATTTAAGGTTTTGATAAATAGCGTAATAGGTGTTACGTTGTTTTCATTATCGTAAGCGTCAATCCAGTCAGCGAGTGCTTCGGATGCACGTAGCACTGCATAGACTTCATCTGCTTCAAAGAGTGTGATCTGTTCCATTTCAACACAGATTTCATAAGTTGGGAACATTCTTTGAACTGCGAGTGCGATTGGGCATGCTTGGCAGCTGCCGCCGGTTCCCTTTTCAATGTCATCGGCTGTTACGTGTTCTTGCATGCCGTGTAGTGTGTTAGAATCAAGATACATTGTGTTATCAGGGAGAGTCGCCTTTCCCTGTCCTTTTCACTTGAGTTTACAGGCATCGGTAATAGTTTCTAATGCCTGTAGTGCTTGTCGGTATTTCTGTTCAAACGTTGCGATTTCTTCATCGTTATCCCATTCGTTTGCGAACTGATAATCCAGTTCCAACCCTGTGAAGAAACTGATAGCATTTTCAGCATTTTCAACGAGTGTGGTTGTAGGTGTTTGTAAGACCTTGACCTGTGCTGCGTCAGTTTCAATACCGAGTAGTTCAATAGAGGTTGTAATCTCTTCAACGAGCCGTTCTTCTGTATAGCCCGTGAGTTTGCTTGTTTCAATGATGATGGTCATATAACACTGTCCTTTATTTTGTCTGTTGTTCAATCCATTCTAAAATGGAAGTTTCGGTAAGTTCCCAAGTATCTGGGAGTTGTGCGACTATCTCCCATTTGAATTGTTGATAATATCGTAATGAGAGATTGGTATCTGCTGTTACATCTAATAGCAGTCCTAAAGCGAGTTGAGAGGGTCCGCTGCCACCATAGTCCCAGTTGAAACCGTTTGGACTATGATTTACCAGTTTTTGACTGGTTGCTGCGGATAGCACCTTCACCTTTTCATTTTCAGCATCCACAACCTTGACAATGAAACCGCCATTTGCATTGCGTCCATCTGTGCGAGTGCCTCTAAATACTTTCATTTGTTTCCTTTCGCATAAAATCCTTGACACGATGTGTCCTGTTAGATTATGCTTTTTAGACCTAATTTGGTTTGGTGGAGAGAGCAGAACCCTTCTGTCTCTCTCCCCGCCTACTCACCCGTTGCGAGTAGGCATACGCAAGCGAGGTGTTGAACCCCGCCAGAGCGCACCGTATGCGTTGCGTTAGCAGATAAGTTTCCGCTTAATGTCAGCAATAAAGGCGTGAATGTTGTGGTTGCGACGGTAGACTTTTCGGAATAGGTTGAGCAATGCCAATCCATTCTGTGTGCAACCTGCTAAAAACATGCCTTCCTTTATTTCGCCCTTTTCAAATCGCTGAATATATCGGTTGAGATTGTCAACAATGATTTTCAAGCGTTCCACTTTCCGTTTATTCATAGAGTCACCTTTGTGTAAAATCTAAAGACAAGGGATATTCTCCCTTTTCAATCTACCCGGTGCAGATTGAGATACGCAATCGGGGAATTGAACCCCGATAGACGCACCAGCGTTGCGTTATTCGTTGTGAACGATTTCATTGCTTTTGGCGAACTCAATAAACAGGAAAGAACGTATTTTGCGAGAGAGTGTAAACACACCATCTTCACGTTTACCAGTTATTTCCCAGACACGTTTTCTTTTGTATTGTGCCTCGTTTTTGAGGTAAACTTTATCGCCAACTTTGAATGCTTTCATAATAAATCAGGGACGTGTTGCCACGTCCCTGTCCTCTGTGGTTATTCGTCCTCATCTTCGTGGTCAATGTCATAGAGAACGGATTCAACATCCAGTGTGTCCCCTGCTTCCAGAGCAGTTATGAGCGCGTCATTTTCATCTGCGATTGAACAATCTATGGCAGGTAAGTTGAATGTATCTCGGATTGAAATCAAGTGTCCAACGATCCTGCCAAAGATGCGTTGAGAGGCTTCATTGCATTCTGCATCGTATCTCATTGTGTAATCTCCTTTTTAGTATTCACTTGCCAACATCACCGTCATGATGCGGTAAGCGTTGAGTAAATCGTTTTCATCTTCTCCCCAGTCGCTATCAAGGTCAAACTCACACCTTGAATCTGGATAATAATCAATCTTCCAAAAGATTTTGGGTTGCCCTTCAATCTGAACAGCACCGAAGTCATGTTCTTTGTGAGGGTCATTACCAGCGTTGAAGTCGGAGAAGGTTTTGATGGTTTGAATAACTTTATCCAGAACGTTTTTCGGTAATCCAGCCACACCTTGTGTGAGTTGGACTTTTCCGTTTGTCTGTGGTCTACTCAGCACAGCCTGACGGAACGTGTCGTTAATTTTCTGCATGTGGGTCATGGTTATATAGGGACGTTCACACGTCCCTATCCTCTATACAAAAGTCAGAGAGAGTTCGGTCGGTGTTTCGTAGGTGAACCCGATTATCCCTTTCTTTTTCAATCTGTTGATGTCGCGTTTTTTCTGCAAATCATACTGGATACAATCCGAATGCGAATATACACCGCTGTCTGTTTCCTTTTTCGCAAGACTTACCTTTGTGATTTTGGAATCAGCAAACTGTAGGAATGCTGGTAAGCGACTGTTATCAGCAAATATCGCATAACCGCTACAACTGAAATCCGGTTGAAACTTCCGTTGTTGTTTCATAACTAAACAAGGGACGGTTGCCCGTCCTTATCCTTTATTGTGAATCGTTCATTTCATCAACTAATAAAGCCAACTCAGCGAACACTGGTATAAACTCAGGATTGAGTATCGTGACATCGTTGTTAGCAAGTTTCACATCAATTGTGCTATCGTCCGCGATCTTCGCCGTGACACCGTCCATTTATTGAGTTTCCTTACCAGTTCTTTGGCATGTAACATCTTTATTGCTACCATAAAACAAAGGGACGGTTGCCCGTCCCTTTCCTTATAGTTATTTACCGAATTCGTGAACAGTTTCAGCAAACAGGTCTTCGTATTCCCGTAGGAGTGCGTCAAACTCGGTTTCATCTTTGTCGGTTAGTTTCTGGATAAACAACTCCATTTCAGCGGTAATTTCTGCTAACCTACTCATACGGTTCTGTAGGTCTTTCTGTCGGTTAGTCAAATCCTTGATGTCAAGTAAATAGTTGTGATATTCATTACCTTCAAGGTTTTTGATGATGAGTGTGAAAGTGCCAACATCACCGTCATTGTCGTATGCGTCAATCCATTTCCCAAGCCGTTCGGAGATGAGCAGTGCTGCGTGTTCTGTGCCATGCGTGTGGATGACTGCTTCACTGCCATTGACATTTATCTCATAGAAACGAAACAATTCTGACAGCACGTTTGCGACAACACAATGCTGACAATCACCCTGCAGGCTATCATCTATATGCTGACGGGTTACGCGCCGTTCCATGCCGTCCAGTTTGTCAAAATCTACTAAGTTGTAGTTGCCAATGTCGTAGTCAATGCCTATAAACAGGGGTTGGTCAGGGAGTGTATCATCACGATTGATATAAATCACACCTTCATTGACCTGTTCACCCTTTTCAAAGCGTGTCACCCAATCTTTGAGTTGTTCCGTGAAAGGTAAGACATAATCTAACCTTTTATTTTCTTGGTAGAAATCTACCTGTTCACCTTCAACGCATACGACAAAAGGTAAGTGTTCGGTCATTTCTGCCAGCACATTTGTAATAGGACATTCACCGCAGTAGTCTTGGCAGATATTAGAAGCAGATTTGAGAATTGCTCCGTGATAGGCTTTCTTGATATGTGTGTGAGAAAGCAATCCGTATAATTTTTCTAAACTTGACGGATTGAAACCATCATTATATTCTGAGATACCTACCCACAGCCGTTCATCTTCAATCTCATCATTGTCATTGCGTTGATGGTAGACTTTAATTGTGAATGGTGCGACCTTTTCACCGTTGAAGTATTTGCGTACCCAATCTTCAAGCATGGTTGCTGTGTAAAGTCGTGCTACACGTTTACCTATTTCCTTTTCGTAGACGGTGATGTCTTCATCAATGAAACAGAAGTAAGCGGCATACCGGGAACCGTGATTTCGCGCTGTTAGGAAGTCGGTGATCGCGTTGACAATCGGATTGTCATTGTCCGTATCGCCAGCGTGTAAAATGTGGGTTTGTGTTAGGGGAATACGTTGTCCCTCTTGAAATAACAATAACATGATACACCTCATAAAATAAAAGGGGACAGTGACCTGTCCCCGATTGTATTAGCGTGACTTTCTATATTTGCGTAGCCGACTTTGTAGATACTCACGCCTTTGTTGCCATTCTCTATGTTCCGTGTAACGTCCTATCATCAATCCTGTTAGGATTAGGAGAACGGACACTATCAACACCGTGATTAACATGGGTCTGATACCTCCTCAAGTTCAGCAAGGGATGCTTCATAAGCCTCTGTAGCGAGAAACATCGCCACCCCGAAACTTGTGAGTTGTCTGGCACCAAACTCACCCGATTGCCAACCACCATGACCGATGTATTTGACGATATAGGTATCATCACTTGTAGGTTCTAACACCTTACCGCTTGATGTGCTGCCGTCATCAAAAGTGACGACAACACTCTCATTGACACTAAATTTTTCCATTGTTCCTTTCCCATGTTGTGTGGTAGAATACCACTGGCTATATTTCATAGTTAGGCAGGGGTCTGCCCCCTTGCCTTTTCAATCTACCCTATGTAGATTGAGATACGCAATCGGGGAATTGAACCCCGATAGACGCACCAGCGTTGCGTTGCTAACCTAAATCTACGACCTTGTTGACTGCGGGATAAAGTAATGCTTCAAGTAACCGCTCATCCCGTAAATCAAAGTCGGATTGTCTTTCCAGATGGTTATGCCAATACCACCGATTAAACTTCTGACAATATGCCAAGCCCATCCTTTTCAACTCGGCAGATAATTCCCGCAGCCATTCACCTGTGACATGTTCTTGTCTAATGACATAGATATGAAAGGTTTTCGGGTCGGTGATTTCTTTATGTTCAGATTTGAATACTTCAAAATCTGCTATTAAATCCTCAAAGGATTCCAGCATTTTTGACATGAGTATCTCCCAATAAAGTATAGAGATGCGACACCCGCCCCTGTTCTGTTTAGTGTCTGACGCGGATTATACTGTCGTTGTCGCGCTTAATTTGATTTGTCTGTTCTAACCGTTTTAATACCTTGTTCAGTGTATCGGTATCATCCATACGGAGTTTTTGATATAAGTCACGATATTCAACTTCATCGTCATGGTTAGGAATGATTGCGAAAATCACCTTTTCCATGAATAATCTATTATGTGCCTCTGGTATGCAAGCGATGAAGTTATTTGCTGCTTGGACACACCGTCCTAAAACGCGCTCGGCTTCTTCTTGTTCTATTGTCCGAAGTTTCAACTGATTTTCAGTCATAACATGCGGTATAAGACCATTATGAAACTCAATGGCTTCTCTGCTAAGCTGCGTCAAGAGATGTAATGCATCAGCGAAATTCACGATTTTACACTCCTTTGCGATTGAAAAAATGCTCAGATTGCGTTCTAACGCATTCTTTGATAGGAATAGGATATTATACTACAGGGATTTGTAGACGTTTACCTTTTCCATATCTGGTATCACGTTGTTCAGATTCAAGAGTTATACCTGTATAGTGATTGACCAAAATTAGTTATCAAGTTATACTAATAACGGTTCTTTTCATGGTTTGTGGGAGTCTGTTACCTCCCACTTTCCTACCAACCTGTTCGGTAGGAGATACGCAGACAGGGAATTGAACCCTGTCAAGCATACCAATGCTGCGTTAGAATTTCGGTTGTGGAATCACATGTAAGATGTCGTGAACACCTTCATCAACAAACCATAAGATTAAGCCTGTGTATGCTAAAAACTCACAGCATTCTATAGTTGCCTGCCTTTGACTATTATCCAGTGTGTGCATACAATAAGCGAAACCGATACCTGTGTCTAATGCTTCGGTAAAGAAACCTACGATTTTATCTAACATAATGCACCTCTGTCAAAACCTTCTATGTTATAGCTGCATTGTAGTTCCGCAGAAGTGATTCCCTTTTCCCTGAGTTCTTCAAGGAGAGTCAACTTTTCACCTGCATCGGTTTTGACATAATCAATCTGTCCCTTTTCATTCACTCGGCACACCCAAAACGCTGTATCTTTATCGGTGAATTCTACCCGTAGATGTGCTTCGTAAGGTATTGCTTCATGTGCTAAAAACTTCGGGATTATCTCGTGTTCTACAAACCGAAGGTCGTGATAGTCAACCCATTTGGTGAAATCTTTTGGGTTCGTCCAATGCCCCCATTCAATGACACCATTAGGAAGATTGTTTAGCCGTTGTTTTGATAGCCATAAGGTGCTAACCCGCTCGTATCCTTTATCCAAAACAACTTCAAGGATACCTTCAGTAAGAACACCTAACATCACAACCTTGCCGAATGGTGTTATATCGTTCAACTGCGGGATTTGGTCGGTGCAAGGTGTAATAACACCGTTATCGTAGTTGATTGTAGTCGTGTGTTCCGCTGTTTCTGCGTCATCTTCCAATATGTCTACATCCATACTGCAGTCATAAATGCAAGAGATGAAACCTTGTTCATTATCGGGTGTGATAACCCGTTTTCCTAATAACATTGTGATACTCCGTATAAAAAGTGTAGGTGCAACCCGTAGATTGCACCTCTATGATTATTCCGTGTTGTCTATTTCCTCAACGAATATTAATCTACCACACCGATAATACTTCAGATTTACCTGCTTGCCTGTGAGTTCGGATTTACAAGTATCACAGACACGCGTGACAAAAGTGAGGTTTTCCTTTTCGTTGTAGATATGATGTTGTTTCGCTTCGGTACTAAGACATCCTTTGACAATACAATCGTGTGCCATATCTGTATCCTTACCCTTTTCCACAAATCTGGTATCCCAATTCATACTCAATATAACCTTTGGTAAGAATGCTATATGTGTATGGTAGGTCACCTTCACTGTAGCTGCCGCGTGATTCATTTAGGAAATGTTCAGCAGTCTCTTTTGAGAAAGAGAGTTCCTCTAACAAAAATGGCAGTTTATCCGCGGCATCTTCCAACGCGCTGATGACATCTTGTGGTGTCAAGGTATCGCGCCAAGTCGGTAAGGTGAATAAATCACCGCTATCCGCATAACCCGAATGGTCTTCGGTTTTGTGCAGCGTTTCAACCAGCGTTATCTTTTCCTGTTTCCGTTTGCGATACGGCACATAAACATAAGGTTGAATCAGAAGTGTGGTCAGGTTCACCTTTTCACCCGCATCACATGCCTTCATAAACGCTTTTGCGTCCGCTGACATCTGACTATACTTCCACACCGCAGGGAATTGTTGAAAACTGCGTTCGGTGCATATTATTTCATGTTTACACCCTGTCTGCCGTTTCCAAGCCTCTGCCATAGCACCACCCGCATAGCCATCTCTAAAATCAGGGTCATCTATTTTTCTACCATAATAATCCACGCGTGATGCCCTTCCCTTTTCAATGTCATCTACGGTGATGTGTAACTCGGTCGGTTCAGAGACAAGTGAAAGCAAGCCGAAGATTTGTAAAACTTCAGCACAATCACAATCTTCCTCAGCCCAGCGACTATTACCGATGTAGGATTTGTAATCCTGTGGCAGTTTTTTACGCCATTCATCTGATAACCATAAACCGCCATGACGTGCCGTAGAACAGAAGAATAACCCTTTTCCTTCATCAGGGAATGCCGTGACCTGTTGTGGATTGCCCCACGGTGTGCGCGTGTAGCACAGAATATCAGCGAAGGTTGCAGCACCTTCAGGTTCAACCGCATTCGCTTTGAAACGTCTGACCACCGATTTATAGTCTTTGGAAAAGTAGCGATACCCGCCACCTTCTAATTTCTGTGCTTTGCCAAGCCGTAGCAATTCCGTTACCACTTGCATGGACGGATATTCAATCTTCCAACTTCTGCTGCCTCTTTGGACAGCAGTGTATTGTTCAAACATAACTGGATACTCCTTATATTGTGTGGTATAATAACCACCGTTCAGTATGTATTTCATAGTTTCCGCGGGGAGATGTTGTATATCTTCCCGCTCCATCCTGCCCACTGCAGAATGATACGCCTATACGGGATTGCACCGTAAACCTGCTTTATCAGGTAGCGTAGAATAGGCAGATAACCGAAATTACCTGCCTACCTTTTCACTAAAATCCGTCTATAGAATGACTAAAACGCAATTCAATCTCAATGATTGTGGTTGCCTTCGGTTCGTTTTCAGAAGGTCGTAATTCAATCAAGTTTGTGTAGACGTTCCCATCAGTGTCTGTCAGTGATTCAATCCTTCCCGTTATGCTGACAGCTGCTTTCCACACTTCCGTGTGTCCATCAGCAAATAGCACATCCGCACATGCTTGGTCTGGAATAGCATGATAGGTCAACCTTTTCCACGCGACTTTTCCACCTTCATTGATTTCAAGGTCTTGAGCCGATAGAAAATCGTCCAGTTCCGCTTGTCCTTGTTCGGTCACGTTCGCATACACCGTTTGTAGCCATTCGGGATTTATTTTCTCTGGGAGTATCCTTACAGTTTGTTTTGCCATCGTTGCACCTCTGCTTTGAAGTTGTAGGGAAGGTTGCCCTTCCCTAACCGTGTTAGACATGTTCCACACAAGACACATGAAAATCCATCGTTTCCATTGTCATGGTTTCCGTGTCAAAATAATCCACATCTACAACATCATCGTAGACATCGCTGATGACACCCGTAACACTCCAACCACCATCATGTGCTACCACTGCGTCCCCGTTGTGAAAAGTTTCTGTTCCCGATTCTTCTCTCTCTTTTGCATCCAGATAGTCTTGGTAATTCGGGTGTTCCGCTTCACAAGCAGGACAACAGGATAACCACTTTTCAAAGTCATCTTCCGTAGGGTTGATTGTAGGTTGTGTCCACCCACAAAACCGACATCTAAAAAATAAGAATGACATGATTTTTCCTCTGTGGTAAAATACCACTAAGTAGATAAGATTAAGCGGTGTTTATATAGCAGGACACCGCTTTTTCTATTCACACCATTTGTGAACAGAAATATGAAAGGGGAGACTTTCACTCCCCTGTAGGTTTTCCCTATTCCATTGGACTGATTACAGCCCCTGCATGACGACTTGAGGGAAGTTTACCGCCTTCTGAACCTGTTCTGGTGTCCCCTGTAAGTATCTCGCAAGTCGTTGCATCTTACGCATGGCTTTGTTGAATGCTACACCGACGCGACCTTCACTGAGATTAATAATCTTGCCAATTTCCGCATTGGTCATTTCCTTCGGGATACCGCTGCGTCTTTCAATAATAAACCGCTCTCTCTTGGACAAGTGAGATAAGAAGTATTCTAAATCTACTTGTATATTCACTCGCTCATACCCCATTTCAGAAATGTTGTCAGGGATTAAGTCAAGATAAGAGGTTTCTGTATCCGTTTCCGTATCAAGCGATAACAAGTCATCAATGAACTGTTGTGCATGTTGTAACCGCTTGACCTCATCTGTGCTAAAACCTGTCATCTTGGATAATGCCTTAATCGTTACACACCCTTTGTCAACAAAGAGCCGAACCTCTGCTTGACGCAGTTTGCGAACACGACTCCGTTTCATCTCTGGAACGTTTATCGTCCTTTTCTGGAACTGCGACCGCAGTATTGCTTTACTCACTTTGAACTTGGCATACGTAGAAAGTCTACACGGATGATTGACCTTACAGGTATCAATCGCTTTCAGAAAACCTATAACGGCATCACCAAGAAAATCTTCAGCCAGCATATCTCTGGGTTTGAAACTGAAACACATCTTAATCAGAAATGGCATGTAGCATTCTACAAGCCGATCGCGTGCATACTGACTACCTTGTTTTGCTTGGATTATCAACTGGTTCTCTTCATCCCATTCTAAACGTGGATAATCTGCTCTCAAATTGATAGACACTTTTTACTCCATCAGCATATTCATTGCCAGAATACTAACAATCGGTTATACTGTAACCTTGTAGAAATACAATGATTGTGGGAGATTGCTCTCTCCCACTTTCCTACCAACCTATTTGATAGGAAATACGCAGTCAAGGAATTGAACCTTGAATCACGCCGCTGTGCTGCGTCTGGAGTAATGTTCTAACCTTCCATATCGTAAGCCACTCATGGGTAGCAACGGCATCAAATTGAATTGTCTCCTGTATGGTTAGCAAATGACTGGAATTCTGCGAAAATCCAAATGTGTTGTTAGACCTGTCTGTATCCGTGTTCAGAGAGGAATTCCGTCCACTTGGAATTGTGGTAAATTGTGGTAATGCATCATCTTGGTCATTGTTCAAGCCCGCATCAGCGTCAACTGTGCTAATGACGCCATCAATCTGACCTTCCTGTTGTCAATGCTCACATTAGTCACAATTCGCATTGAATTGTCTCCCTCATGTTAGCGAATGCCAGAGATTCAGCGAAAACTGGAATGAGTTACCAAACCTGTCTGTATCCGTGTTCAGAGATGAATTCACTCTCATCCCGATTGCCTAAACTTGCCTAAATCTGACATTCATTCAAAGCCGAATCAGCGTCAACTGTGCTTCTGTAATACTGACCGACCTTGTTTTATTCAGTTGTTTGGTAGTTGGTTGTAGTTCACCTCTGGGTTCATTGTTGTTTTAGATTTTGCGAATGATACGAAACTATACTTTTGTATCATTCACTTAATTCTGATGGTAGTCTAACACATTTTTTAGTCATTTGTCAAGTAATTTGTCACGATGTTGTCAATTAACTTGTTTTCACACATTTTCACACATTTTGACCGAATTCCGATGAAATGACCGAATTCCAGTGAAATGACCGAATTCCCGAGTCGGAACGGGGTATGCATCCCAGACGCCACGAACCCACGCCACGACCCGATTTTCTGCGACTAACCTTGTCAGGTAAAAATATTACAAAAAAAAATATTATAAAATAGCATGAACCCAGTCAGAGTCATTGTTGTCTAATGAGTTGTCTAATGGTTTTCTGCTATTTTACCTGTAAAATTGACGCAATTTGGGTGTGAAGTCAATCAGGACAAGACTTTTCTAATGGGTTGTCAACTGGTTTTTGTGATGTGGAAGGCGTAGGAACAAAAAAACCCACCAATTTGGAAGCAAGAATTCAGTCATAGTCAGTCTTATCTAATGGTTTATCTATTGATTTGTCTATTGGTTTTTAGAATGTGGAAGGCGTAGACAACAAAAAAAACTGACAGTGTTAGACTTGGTACGGTTTTCTGTTTGTAAATCTTGTATATGCGACAAATGTACCAAACGGCACTTCAAACACTAATTCTGCCGAGTGCAGTTTCAGTGCAGTTTCGTAAATTAGAGCATGTCATTTTCTCAGAGCAAAATTAGAGCATGTCATTTTCTCAGAGCAGTTTGCATGCCACTTTGTTTTATTGAAACTGCACTGCAGTTTAGTGTAAAATTAGCATGTATATTTTAACAAAAAGGAGTCGTTGACATGAATATTCAGATGAATGCTGCTACCAAGAAATTTTTATCTCTAATAAAAGTATTTTCTCAAAGTCGGTTCATGAATATAGGAGATCGTGAGAACGATTTCCAGCGGATGAGTTCTGCAGTTAATGAAAAGTATTCAATGCCGTTGTCAGACAAGTTTATTTTAGATATTCAAGATGCATTAGATATTCAACATGCGTTAGAGAATAATACTACTATACATGATCATCTTCGCTTAATGTTTGATGATGGCAAATACTTGAATAAAGCAGATCAACTCAATTGGGAATTAAAGCACACACCAGTTATCTTTGAACATCATCAACCTGTTATCTTGACTTCAGGGTATCGTGAGGAATTAGAACCTGTCTTTGACCACTACAAAATAAGAATACCAGCATCGGATATGCCCCCAGACGCACTGCCATACGGTACAAAAACCTTAGCTGAAGTGCCTTACGGTTGCGTTGTTTGCTTTCTTGAATCATCATACCTGTTTGATTCTAATTTGCCTGTTCTGGATATTTCCTTCCCGATAGATCGTGATATAGTCAAGGCACTCCATAAAATATCTAAATCTGAAAACTTAGAAGAAGATAATACCACGTCTTCACGTCAACGCCCACAAAAAACAGTTGAAAGCAACACGCAACAGCAGCAGATGACACCCGAAGAAAAAGTGTATAACTTCATTGCCCAGAATTCACCTGTGACTACCAAGACTCTCTTAGCACAAGAGTTTGGCTGCAAGGAAAGAAGATTGTATGATATTTTACAATCGCTTCTCAAAGAAAAGAAAATTACAAACCCCAAATACGGAGTATATAAAAGTACGAATCATTAGACAATTACAAAAATAGACAATTCAGCGGTATACTATTATAATTAACTATATGTAATATAAATAACGCTCATCTATTGTCAAAGTCTCCAGATTCACGAGGTATATACTAAATCCTATACCTTTCTGTGATAATATGATATATTGTAGTCTCAATATACAATTGCTGGAATAGTTAACGTGTTAATATTATGAGTATGTGTTGAAATATCATCCACTACCATTGATATATGATAAAACTCAACTTTTCACATTGTTTCATCATTACAAACTAATTTATAGTTGATACCACGATCACTTGTGTGATTCCTTCAAAAGAATCACCAGAGCTTTCGCTCGGTGAGTATGTCAATTTCAACGAATACCCATAACAATCAAATAGGAGTGTTCTTCCAATGAAAAACGCTACCAATACACAACGTCAATCGTCAACCAATACAAAAAGTATGAGGGAAGTCGTTTTTGGAGAAAATGGGATGCTTCATACCGCTATCGGAGATAAGTATGAAAAGCGAGAAGGACAAATACGGATGGCAGTTGCCGTTGGGAAAGCAATTATGTCACGAAGCAAATTGCTTTGTGAGGGTGCTACAGGTATCGGGAAATCGTTTGGGTATCTTATACCTGCCTTTTCACCAGCAACTCGAAAGGCACGAGAGGCAATTGAGGGTGAAGGAAAGCCTGTTATTCTGTCTACATCAACGAAAATTCTACAAGATCAGTTGATTGAAACAGATGTCCCGCTTATCCGTAAAGCTACAAATGTTGATCTCAAGGTTCACATCGCAAAGGGACGTAATAATTATATGTCTTGGAGACGATTGGAGAACTTTCAATCGCAGTTAGCAGATAACACATTTCTGTTTGACCACATAGATGCTGCACAACATTCACATAGACAAACCGATGCTTTAGCAGATTGGTGGAAAGCTATTGTTGATAATAATCTTGATATAGATGGAGAGTTTGTAAACTTTACACCAGAGAAATACAAACAAGTTCTTAAAACAAAAACAGATCTTCACACTACAGACACATATCCATTACATCGAGAAATTATATCCGCAGTGCAGTCAGATCATAATGATTGTTTAGGTAAGGCATGTCCAAACTATGATAATATTTGCCCGTATTATACAAAACGACGTGATATGGCGGATGCTGACCTTATTATTGCTAACCATACCTTACTGGCACTTCATCTAAGACAAAACATACTGCCAGAGGCTAATACCTACATCATTGATGAGGCACATAAGTTTTATTCAGCAGTCAGTTCCGCCTTTCAAATTGAGTTTAGTCTACAGAAAGTGAAAATGTTTACAAAGGCAATCCTGAATAAATGGAATACATTTAAAAAAGAAGCTGTCATCGTTGAACCCATGCTGATTACAAAAGAAATTGATCGATTCACAAGGCAGATAGGTCAGACAATCAATATCACTACTAAGTTTTTTGATGATTACCATGCAATGCTTCACCAAACAGCATTATACGAAAAGAAAATAAATGATCGCAATCAGACATATCCGTATGTTACTTTAGTTCCTTTCGATGAGAAATTAGTAGAATTCGTCGGTGAACTTCAGAAATATGTTGATTATTGTAACGAGTTCGCAGAAAAACACTTCGCAAAATACTGGTTAGAAGAAACAGATGACCAAGATGAAGATATTGACGAAAAAGACAACGGACTATATAAGGATTGGCAATTGTTTTCACTTATATCCAAACTGGCTACGGATATTGTAAACGATGCTTACGCTGTTTTGAATCACACGGCACCAAAAACACACTGCTATTGGGCAGATATAGCCGCGTCGTTATCCGGGAAAGTTGTGGATGGTAATCGTGTCAAACTCATACGAACACCTATTGATATTACAGCTTACCTTGAACCATTGTTCGCACCAGATAACTCTGTTATTCTTACATCAGCCACACTGACAACAGGTCAACAAGGTTTCAATCGCTTGAAAACTCAACTCGGATTACAACACTATCCAAATGTGTCAGAAATGGTTGAACCTTCACCATTCCCATTGAAACAGAATGCTGCAATACATCTGTTTCCAACAATACTTTTGCCACCAACTTCATCAAGCTCAAATAAAATAGAAGATGCTTATTTTGAACAACAGGCTACACTTTGTGAGTATTATCTAAGACTAAATCATGGACGCGCACTTGTCCTATGCACAAGCAGATATTATATGGATAGACTTTACCAAAGTATGGAACCCGTGTTTGAGGATCTGGGCGTGCAAGGGCTTATTCAATCAACTGGTGTAAATCTAAAAGAACTTTTATCTGACTTCGTATCTGACGAGACTTCAATCCTATTCGGTGTAGATAGTTGTTGGGAAGGACTTGACGCACCAGGGGATACACTCAAAACAGTCGTTATTACAAGACTGCCTTTTAGTCCACCACATCCGGTAACTGAAGCAAGGATCAGGACATTACAAAACATAAAACAAGGGTTTTGGGAGGTGCAACTACCGGATATGTTGCTACGATTGAAACAGGGAGCAGGAAGATTGATCAGATCCACAACGGATATAGGTGTTATCGCTATACTTGACCCAAGAGCCGTAACAAAATCTTATAGCAAAGATATAATCAAATCGCTACCGCCAGCAAATATCGTGTATAACCCCAAACCCATTATACAACATATCAATAATCTGTAAATCAATCGCTTTTCTCATAAATATAACTCACTGAACATACGTCTCCTGCAACTCTACAATTTCTTGAGAGTTTAGGGGATAATTTTCCTGCTGCCCGGCGACTATTTACGCGATTTTTTCAGAACTCGCGCTAACTTTGGTAATTTTTGAAAATGCGAGCGTGAAAACCAGTCATCAGCATGTCTGATATGTTACCACCCTGTTTTTCCTTTGTTACCACCTGCGTTCTTGAATTGTTACCACCTAATTCTAAGGGTTGTTCGCCAACACTTATGGTTATTGAGGTTAGAGGGGTTATTTTTCCTGATTTTTTCGCGTACCATCTTTCTTGTGTTACCAAATCTATGTAACATCCGCGCGAGGCAGGTAAGTTTGTCATTTTTTGTCAAGTCTTCAACGTATCACCTAATCTGTGAAACTGTATAAGAATTTGTGTAAAGTCCATAAAATCTTTGTATATCTTAGAGTTGATACGTTTCAACTCATATTCACTGCTATTCCGCCATTTGCCGAAATCCCGCATCTGTATCATTAACGTGTCCCGGTGTAAACGCCACCGTTCATTGAAACTATAATAAAATCCATCTATAAATTTCATCGGTCGCTTGCGACGATATTCAGATTTACGCTTACGACGTTCTGGATACGGACTTGGATACAGCTGATACTCTGAAAGCCTAAACGGCTTGGATAACTTTTCAAGTAAACCAAGTTCCGTCATCTTCTTGGCATTCTCAGATATAGTCTTGGCAGTCATTTTCATCAGTTTAGAGGCGTATCGCACCGTCATACTCACAACGCCACTTACCCAACAAGAATGAACCTTACGAACCGTCCAATCCAAAAATATCTTCCAAGCTATCTTGCCCTGTTCTATCAACTGGCTCGGTGAACCTTTACCCTTCGGCACCGCACACTTCTGCGGTCTGCCATCTTTGTCAACAGGTATTTCACCTAACTCACATTTATGATGAACCACTTGGTAGAAGTACGCACCATCCGATTTACGCTTACCCTTAACGACAAGCCAACCATGCTCTATCAGCCATTTTATGCCACGACGCACTTGAGAATGACTGTTCACATTCAATAAGTCCGCAAGGCGACGAAGCGATAACGCATGCGATAGACCTGTATCCCAATCAGAATACTCGTTGACCTTCAAATAAACAGCACGCATAAAATTCGGAACTTGCTGATCCGGATCAAATATACTATGAATGCCACAAGGCACTTGCTGCGTTGTTTCTTGGACTTCAGGAATACCTAAATTACCAAAATATACTGACTTTTCAGAAACTTCGCTCTCATCATAAGATAATTCTGGGGCTTCTAATTGAATACACTGAACATTTTGTGGTATAATGCCATAAGACATATAAAATCTCCTTATTGGAGTAGTGATTAGCAAAGTTGTTGTAAATTTTGCTAATCATTGTTATTTTTTAATCTCCTACCATTTTTAATCGACATTAAACGTTGTAAACTTTGGTAATATTTGTTAGTAGAGGTTATGGAATATATAAGATACAAGGACGTCCATACCGAGTGGATTTAGGTAACTGCTTGCCCTTCTCAAGATCCTCGTAGGCTTCAGTTTTAAGTTTATGAACTTCATCTAAACATTCCAATAAATTACCATCAGAACTCTCTAATTTGAGTTTTGCTAAATCAAAATCAGAAATAGCTTCCTCAAAATCCACAAGCAGGAGTCTCGCAACACCTCGACCATTAAACGCCTCCACATAAGTGAAATCGCGTTCAATAACTTCACTAAAACAGCTAATCGCTTCTTCGCAATTACCATGATTACAGTTGTCTATACCTCGTTGATGATAATAATCCGTAGAGTATAAATCTGGTTTATACAACATAAAATGTTCTCCTTTACACCTGAAACGATAGCTGCAGAAAGCATCAAAATCTGTTGACTTTTCCTTTATTTTAGTGTATACTAAATAAATCGCTCATCTGTAGCATTGCTTTATGGCACCTCTGTAGATTTGAGTTGGTCTACAGTTATTGTGCCTTCTGCATCTTCGCTTCAGAGAAAATTTGTAACCCGCGAGGATTACCTCGTGGGTTCTCCCTTTAAGACTTACACCTATTTCCTGCTGAGTCGTTAAATAATAAATCAAGAAAATCACCTGTCAAGATAAGTAAAACCAATTTTAAGAATTACAGAAATTTAATCAAGTTAATTTTACTTGAAAAAAGAAATAAATTATGTTAGTATTTAATTAACGGGTTTTGAATGTCATATTGAGAACTTATTAGATCCAATACCTGCGTAAGATAGCGCAGGTATCAATTTTTAATTTTGAACTATGGTGAACTTTATCACTATTATTTACTGGATACACGCCCCTGTATCTTGCAAAGGCGTGCTATAAATATAACTACAGAGAAACAGATATGTTTATCAAGTTTCTAAGGGAGTGTATGGAATTATGAAAGACAGAAAAATAACTCTGACAAATATCTTATTATCTGTATATGGTATTCTATCTGAAGTCCATAGTAAAATAGAAGATGTTGAAGAACAAGCCAAATTTCAAAACATCCTAAACAAAGTAGAGAAAAAAGCACTTGCTGAACTTGTCAGTCTAACTTCAGACTCCTAATTGAATCAATTATATTAGGAACGCTGATTCCTGAAGTGTAGATTTGTAATACTTCGCCAGCTATCCTGGAAATATCTTCGTCAGATTTTGCTGGTGTTTCTATAACACGTTTCGCAAATTCTGTTAGCCGTGAATTAAATTGAGTAATAAGTCTGTCTTCAATCGCTTTGATGTCACTTTTGGTAAGTGTATCTTTCGTTTGAAGATCTTTTAGTTCGTTCATCGTATTTCTCCTTCGGAGTTACAATCCATGATACGGGTAGACATATCCAAAATGTGGCACGATTTATTCTACCTTTGAATGAGAATAGCAACTGTTTCCAGTTGATTTGAGTATCATCAACGACTAATTCCGTCATTTTATTCTCTATATCAATCCTGAAATTGTCTCTGAAATCAGTTACAATAAAGGACAGTTAGAAAATACAAATCTTCTGAGTAAACTGTATTTTGTTTATTAAAAGGTGCGTCTCCCGGCGCACCTTTTTCATTGAAACTATTACTGAACGAATTTTATAACAAAAATCAAGATTTGTCAAATTAATTGTTGCAAGGAAACGGTTAGTGTTGACATATCCGAAAATCTCAATTATTATATTTTATCCTCAACCGAAAGTGTTATTGACTTTTGTTTTAGCAAGGCACGCATGAGTGGGGGTATATCCTTCATCCATTTTAGGCGTAGTTGCAACGTCTGTTGCTGTGTAGCAATCCAACTCATCACTTGGCTTATATCGTATGCGTTTCGGACAGGGGCATAGGCACCGGGGACATCTTTTTCTGATCCATGTTTAAGTTTCAGATCGTCGTATCTAACTTTTTTCTTATTGTTTGATTTGTTCGGTTCAGCCTGAAACTCAGCATCTAATCCCGTTTTGGCGATATGGTATGCTCTTGCCGCGGCATGAATACCCCACTTTTTTGAAACAGCATATTCAAGCCAATGTTCAATACTTCCTGAACTCGGTTTGACATTGGATGTATTTTGGACAGCCACCGTTGTTGTATACCAACTCATAATTTTCGCAATTTCTGATTCAAAGAGTTCCCTGGAAAAATATCGCTTTAAGTATATTTCAATAGGATCCGTTTTCAATTTATTTGTCCTGTGTGCTTTTTTCAAGTCAACTATATCGTTCTTTATTATCATACCATTTTGACAAACAAGCCTGTGCCAACTCAGGTTAATTGTTAAGGTTGTGGTTTTATCAACAGAGTTGATTGCATTTAAGGTCAGTTCACCCCTGCAACCATCAAGGTCGTCTGGAGAGAAATCCATATATTCTGATGGGGCTAAGATAAGACTGATCCACATGCGTTCACCAAATTCTGTCATCCACAATCGTGCCTTAAGACGCTCAGCTTCAAATTCACTTTCACGCAATACACGTTCTAATGCGTTGAGTAGTTCTTGACATACTCCCCCTGCTAAAGCATGGGGGATTCTTAGCTCTTATATTGGCAGCGGTTGTTGCTTCCAAACGGAACTTTTCCTGCTTCCGTCTCTCGTGCCTCGGTGTGAGGTCTTACTTGGACTCCACAAGCGTGACTTTCGGTGTGCCCCACCGTAGATGTTGTAAAGGCGATGCAAGCATCTGTACAACTTGTTTGTAGTG